>Ga0315907_10001011_pt1 | contig 38662 bp, 36 predicted proteins | sample LakEriMetagenome_3_FD_203525 | JGI IMG/M metagenome (GOLD analysis project Ga0315907, IMG submission 203525) | Freshwater fungal communities from buoy surface, Lake Erie, Ohio, United States - Buoy 12 MA123 | ecosystem: Environmental > Aquatic > Freshwater > Lake > Lake biofilm | place: USA...
TGCATCAATCAGTTTATCTCCCACCATATAGGAGTGCTTAGGGCTTATGTGATGTTTTACGATTAGGTCTTTAATCATTTGCCCAGAGGGTTTTCGGCAAAGACAATGATCACTTGGAGCATGTGGACAGATCGCAAAGTCTTTAAAGACTTCGAGTTTGTGGGCCCTAAGGTCGTTTTGAAGTTGGCGATGAATGACATATACTGATTCAAGAGAGAAGTAGCCTCGTCCTACACCAGACTGATTGGTGACGACAAAGAGTTCATAACCCAAGGATTCAAAAATTCTAAGGGCCTTAAAAGTGTCAGCAAACCACTCAATGTCTTCTACGTGGGCGAGGTAGTTCTTATCAACAATCAGGGTTCCATCTCGATCAAGAAAAATAGCCTTCCGCGTTTTAATTTACTTCGTCCTTGTTAAAGCTTAATATAGCCTCATGCTAAATGTGCTTAAGTTAATGTTCCCATATCTTCGACCTTTTTGGAAGCAGGCCCTGCTCGCCACCCTTTTATCTTTTCCTCTCGCTGCTATAAAAGCTTATGAAGCTTTTCTGGTTAAAGATATTTTTGATAAAGGCTTTGCGGCCGGATCAAGCTCTGATGATGCTAAAAATCTTGCATGGCTCTTAGTTGCTCTTGGAATAATTAACTATCCTTTGCGCTATTTTCATTATTTTACTCTTAGACAAATTGTGGATAAGTCCACGAGAACGATTCGCTCAAAGATTTATCAAAAGTTCCAGTCACTTCCGACAAGTTTTTACTCTTCAAAAAAACAAGGGACTCTGATTTCCACTGTCATGAACGATACTGCCGTGTTTTCAGAGGCATTTAAAAATTCACTGGAAGTTATTCGTGAGCCGATCACTGCGATTTCTCTTCTGGGTGTTGCTTTTTATCATGATTGGCAATTGACCTTGATTATTTTTGCCACAGCTCCTTTTTTTATAGGAACTTTTCACTATACGGGTAAGCGCATCCGTCGTTACGTTGGGATGGCCCAGCAAGATACTGCTGAAATGACCCATACCGTGAATGAAGCTTTGGGGGGCCAAAAAATTATTAAGGCTTTTGGACTGAAAGATTACGTCGTCCTTCGATTTGAAAAATTGCAAGACCTTTTTATTGTTCACAGAACAAAAAGTAATGCAGCTGAAGAGCATTCTCATCCCTTGGTAGAACTTATTGGTTCTTTTGCTTTTGCAGGGGTGATTATTTTTGCTCATCATCGCATTTCCACCGGTCAGTTGACGACGGGGGGATTCATTTCTTTTGTAGCTGCTCTTGCGATGTTTATGGATCCTATCCGTAGATTCTCTAAGGCCAATGCCAAGATGAATCAGGCGCGAGCAGCAGCCTCGAGGATTTTTGGATTGCTAGATGTTGAAGAAGAAAAAGAGTTTGCTCAGAAAGAATTAAAAGAGTTTCAAAAAGAAATCGAATTTAAAAATGTCTCATTCACTTATGGTGAAGGACTGGTCCTCAAAAATCTTAATTTAAAAATTAAAAAAGGTGAAAAAATTGGTCTTGTTGGTCTTTCAGGATCTGGGAAATCAACTCTTGTCAGTTTACTACTAAGACTTTACCCAGTGACGACTGGTGAAATCCTCATCGATGGTGAGAATGTTAATAACTTTACTCTTGAATCCTTAAGAAAGACATTTGCTCTTGTGAGTCAGGATATTTTTCTTTTCAATGACACCATCAAAGAGAATCTTATGACAGGTGAAGTTCATTCTGATGAAGAAATTAAGCATGCATTAGAAATTTCTTACGCCTGGGAATTTGTCAAAGATATGCCTCAAGGGATTTTGACACCGATCGGGGATAGAGGTTTGCGCCTGTCGGGCGGTCAAAGTCAGCGTCTGACTATTGCACGTGCCTTTTTAAAAAATCGTGATGTCATGCTCTTTGATGAAGCGACATCCGCCCTAGACAATGAATCAGAAAAAATTGTTCAAGCGGCCCTCGAGAGAGTTGCCGGTCATAAAACAGTTATTGCCGTAGCTCACCGACTTTCTACTTTAAAAGACTTTAATCGTATTGTGGTTATGAAAGATGGGGAGAAGGTTGAGGAAGGAAGCCATCAGGAGTTGATGGACAAAAATGGGGAGTATAGAAAACTTTTTGAACTATCTCAAAGAAGCTAGCGACTTTTAGGCCACGTCTGAGTGAGTACATCATAGTGAGCCTTGGTTGAACCTTCTTGCCCAGCAAGACGACTATAATGAATGAATCGATCTGATTCATGGACATCAAAATCTGTCCCTTTCACTTTAATTTTTGAAGATTTTATAATGAGACCGAGTTCTTTTTTTAATTGAGTTGTGTAGGTCTCTGGACTCATCCCTTTCACTGAGGCCAGCACAAGCTTTCCTTCAGCTTTTTGGTACCAATCTATTAAGCTTCTTTTTTGAACATCACTATAGATCCCATCGAAGATTGTTACTTGGGCGACTGGAAATTGTGCATTCAAGAGCCTAGCTACAGTTCTTCCACCGCCGGAGTGGGCAGAAATGTGGAAAGGTAGTGTTTTTAAATGCTGACCACTGACTGCATTAAGATCATTAAAAAAAACATCGAACCCGGCCTTATCTTTAAGCACTTCATCATAAGTTTTGCATTTACCTAGGCTGTCTGGGAATGCCGTTATTTGCCTACTTTGGCAGAGCTCAGCATTTAGACTAAATGATTTAATCATGGAGGAAAGACTTTTTTCGTAATCAGGATAAACACCTAATTTATGTCCGTGAAAGTGAAGGCGAAACTCCGAAGCTTCAGAGGGAATACTAAAGAGGACTGGCCTTGGATAATTTGGCAGTGTTCCAGTGCATTCAGCATAGGTGCAGTTGCCTAGATTTTTTTCTTCGCAGCTAAAGCCAGCTAGTTTTAGGGATTTTTTTACCTTTTCAGATATGATTTCTTCGCAATTCCCTGGTGAAGCAAAGGTAAAGGAGATTGAAATAGTCCACAACTTAAGAAGAGCGAAAAATAAACGCGTCATTGAATCCCTCACATAGACCTTATCGGCTCTCTTATGATAAAACTTTTGGGTCTATTTTCATCATCAGGAGAGCATTGTGTCAGAAGAAAATCTCAAGTCTATGGCGGACTTAGTATCTCACTCAAAACATCGTGGTTTTATTTTTCAAAGTTCAGAAATCTATGGAGGCCTTGGATCCTGCTGGGATATGGGTCCTTTAGGTGTTGAACTCAAAAATAATATTAAAAACTCCTGGTGGAGGGCCATGACTTTTCGTGATGATGTGGATGGGGTTGATGCTGCCATTCTCATGCATCCAACAGTTTGGAAAGCTTCCGGTCACGTGGATAACTTCACTGATCCGATGGTGGACTGTAAAGAATGTAAGGGGCGTTTTCGTGCCGACAATATTGACTTGAATGCTCCTTGCCCAACTTGTGGTGCTAAAAATTCTTTTACTGAACCGAGAAATTTTAATCTCATGTTTAAAACTCAAATGGGCCCAGTCGAAGATTCTTCGGCGATGGTTTATTTAAGGCCAGAAACAGCTCAAGGAATATTTGTTAACTTTAATAACGTTCAGACAACCATGAGAAGAAAGCTTCCCTTTGGAATAGCTCAAATTGGAAAAGCCTTTAGAAATGAAATTACTCCAGGAAACTTCATCTTCAGAACTCGTGAATTTGAGCAAATGGAAATGCAATATTTTATCAAGCCAGGAACTCAAGCTGAAGCTATGGAGATGTGGAAAGAAGTAAGATGGAATTGGCATCTTCAAAATGGTCTCAGAAAAGAAAAACTCCAATTTAAAAAACATGAATCTCTTGCTCACTATGCTGATGCGGCTTTTGATATTGAGTATGAATTTGCTCACGGCTGGGGAGAAATGGAAGGGATTCACTCACGAACCGATTTTGATTTAAAAATGCATCAAGAATTTTCAAAGAAAAATCTTAATTACGTAGACCAAATTGATGGTAACAAAAAATATCTTCCTTATGTTCTAGAAACATCTGTGGGATGTGACCGTTGTATGCTGGCCATTATGAGTGATGCCTACAGAACTGAATTCCCTGGTGATGCTGAGAAAGAAAGAGTGGTGATGAGATTTAAGCCATCTCTCGCTCCAATCAAAGCGGCTATTATGCCACTCATGAAGAAGCCTGATCTTGAAGGTCCTGCGACAGCACTTCTTCGCGAACTCCAGAAAGATTTTAAGTGTGAGTATGATACATCTGGTTCAATCGGGAAGCGTTATCGTCGTCAGGATGAGATCGGAACTCCAGCTTGTATTACAGTCGACTTTGATACGCTGACTGATCAGGCCGTGACTGTGCGTGACCGCGATAGCATGGTTCAAGAGCGAGTCGCTTTGGATAAAGTTAAATCGTATTTAAAAGAAAAATTTTCATTATAAGTTTTGGAGAGTTTTATGACTAAATGGGTTTATAAATTTTCTGCTGACATGACTGATGGTAATAAGGATATGAAAGGATTGCTCGGTGGAAAAGGAGCCAATCTTGCCGAGATGTGTAATTTAAAGCTCGCAGTTCCTCCTGGTTTTACTGTCACCACAGAAGCTTGTTTAGATTACTACAAGGCCAATAAGCAAATTTCTCAAGAGATTAAAGATCAAGTCATTGAGAGCCTAAAGTGGGTTGAGAGTTTAACGGGCAAGAAATTTGGTGATGTTGAAAATCCACTTCTCTTTTCTGTGCGCTCTGGCGCCCGAGCTTCCATGCCAGGCATGATGGATACAGTTTTAAACTTAGGCTTGAATGATCAAGCGGTTCTTGGTCTTGCAAAAAAAACCAGCAACTCTCGCTTTGCTTGGGATTCTTATCGTCGATTTATTCAGATGTATTCGAATGTGGTTTTAGGGGTCAATACCTCTCACCTCGAAGCTAATATGGAAGATCTTAAAGAGGCCCGCGGAGTTCATGAAGATACGCAACTTACGGCGGCAGATCTTGAAGAACTCGTGAAGGTTTATAAAGCTGTTCTTCTTGAAGATCACGGTATCGTGTTTCCTCAAGACCCTATGGAGCAACTTTGGAAGGCCATCGCTGCGGTTTTTGGTTCTTGGCATAACAACCGTGCCACTAAATATCGCGAGATGAATAACATTCCTCATGATTGGGGAACCGCGGTCAATATTCAGTCCATGGTTTTTGGAAACATGGGTAATGATTGTGCTACTGGTGTTTGTTTCACTCGGGATCCATCCACTGGTGAGAAGAAATTTTTTGGAGAATTTTTAGTCAATGCCCAAGGTGAAGACGTGGTGGCCGGTATCCGTACTCCACAACCCATTAATGATGCTTCTAAGATGGAGTCGAATAAGCATCATAAAACCCTGGAAGAGGTGATGCCCAAAGCCTATGCCGATCTGGTGAAAGATTATCAAATGCTCGAAAAGCATTATAAAGACATGCAAGACATTGAGTTTACCATTGAAAATAATAAGCTCTATATCCTTCAAACAAGAAATGCTAAGCGCACGGTTAATGCGGCCCTGAAGGTAGCGGTTGATCTTGTGGCCGAAGGACTTATTAGTGAAAAAGAAGCTATCTTAAGAATTCAGCCTGAAGATCTCAATCAACTGCTACACCCTCGCCTTGATCCTAAAGCGAAAAAAACAGTGATCGCCACGGGTCTTCCTGCTTCACCAGGAGCGGCTTCAGGCCATATGGTTTTTACATCTAAAGAAGCTGAAGAGTGGGCGAAGGCCGGAAAAAAAGTAGTGCTCGTAAGAGCAGAAACTTCACCAGAAGATATTGGAGGGATGGCTGCTTCTTCGGGAATATTAACGGCCAGAGGAGGGATGACCTCTCACGCAGCGGTGGTGGCCCGAGGAATGGGGAAACCTTGTGTGGCCGGTTGTACGGCCCTTGTGATCAGTGAAAAAAATAAAACGCTCTCAGTGAAGGGGAAAGTTTTTAAAGAAGGTGATTTCATCACTTTCGATGGCGCAAATGGTGAAGTCTATGAAGGTATTATTCCAACCATTGAAGCTAAAATTACCGCTGACTTTGCCACCTTCATGAAGTGGGCAGATAAAACAAGAAAACTTAAAGTCAGAACCAATGCAGATACACCTGAGGATTCTAAAGTCGCAGTAGAGTTTGGTGCTGAGGGAATTGGCCTGTGTCGAACAGAGCACATGTTTTTTGCCCCTGAGAGAATTCTCGCAGTTCGGGAAATGATTTTTGCTGAAAATGAAAAAGATCGTAAAAAAGCTCTGGATAAATTACTTCCATTTCAGCGTTCAGATTTCTTAGGCATCTTTCAGGAAATGAACGGACTTCCGGTGAATATTCGTCTTCTTGATCCGCCTCTGCATGAGTTTTTACCTCATCAAGAGAAAGATCAAGAGGAGCTCGCCGCTGTATTAGGACTTTCAGTGGCAGCGATCAAAGAGCGCAATGATGCTCTTCATGAATTTAACCCGATGTTAGGTCACCGTGGTTGTCGTCTGGCCATTACATACCCTGAAATCTATCTCATGCAAGTCAGGGCCATCATAGAGGCTGCGATTGAAGCTGATAAAAAGGGCTTAAAAGTTTTCCCTGAAATCATGATCCCTCTCACTTCAGAGCTGAAAGAATACAGTACAATTAAGCTTGAGTGCCAAGCCGAAATTGAAAAAGTGTTTAAAGAAAAAAATCATACCATAAAGTATAAGATGGGAACGATGCTAGAGCTTCCACGCGCTTGTATTATGGCCGGAGAGATTGCTAAAGAAGCTGAATTCTTTTCTTTTGGAACAAATGATCTCACGCAAACGACCTTTGGATTATCCCGTGATGATGCTGGTAAGTTTCTTCCAAGTTACACGGCCCGAGGCATTTATCCCAAAGATCCTTTTGTTTCCATAGATACTCAAGGTGTGGGCTTTCTCATGAAGCATGCTGTGAGTGAAGGCAAGAAAACAAACTCTCATATTCATGCAGGCATTTGTGGAGAGCATGGTGGTGAGCCAGCTTCTGTTGAATTTTGCCATAAGATTGGGCTGGATTATGTGAGTTGTTCACCTTTTAGGGTCCCTATTGCAAGACTGGCAGCCGCTCAAGCTGCTTTAAGATAAAAAAAAAGCCCCGGTTTCCCGGGGCTTTTTTTTATTATTGCTTACTTGAATTAGATGTTTTGGCTGGTTTGCCAGAGTGAGAAGGCTCCTCAGTTGACACTTCTGGAAGGTAATTTGAAGCTTTGAGAAAATTACACTGCTCAATAGCATTTGTGTATCCAACAGAGATATCAGCGACATCATTGAGAGTACTAGATTCTAGCTCATAAAAACTTTTAGAGTTACCTAAGTTTTCATTTATTCTTCCAAGCGCTCTCACATCTTTAGCATGATCTTTTTTAGCAAAGTTGTGTAAATCTTTTTGATACTTACTGAGCTTCCCAAGAAGATCGCTACATTCTTTAATTTTGCCAGCAAGTTCTTCTTCAATTTTATTTTTAGAAAGGTAATCACAGATCGGCGCATTGACTGTGACACACTTAAAGCCATCATTTTTCTTTTTAAATCCTAAAAAATTAATTTTGAAATCATTAGAACAAAAAGTTCTAGAAGTCACAATTCCATTCGCGTCTAGCGAAGTGCTTTGGGCCATTTCTTGATTCATACCTTTTTCTTCATTTGAGAAGTTGACACTGGTAATTCTTGAAACTTTACCAGCTTCTCTGTCTACAGTAAGTTTGAATTCTGATTTCTTAAATAGTCCCTTGCGAGGAGTTTTAATAGAGATAGGTTTATACTTATACTCTTCTTTTTCAGGAGATTTTTTAACTTCATAATTAGGGACATCAGCTTCATTTTTAATCGTGGTGGTCTTATTTGTGATAGAGAAATAATCTTGTGGAATAAGATTTCCAAAATCTTGGGCATAAAGAGGCAGAGAAGTCAGGGCCAAAATAGTCATTAGTTTTTTCATAAAAAACTCCTTTTCTTTATTTTAATTGATTATTTTTTCTGCACCAAGTGTGAGCAAATCTTGCAGCTGCCAGGAGAATAAAATAGTCGGATAAATTTCTAAGGATTGAATTTTACTAGGTTTGCCTTTAAGCTTGGTAGATGGAGAAATACAAAAAAATTGTTCAGGCCCTTATGCCTTTTGAAAACTTTGATGCCTTAGCTTTTGGTATTATAGATTTTAAAGACAAGACATTTTCAGCTTTTGAAGCTGATCATTTTGGGGAAGAGCTTCATTTTCGTGATCATTCCACGATTTATTTTGATCTTGCATCTCTTACTAAACCGCTAACAAATTCTTTAAGCCTTTTACTCACTCCAGAACATTTTGATGAAAAAATGAAGTTATGTCTTAATCACCGTGGTGGATTACCGGCCTGGGGGTTACTGGCCAAAGATAGCTGGAGAGAGCAAATTCTCTCCTATCCTATTAAGGAAAGTGAAACTTTATACTCTGATTTTTCTGCTCTCAGAGTGATGCTTGAGCTCGAAAAAAAAGGTGTGGATCAAAAAAAACTTTGTCAGTCTGTGTGGGATAAAGAAACTGTCTATTGGACAGATCTTAAAGCTGAGGATCAATCCCCTCAATATGGCTTTCGAGGAGGATCTCCCAATATCAAAGTCGTCCATGACCCAAATGCCTGGGTGATTCACGATTACTGCTCTCATGCCGGACTTTTTTCGACTATCCATGGTCTCTGCCAAACTCTTCTTAATTATCAACAAAAGACTTTATTTATTGAGCAGGTAAGAAAAGACCTTATCTCTCATCGCCACCGTTTTTCTTATGGTTGGGACAGAGTCGAAAATCCTCAGCAGACCTTGGCAGGTGCTGGATGTGGATCTTTCACTTTTGGTCATCTGGGATTTACCGGTACCTCTATTTGGATTGATCCTGATAAAATGCTTGGCCATGTCATTCTTAGCAATGCCACGAAGTATTTTTGGTATGACAAAGTAGGTTTAAACGATTTAAGAAAGGCGCTTGGAGAGATTGCGTGGAAATCTCTATAAGCAAAGTCAGGTAATTAAAAAAAATTAGAAAAATCCCCACTCTATTTTCACTCTGGTAGAATAAGAAATGTAATTATTAAAAGGGATATTTTATGGATCTTACTCATCTCATCTCGCAAGAAAATCTTATTGCTCGTAGATCACAAATTAAAAAAGTCTTTTTCTATCGAATCTGTGGTGCTGGGATGGGCCCTGCTGCTGTCCTAGTTAAACAAGCAGGTTTTCAAGTAGAAGGAGCTGACTCTGCCTTTTACCCTCCGATGAGTACATTTCTTGAGACCACTGGAATTCCTTTATTTAAGTTGGAGCAAGTTAATGAGGAGTTTTTAAAACAATACGATTTAATTGTTGTTGGTAATTCTGTATCTGGTAAAGCTGAGGCAGCAAGAATGATTGAGCGTGCTGGCGTACCTTTTACATCTTTTCCATCTGCCCTTGGTTCACTCGTACTAAAAGATAAAAATGTGGTTGGAATTGCAGGGACTCATGGAAAGACCACAACAACTTATTTTATGACCCAGCTTCTCGAAAAATTAGGGCAAAACCCAGGTTATCTAGTGGGAGGCATAATTGAGGGAAGAGATCCTTCAAAACTTGGCAATAAGTATTTTGTGATTGAATCTGATGAATATGATTCTGCTTATTTTCATAAAATTTCAAAATTTAGATTATATGAATTAAAAAATATGATCCTGACTTCTTTAGAGTTTGATCATGCCGATATTTTCTCCTCGGTTGAAAAAATTGAAGATGAGTTTCGAGACGTTATACCAGGCATGAAATCAACTCTGATATTCAATGAAGATTATCCATCAGCGATGAAACTGTACCGGGATTACTATGGCAAAAGCGCTCACCAGAAATGGTTTCTTTATGGTGATCAGGCGCAGATGGGTCCTCATAACGTGAAAACTTTTGAAAATGGATCGAGCTTCAGTCTTAACTGGAAGGGAGAGATGATTTCCTTTCAAAGTACTGTTGTAGGACAACATAACGTTTTAAATCTTGCTAGCTGTCTCATCTTTCTTTTATCTGAAGGATTCAAAGTGGAAGATGTTCAGAAGGCTGCCACCGAGCTTGAGATGGTTAAACGTCGTCAAGAGGTCAGAGGTCGGTATAAAGGAATGACTGTGATAGATGATTTTGCTCATCATCCTCGCGCCATCACAGTAACAACGGATGCTATTCGTGCACGTTTTAAAAATAAAAAAATTATTACCATCTTTGAGCCCATTTCTGCCACTGCGAGAAGTTCAATTTTTCAAAATGAATTTAGGGACTCACTGGCCTCATCTGATAAAGTGATTATTGCCAAAGCTGAGTTGAGCACGACGGCCCTGAATGGCAAAGATTTAGATGCTGAATTGCTTTCAAAAGAAATTCAACAGATAGGCAAAGAGTCCATTTGTGTCAGTAAGCTTGAGGATTTGAAAAAAGCGATTGATCATTTTGCTGAGGAAGGAGCTGTTCTTCTTGTCCTTAGTAATAGAACTTGTCTTGGATTGTGGGAGTCGAATTTTGTTAAAGAACTTCAGTCATAGGATTGCCTTTTTTGGCGCCACACTTTTTTCAATTTCTTCTTGTGCTTCACCAGCGATGAAATGGCGTGGTGACATGTCCACTCATGTCGCCACCTATATGAATTCATTTCAAAAATTTAGAGAGAGAATTTGCGTACCAAAAGCTCAATCCGTTTTTGACTCCAATCTTAAGGCTTACCGTGGACAAGGTTACTGGATCCCTGAATTAAATGATGATGTTGATGTTGAATCTATAATCACTCTATTGCCTGAATTTGAGAAAAAACTTAAATGGATTCAAGTTGAGAAAAATAAAATAAAAAAATCTCATCTACCATCGAAAACAGTGACCTCCGATGCCAGATATTTGCTCAATCGTTTGTTAGAACTCAAAAAAACGGAATTATCTTCAGATGAAAAATTTAAAATAGCGGCGAGGAAAGAATCTTTAAAGCTTCAAAATAAACTTTTAAATGCCTATGAGCAGTTAGTAAAGAAAGTGTCCTTCCTTTCTAACTATCGCTACCCTGTAGATCATTTAAAAAATAGAAAAATTCATGATGAATTCAGGGAAAAAGAAGATTCATCATCGGTAAAAATTGCTAATTATTCTTTTCTTTATAGAAAACTTCTTGAGGACGGTGCCTATAATCCCGACCGTACAGGCTCAGACATCTATCTACGAACAACAATAGACACCCTTCACTACGAGCTCTTGCAGCATGATTTCTATTTAACTGAAGATGCTCGTTACGATCTTGAATTTGTTCTCGCAAAAATTGATTCTGAGCTTGAGCGAGGTGAGAAGAAAATTCTTGCAAGGCTATCTGAATGGGAGGAAAGAGTTTCTAAAACATCTGAATTTTATAAAAGTTTAACTCAACCTGAGAATCAGAAAGTCATTATAGTTCATGGAGTAAAAACAACTCCAAATAAAGAACTTATAAAAGAACATAATCGTGCGGCAGAAGAACTCAAAAGATTTGTTTATACTAAACAAGCTGAAGTCTATAATTATTGGCTTCATCAACCAGAATTGACACGGGCGATATTTGTTATCGAGACCATTCTACTTAATGAGGTTGGAGGTGTTGATGGCGACGATGCACTGGAGCGAATGGATGTGGCCCGCGTGGTAGTTAACCGTCTAGATAAACCTAAGTATCTCTCAATTGGTCGCAAAGAATTTATCTATCCTTATCTTAAAAAGATAACGACCGATTTTCATCTACAAAATGAAAAGTGGTTAAATGCTTTATTTAAACAAGGTGAGTTTTCTTTCACTTATTACTATATGAGTGGCGTTCCCATGATTTTTTGTCCGGATTTGTCTCCGACGGCAAAAAAATTACGACAACAAAATGTTGAAATAGCCCTACAGGTCCTAAAGAATCCTGACAGTTCTTTCAAGGCAACACGCTATTTTTCTCGCTCTAGTATGATTGGTCGAATTCATATGGATAGCATCTGGGAAGATTACGAACCCTATCCTCAAAGGCCTGGACTCCTAGCGAGTGGACAAGAGAAGTTACTAAGGGACTTTAATCAGGGCCGGTATACCTATCTCTATTCTTTTAAGGACCCAGAGGGGGTCCTTTATGAAGTTGTTCGAATAAGTACGGAAAATTTTGCATTGGCCGTAAAAAACAAAGTTAAAATCTTTTTTCACCATCGGAATCCCCATTATTTCCGCTATTTCACGAAGCTAGAAAAATAGATCTTATTTGCCAAAAAAATCCCTAAATAGTTTTTGATAAAGTAAGTTACTCGGGGTATAAATCCGCTCATCTAGTTTATTATTTGTTTAGTTTCCATTTGCCAGTAAGGAGCAAAACTATGTTGAAAGATTATATGTTCACTTCTGAATCAGTTACTGAAGGTCACCCAGATAAAATCGCTGACCAAATTTCTGATGCGGTTCTTGATGCTATGCTTGCTCAAGATCCAAAATCTCGCGTGGCCTGTGAGACTTTGATTACCACTGGACTTGTGGTTGTTGCTGGTGAAGTTACAACTGGTGCTAACGTTGATATCAATGAAACTGTTCGTAAAACCATTAAAAAAATTGGTTATGACCACTCTGACAAAGGCTTTGATGCTAACACTTGTGGGGTGACTATTGCTCTTGGAAAACAATCTCAAGATATCGCTATGGGCGTAAATGAAGGCGAAGGTAAGTTTCTTGATCAAGGTGCTGGTGACCAGGGTCTAATGTTTGGTTACGCTATCAATGAAACAGATTCGTATATGCCGATGACTATCGATCTTTCTCACAAGCTTGCTAAAAAGTTAGCTGAAGTTCGTCACAATGGAACTCTTAAGGATCTTCGCGCCGATGGTAAGACTCAAGTGACGGCCCAATATATTGACGGCAAACTTGCTCGCATTGATGCGATCGTGGTTTCTTCTCAACATGCTGAGAGCATGACTCAAAAGCAAATTGAGGAAGGGATTATGGAAGAAGTTATTAAAAAAACTGTTCCTTCTCACCTCATCGATAAAAATACGAAGTACTTCATCAACCCTACAGGTCGTTTTGTGATTGGTGGGCCAATGGGAGACTGTGGTCTTACGGGTCGTAAAATTATTGTTGATACTTACGGTGGTCATGGTGCTCACGGCGGTGGGGCCTTCTCTGGAAAAGATCCTTCTAAAGTAGATCGTTCAGCTGCCTATGCTGCTCGTCATATTGCTAAAAACGTTGTGGCCGCTGGTCTAGCTGATCGCGCTCTTGTGCAAGTGGCCTACGCGATTGGTGTAGCAAAACCAATGTCACTTTTAATTGATACTTTCGGCACAGCTAAAGTTGATGAAAAGAAACTTACGATGGCGATTAATGAGCTCTTTGATATGAGACCAAAGGCTATTATTCAGCGCCTAGATCTTTTAAAGCCTATGTACTCAGAAACAGCTGCTTACGGTCACTTTGGTCGTACATCGGCCAATGGTTTTACGTGGGAGAAAACAGATATGGTGGCGGCTCTTAAGGGTTTTTTCTAAGCTAAAATCAAAACTTTTTATCCGAAAGGGCCTTCATAAAGAAGGCCCTTTTTTTTCTACCTTTAGGTTTTTTCAAAATACCGTAAACTATCTTTATGAAAGAAGTTTATTTTCTTGCTCGTCATACTCCTTTTTGGGCGATTCCAATGTTTGTTCTCTCAGCAGAATTTGGGTATGTGTTTTGGTTAAGGAAAAAAAAGAAAGGCGCCATATTTTGTCTCTTTCTGGCCCTTATTGGTGCTGGAGCGACTGGCTTTTACTATTGGGCCGGTGGGCCCGAAAAATCTGTTAAGTTTCTCAAAAAAATTCATCGAAATTATAACTAGAATAGTCTTACATTTGACACCCATAGATCTAAGTACTTAAAAACATGTGTCAAAGAGGGAGTCTAAAGTTTGACACAAGGACTCAGGCTTTAGTAAATTAGCCTCATCTGGAGGACCTATGGATGATGTTAATTTTCTCCATCAAAGTTTTGATGGTACCGATGCAAGTCAATTTCCCCCGATCGTTATTGTCGAGGATGATAAGCTCCTTGGCCTAAGTCTTAAAAAATATCTCGAGCATACTTTAAGATTAAGAGTCCTTCTGTTTTCAAGCGCAGAGGACTGTTTAATGGATTTTGCGAAAGTTAATCCGATAGAAAAACCTTTCTGTCTAATAACTGACATTAGCTTGGGTCAGGGCTCAGATGGTCTTTTCTTAATTGATCTTCTTAAAGAAAAGGGATTTGAATTTGTTTCGATTGTCATGACTGGATTTGCCAGTATCGAAACCGCTATCGCTGCTACTAAGAAGGGTGTTTTTCATTATCTAACTAAGCCCTTTGAGCCAGAAAATTTAAAAAAATTAGTCATTCAGGCGCTTCAATCAAAACTCTCTGCTTATATGCCAAGAGAAATCATGAATGAAGGTGAGGGACTGTTTGCTAATGGATCTAAAACGCGACTTCCTTCAAAGTTAAAAATTGATCGTCCGACTGTAGAAGATATGTTTGAGGGCCTTATTGGTCGCTCTAAGTCCATGAGAGATGTTTTTGACCGGATCACAAAGGTTGCCAAAAGTGACTCAACCATCCTCATTATGGGACCTTCTGGAACAGGTAAAGAGCTAGTAGCTTCTGCCATTCATAAGTTATCTGCACGTCACCAGAAGAATAGAGTTTCAGTTAACTGTGGAGCTATTCCGGGTGAACTTCTAGAAAGTGAACTTTTTGGTCACATGAAAGGGGCTTTCACGGGAGCTATTTCAGATCGTAAAGGCCGTTTTGAGGTCGCCCAAGGCGGATCCATCTTTTTAGATGAAATTGGTGATATGCCGATGCTTCTTCAGGTAAAACTCTTAAGAGTTTTACAAGAAAGACAAATTGAGCCAGTTGGTTCCACTGAATCACTTCCTATTGATGTCCGAGTTATTGCAGCTACTCATAGAGATTTAGATAAAGCGGTTGCCGAAGGAAAATTCAGAGAAGATCTTTTCTACCGCCTTAATGTCATCCCTATTCGGATGCCAGCTCTAAAGGAGCGTAGAGAGGATATTCCACTTCTTATATCTCATTTCTTAGATCGTTTCGTCTCAGCAGACAGATCAAATGAAATTAGTTTTGCGTCGCTTACGATGGATTTACTCATGGGTTATGACTGGCCCGGAAATGTGAGAGAGCTAGAAAATGTGATTGAACGCCTTGTTATTCTCAGAGGGGGAAATGAAATTCTTCCTGAGGATCTTCCTGCTAAAATTTTCCGCTCTAATCCTCTTGCGACACAAACTTATAAAACTTTGTTTGAATTGCCAGAAGTCGGAGTCGATTTAAAGCAAATTCTCTCTGATATAGAAGACTCACTTATTGTCCAGGCGATGAATCGAACAGGTGGTAATAAGAACCAGGCCTCAAAGTTATTGGCCCTCAATCGGACAACTCTGATTGAAAAAATGAAGAAAAAGAACATAGAAATCTAAAAAAAAGCCCTCGCAAGAGGGCTTTTTTGTATCTTTTACATACTAAAAATACGCTAATGTTAAGCCTTTGTTAAGACAGTTTGAGGAAAGAGTTAAGTCTAAGATCCCCCCTTTAAAGACTATTCTTTGTTCGTTAAAAGAGCTCCAACGAAAAGAAAAAAACTAAAAATCTCGTTAAAGGAGACAAAATGAAAAAGTTAATTTTAGGTTTATGTTTAATGACAGCTTCTCTTGCTCAGGCCGGAGAAATTAAGCTTCACTCATTCAGCCAATACGATCTATGGGGAAGTGCTTCTGTCTCTCAAGAATTTACAATCAATGAAGAATTAGAGCGTGCATGGGTCACTATTTCTGTGACTGCAAATGATCCAGATGGTGTTGGAGCTTCTGATGAAGTAAGAGTCAAAATTCCAGGGTTAACTTATAATAAAGCAACTGGCATCATCTCTATTGATTTCGAAGGTAAAGTGACTGATTGCGCGGCCATGAAAACAGTCGGCAGATCAATTTTTAAAAGAAAAGAATTAAAAATGACTCCAGCTTGTAAGTTTGAAGGTCGTTGGAGAAAAATTAGTTATGATGATGGTTTTGAAATTAAGAAAACATCAAAATATGAAATATTCCTAGTGGTAGAATAATTTTTATAAAAAAACCGCCGAAAGGCGGTTTTTTTTATTTGTTACGCTTCTCTTTTTGTCCTTCAGAGTTTTTTATTGATTCTCGTATAAAATATTTAAGTATTTTATTCCTTGATGCCCCTCCGAGCAGACTTCTAAGATCATCATGAAGTCCATCATCATAAATTAATGAGTTCAGAGTTCCTGGGCCATTTTCAATTCGAGACATGATCTTTTCCATCGATGCAGTGGTACGATCAAGCTTATGAATAGTAGTTCCTAAGTTGGTTTGACGAATTTCGGATGTGATGAAACTTAAGTTTTTACTCGTTTTATGAAGGGAATCGATCGTCTCAACAATCTTCTTTCCATCATCCAAATGAGTTAAGATAACATCAAGTTTGGTGAGAATTCGTTCTGTCGTCGTGGCAATAGAATCACCCTTGGAAATGATTTGTTTTATGTCTGAAAATTTCTCTGAAACTAAGTAATCTTTCTCTGGTTCTAAAATTCCTGAATCTGAAGTCCCTCCATAAATCTCCAGGTACTTATCTCCAACGAGGCCAGCTGTTGAGATGGATACTTTTGAATCTTTTTTGATCCACTTTAGTTCTGAGGTTAAAACGCTGAAAGATATTTCCACTTCTTCATCCGATAATATTCGAATGGCATTAACAGACCCGACTCTGATTCCCTTTAATTCGACATAAGAGCCAACTTTAAGATTTTGGACATTGAGAACTTTAGCTCTTAAATGAGTTTTAGACTCAAAGAGTGAGTTCTCCTTTCCAATGCTAATGATCATGACCATGATCACAATTGAAAGGAGAGAAATAAAAAAACCAGTTTTGTAAAAGTTAACTTTATCTTTACTTCGAAAACTCATGCCCTTTTCCTTTTAGCAACTCATCGAAAATGTTCTAATGTATTCATCCTGGCTCTTATCAAAATCGTTTGGTGAGCCATCAAAGTGAATTTTGCCGTCTTTTAAAATTAATAAGCGATCACAAACTTTTTTTGCAGCAGGGATATCATGTGTAACAAAAACACCAGAAAAGCCTTTTCTTTTAAAATTCTGCATAATATTGAGAATGATTTCAATATTGACTGGATCGAGTCCAGCTGTTGGTTCGTCATAGAGAATTATTTCTGGGTCAAGAATCATAGCGCGAGCAAGACCAACTCTTTTCTGCATCCCTCCTGACAAATCAGATGGCATCAATTCTTTAGCGTCTTTTAGGCCAATCAGGTTGAGAACCTGTGATACTTTAAGATCAATCTCATCCTCTGACAGTGTCGTATGCTCAAAAAGTGGAAAGGCGATATTTTCAAAAACATTCATAGAATCAAAAAGGGCGCCGCTCTGGAATGAGTAAGAAATTCGTTGTCTAATTTTATTCAGTTCATTTTCATCTAAATGATCAATCTTTTGGTCGTGGTATAAGATTTGACCTGAATCAATTTCTTCCAGTCCAATGATTGATCGTAGGAGGACGGATTTCCCTGCCCCTGAATAACCTAAAAGACCAACCGTTTCCCCTTTGAAAAGAGAAAAGCTGATTCCATTGTGTACATCTTTGTCTTGAAATTTTTTCTTTATGTCGCTTAGTTCAAGTATTTTCTTCATGGTATTTAAAATAAAAGAATGAGTAGTTTACTAAGAAAAAAATCTGAAATGAGTATGACAATTGAAGCATTGACCACGACCCAAATAGTTGTGTTACCCACACCTTTAGTACCTTCCTTAGTTTGAAATCCCTTATAACAAGCAAAAAGAGTAATGATGAGAGCAAAAAATGCACATTTAAACATACTTCCGAAAACGTCACCATAAGATAAGGAAGAGAAAACCTTATTTAGATAAAAACCAGGTGGAATGTTAAATTCTGTCTGGGCAATGAAAAGGCCACCTAGAATTCCACTAAAGCCAGATAGCATGGCGAGTAAAGGCAAAGATATCATTGTGGCGAGTACTCTGGGGACAACGAGGACTCGAATGGGTGAGGTTCCTAAGGCGCGTAAGGCATCTATTTGTTGAGTCACATTCATCGCCCCAATCTCTGCACTAATTCCTGAACCCACTCTTCCGGCAATTAACAGAGATGTAAATATTGGAGCAAGCTCTCTCATGAGTGACATAGACACAATGGCCGGGACATAAAGAGTTCCACCAAATTTTTCAAGACCGTAACCAAATTGAAGAGTCATCACCATACCTGTCATAATCCCAATAACAAGTGAGATAGAGATTGAACCAATTCCAAGCCGAACAATTTGTTCCAAGAGGCGATTGAGATAAAAAGGACGACTTAAGCAAGCTTGCGTGAATTGAATAAAAAGATGAGTTATTTTTCCTGTCGTTTCAAAGTATTTCAATGATGTGATAGAACTCATTTAAACTCCACACTATTAAGAAAAGAATTGAAGTCATCGTTTTGAGTGGGCAAACCTTGGGGGTCTATAGATATAAAATCAAAGTAACAAGGGCCTCTTCTCGTATTTAAGAGCTTGAGATTAATCTTCACTCCATCAACTATTCCTTGTCCCTCAATTTCTACCGCCGGTGTTTTATGAAAAAGAATTTTCTTTTCGCTCATAACTTTACCATCATTTATCGCCTGAATACTTTTTCTTCCAAGATCGCTTAAAGACTCATTTCCCAAATGATGACAAAAACTATTTGATAATAGTATTCTGCCATCTTCCTTATTTAGCCACGCGAAGTCAGATTGCGGATCTGTGAGCTTTTTCCAGGCCTGGGAATTAAAAGATACATTATAGTAATGACCCTTCGCCGATCTGATTTCCTGATCTCCGTCCAAAAAAGAACAGCTTGTTAGAACTAGCAAGAGTAGAGGCCACATATCTTTACCGATTTTGACGGTTAATAATTAAACTTGATATTAACTTATTGTAATCCCAAAAGGACTTTTACTGATGTCAAAGCCTCGACAGGATTTTTTTGCCTATGGGAAAAAATTGTCTTCTCCAAAATTAATTCCACGCTACAATCATCTGTATAGGAAAAAATGACCACATGATGTGGTCTAAATTTCCATCAAAGACAGGAAGTCTTTAATCATGAAAAGATGGTCTATCAATTTAGTTCTTCTTTTTGCCGGTAGTCTGGTCATTGCACTTCCTGTATTCGCAGAGGTTTTTAATCAGGAAATTTTCAAAACTCATCTTCGCTGGAGCTTAGAAGTTCCAAAAGATCAATTTTTTGTTAATAAGAAAGAGGGATCTCTTCATCTTGAAACAGTTAATTTAGAAGTGTTTGAAGCCTTATCAACTGAATTAGCAAAAGTGTCACTAAGCCCACAATATATTCAGAAGCTCGATTATTCAAAAGAGAATTTCCCTGCAAAACCGGCGACCGTCATCATTAAGCTGACAGACCCTACAGTGGAGTTGTTCTCTTTTTATAGAGATGCTGATAAGAAATACATTCTTGATTTCTGGATTAATAATGATCTTGCTGCCAATAGACCAGAAACTTTTAAAAAACCACTCCCTCTACCTGCTGTTAGTGAGCCTTTAATTTCAAAGAAGAAAGTTCCTGATAATAAACTTTTACAAGTAAAAAGTAAGATTCTTCCTGTGATTGAAGTGACAAAAGAAATTGCAGATACTAAACTTCCGAATCCTGATTATCGGGATTTCCGTTATGGAGCGAGTTTCATCTGGGATTATCGCCCAATGATTCCACAACTTGAGAAAGATATTAATTTAGCAGCAAAGATTCCGGACTCGCTATATCCTATTAAAGATCGACTAGCACTTGACGACCCCAAAGAAGCCCATATGCAATTATCGATAAATTTTTATCGAGAAGAAAAATGGGGTCTCATGAATAAGTCTATTAGTTTATATGAAAAAAAATACAATAAGGATTCTAATACCGTTACCAATGAATTTTTGAAGGCGAATGCTTTGCTTAGGTCAACCATTCTTAAGCCTAATAGAGTCATGACTCAATCGGCGATGGTCGTCCTGGCCAATATCAAGGATCTTACGACAGACTATGAGCTTAAATCTTCCATCCTTAGATATCTTATTCAGTACAATATTGACGTAAAAGATCATGTTAGAACTCTAGAACTTGCAAAGAGTCTGTTTGTTGAAGCTCGTGCGGAGTTTGATCAAACTTTAGTGATCCAGGCGGCAACAACAATTCTTCATACTCTTTCCGAACTCAAACAAGTAGAGAAAATAGAAGAATTTCTTTCTGACAAAAAATTATTAAGTATTCTTCCTCCCCAGATTGGTTTGGCGTATACCACATTTGCGCTTTTATCTAAGGGAGAGACCAAAGAAATTATTAAACGTTTTCAGGCCGTCTCTAAATCTTTGGCAAAACCCGTTCATCCAGCGATCCTTTATAACGTTGCTGAAAGTCTTTTTAGAAGGGCGGATTACCAAGCTGCTATCCAAGTTTATGATGAATTTTTAGCCTCTTATACATACCTTCTCCAGGCGCCCCAAGCGCGATTACGTCTGGCCCTAAGCTATGAGTTTTTAGATAAAAATGCTGATGAAAATTTGATGCTTTATAAAAATGCGATTGATCGCTCTACGGATCCTGCGACTCGCTATGAGGCTAAAATTCGTTATGTCGCTTTTAAAGTGAATCGAAAAATTCAGCCGACTGAAGCTGATAAAGATACAGTGGTTTTTCTAGAGCAGTCGCCTGATGAATCAAAAGCCATGAATCAGGAACTAAAAAAGTTATTGTGGCTGACTCGATTGAGAATTTTTATTTCGAACAAAGAGTATGATAAAGCTCTTGCCTACCTTACTTCGGTACCCCTTGATTCGTTAAAACCTGCTGAAAGACGTGTTTTTGAGGGCGATGGAGCAGAAATTATTTATGGCCTGATTCAAGATGCTTATCTCAAAGAGGACTACTCAAAAGTGGTTAAAATGTGGGAAGTCTATAAAACGAAGTATGAGACTAAGGTGGCAAAAAATATTTTTCTTAACTTTGTTGTCTGCGATTCATTTATTAAATTAGGTCTTTTTAAAAGTTATGATCGTGCCCTGGAAAGCTTCAAGACTGTTCAGTCGGAAGAACCAAGAATTTATCCTATTTGGGTTGATAGAACTAAGAAAACAAATCTTTCAGAAATGATTGAAGAGCTTAGCCTGATTCGTCTGGTATCAGATGGGGACTGGAAAGGGGCAAGTGACAAGCTGGCCACGTATCCGGTGTCACTTCGAGACTCTTTGAACTATCCTTTTTACAGGGGTCTCGTTCATTTTCATCAGAAAAACTACCCAGAAACCATCGCTGAGTTTGAAAAGGTTCTTTTAAATCAAACCAAAACAAATCCACTTACTCCACGCCAAACAGCTGATCTTTTAATGAGTTATGTTGAGTCTCTTTATCAGTTAAAGGACCAAGACCGCTTTAAAACAATTGTGAAGGCCCTAAGTTCTGATATTGATAAGTCAAAGTCGGCACCAATTTTGAATGTGTCTGAACGAGTCAACTATCTCCTTATCGAATCGTTCGCTGGGGAGTCGACCCCAGAGTGGAAGGAGATTGAAATAATGACAAAAGCTTTCAGGGAAAAATTTCAAAAATCTCCTTACACTTCGCGAATCGGTTACCTTTACGGGTTATCATTAATAAAGAATTCGCGAATTGCTGAAGGGAAGGAAGTCCTGAGCATTTTAACGAAAGATGAAAAAGTTCCTGTGCATATTAAAGAAATGTGTAGGAGCGAGTTAGCAACTTTAGAGTTAGTAGAAAAGAAATTATAAACAAACCAACTAACAACGGACAGGAGGTCTAATGTTATCTCAAGGTTTAAATCTCGTAGGAAATCACCCAAAGTTCAACAGCGCTCTTGAAATGGCCCGTAATGTTGCCGTTACCAAGACAGCGATTCTGATCTCAGGAGAAACTGGATCAGGGAAAAAAGCACTTGGTGGTTATATTCATCAAAATTCTGCTCGCAAGAATGCTCGTCTTGAAATTGTAGATTGTAGCCTTGATGGCCAGACAGTTGAGAAAATTGTTCTTGGTTATAGAGATGATGAATCAGGAAGATTTAATCGAGGTGTTTTAGAACTTGCTAACGGTGGTACGGTAATTTTTGCCAACATTGACGCACTGGATGATAATTTCCAAAAACGACTGTATACTATTCTTCAAGAACTACCAGATTATGAACTAGATGTTCGCGTGATTGCTACGACCTCAAAAAATCTTTCTAAGCTTGTAGGTGCTGGTAAGTTTTCTCGTGCCCTCTACACTTACTTCAACGGAGCGCAGATCGATATGATCTCTCTACGTGAAAGAGGAACTGATGTGGAATTGATTGCTCGTCATTTTATCAATGAGTTTGCCAATGAAACATCTGCTGGAGATCTTACACTTTGTGAAGAAGCTGCTCGTAAACTTACAGACTACAACTGGAGTAATAATCTCGTTGAACTTCGTTCATTCATCCGTAAAACACTCTCAAATATGCAAGGCAAGACTTTAGACCTCGCTGCTATTGAGAATGGTGAGCGTAAAATTGAAGCAACTTCACATGAAGTGGATGAAGATGGTTTCAAGTTAATGTCTTTAAAAGATGCTGAAAAATTATTAATCAAAAAAGCTCTTGTTCACACATCTGAGAATCGTACACAAGCTGCAAAAATTCTTGGTGTTTCGATTCGTACTTTGAGAAATAAAATCAATGAGTACAGAGGTGAGGGCGCAGCTTACTTTATCAATTTACGATAATAAGATTTTAAATTATTGAGGCAATTTCACATGGATGTGAATGACAAAACACTCAAGGCCCTGACAACAGCTCTCAATTTTCGAGAGATGCGACAAGAGCTCATTACCTCCAACGTAGCGAATGCGAATACGCCTGGTTTTAAGGCGAAAAAGATGGATTTTGAGGAAGCTCTGGCAAGGGCCCTCGACGTTGATGGGAAAATGCAAATGAATGTGACTGATGGACGTCATCACAATGTGGGAAATGGTGGCTTCAATAATTTAGAGCCTGAAATTTATGATGATCCAAATGGTGTCGTTTCTGAAAATGGAAACACTGTTGATGTGGAAGCCGAGATGGCCCGCATGGCAGAGAATAAACTCATGTACGATGCCTTGGTTCAACTAGTTAATAAAAAGATGGGTATGATGAAGTACGCCATCAATTCTGAGAAATAAAGGGAATAAAAGATGGATTTACTCTCAAGTCTTAGAATTAGCTCAAGCGGTTTGGCAGCTCAAAGAAAAAGAATGGAAGCCCATTCTTCTAATATTGCCAATGCCCAGACAACCAGGACTGCTGAAGGTGGTCCTTATCGTCGTAAAGAGGTTGTTTTTGGTTCAGAGCCTGAAAGAGAAACTTTTTCAGAAATTCTTGAAGGCGAGCTGGCCGAGAATGCTCAAACTGTTCATGCCACTGAGGTTGTTCACTCAGACAAGGTTGTCTATAAGCATGATCCAACTCATCCTGATGCCAATTCAGAAGGGTATGTGGCCATGCCGGATATTAATCCCATGGTTGAAATGGCAAATATGATTGAGGCCCAAAGGGCCTATGAATCAAATGTCACTGCTATCAATACGACGAAGCAGATGGCGATGAAAACGCTTGAAATAGGCCGTGGTAACTAAGGAATAGTTTATGGCGATTAAAGACATTACTAGTTTTCAAAAATCTCTTGGAAATGCTGATGCTCGAGGCTGGAGCCGATCAGTTGATAATGATTTTTCAAATAATAAATTTAATATTGAGGGCGCCCCCTCTGTTGGTGAAACTGGTGAGACAAAAACTTTTGGAGAATTTCTTCAAGACTCTCTAGGCAAAGTGAACTCTCTTCAACAAGAAGCGAATGTTGCGATGGAAAAGCTTGCGAGTGGAGAAAGTCAAAATTTACATGAAACGCTTCTCGCTGTTGAGAAAGCGGATATAGCTTTTAGAACAATGAATCAGGTAAGAACAAAAGTTATTGATGCTTACCGTGAAATTATGAAAATGCAAATCTAGTTAGGATGATTAGATAAGCGAGAATCAGGAGGATTCAGTTGAATAACTTCGTTAGTCAAACAATTCAAAACTTCGTTGATTTCTTTAAGTCACTCGATATGACTAGAAGACTTGGACTTATCGGGATTGCTGGTCTCATCATCGCTTTGATGGCCGGAATCATCATTTGGGCAGGTAAAACGGACTACAAAGTTCTTTATACTGATCTTACGAAAGAAGATTCAGCAGTCATTGCTCGAATGCTTGAAGAAGGAAAGATTGGATACCAAGTGCGTGACGACGGAAAGACCATACTTGTTCCAGAGGACATGGTTGAAGTATGGCGTCTTGAAATTGCTAAAAAAGGTGTCAACTTTACCGGCACTGTTGGGTATGAAGTCTTTGATAAACAATCATTTGGTACAACTTCATTTGTTCAAAAAATAAACAAGCAGCGTGCTCTAGAAGGTGAGTTAGTAAAAACAATCATGCATATTAAGGGTGTTACTCGTGCCCGAATTCACCTTTCGATACCTGAATCTTCACCGTTTGTCTCGGAAAGAAAGCCACCAAGTGCTTCCGTCGTGTTAGATGTTGAGCGTGGTGTAACAATGACTTCGGATGAGATTAAAGGGATGCAGTCACTCGTAAGTTCTTCTGTTGATGGAATGAGATCTCATAATGTTGTGGTCATTGATTCCAGAGGTAAGAAGCTGTCTGAAAACGATGGCGATCAGATGTCGACAGAAACAGCAAATAGAATTGCACTTGAAACAAAGCTTAATTCTCAATACGAAAAGAAAGTTGAAGAAATACTTTCGCGAGTGATCGGTGAAGGAAAAGTTATTGCTAAAGTTGCTCTTAAAATGGATTTTACTGAGAAAATAGAAACTCAGACAACTTATGATGGAGAAAATTCAGCAGTCGTCTCCGAAGTTAGAAATGAGCAAAAAATGGTTGGGGTAAGACCATCTCCTCAAGGTATACCAGGAGCAAGATCAAATCTTCCTGGTGAAACTCCGCAACCTGGAATTCCTGAAACAAGAAATGATGTCGATAAATCACTTGTAACTAAAAACATGGCGGTTCCAACTGTAGTGACAAAATCAAAAAAGCCAACAGCTGAAATATCTAATATGTCAGTGGCGGTGATGGTTGATGGTAAAAAGGTTCCAGTCCTCGCCAAAGATGGAACACCAATGCTTAATGAGGAAGGTATTCCTGTCACAAAATATCAGGCATGGACAGAAGAAGAGTTGCAAAACTTTCAACAGATTGTAGCAAGCTCACTTGGAATCAACACCACTCGTGGTGATAAGCTTGTTATAAAAAATATGGAGTTTGCGAAAGAAGATCTTGCAGAAATGGAAGCTATCATGAGAGCACGTGAGAATCGCGAACTTATGAAGAATATCACTAAGTATCTCATGATTGGTGCCATTATCTCTCTTTTCTTCTTTATGGTTGTGCGTCCATTTATCCAGTGGCTTACAGAAAACTCAGTTGAATCGATCGAAGATTTTCTTCCAAAGACGATTGAGGAATTGGAAAAAATTCAGGCCAATCAGCGTCTCCCAGGTCTAGAAGATGTTTTGCCTTCGATTGAAGACAAACTCAATCCTGAAAAGATTGAGGGTAATATGCTAAAAGAGAAAATCATTTCACTTGTTGAGGCAAATCCTGCAAAAGCTGCGCAAGTCGTGCATGAAATGATTCATTCTGCTGACGGACAAAAAGAAATAGCTTAATTTAAATATAAGATGTTTTAAGGAGTAAGTTCGTGGCCGAGGAGAAAAAAAATTTAGAACCAGATGTTCAGTATGCTTTGCTTTCTGGTCAAGAGAAAGCAGCTATTTTATTGTCTGCACTTGGGCCAACGACGACAAAAGTTATCTTCAAGCACATGAAAGATAATGATGTTAAGCGCATGATTAACACTATGTCGACCATCTCAAAATCTCCTATTTGGATGGTTAAAAAAGTGCTAGAAGAATTTTACTCTGCGATAAATGAAGATGCAGATTTACTCTTCTCAGAAAATAAGGGAAGAGAATTTATCCTTGGAACTCTTGGTGAGGATCGTGCGAAACAGCTACTCGGCCAAATTATTGATGTTGGCAGTAATAATACTCTTGAATCACTAGAACTTGTTGATACAAGAACTCTTGCGAACTTTCTTATTAATGAGCATCCTCAAACAATTGCACTTATTTGTGCTCACTTGCCGGTAGAGAAAAAAGTAGATGTTTTAAAGAAGCTGCCTGAAGGACTTCAGGCCGAAGTTGTTCTTCGTGTCGCCAATCTTGATTTCGTTTCTCCTGAGCTTATTGCCCAGCTTGATGATGTTCTTAAAACTGAGCTTTCAACACTTGGTTCAATTGATACACAACAGCTTGGTGGTGTTGAACCTATTGCTGACATGTTGAACTTGATGGATAAAAATTCTGAGAAAAATATTATGGCGAGAGTTGAGGAGAAAGATCCTGAACTTGCAGAAGAGATCCGTAAATTGATGTTCGTCTTCGAAGATATGATTTTTGTGGATGATCGCGGTATTCAGGAGCTTCTTAAAGTTGTTGATAATACCAAACTTTGTACTGCGCTTAAAACGGCACCGGATGAAGTTCGATCAAAACTCTTCAAGAATATGTCCAACCGTGCGGCAACACTTCTTAAAGAAGATCTTGATGCCATGGGGCCGACGAAGGTTTCCGACGTCGAGAAGGCGCAGCAGGAGATTGTTCAGCAGCTTAAAGATCTTGAAGCTAAAGGTAAAGCTCTTATCTCTAGAGGTGGCGAAGGCGATGCTTTCGTCTAAAGGATGGATTGATCAATGCAGAAATATCGTGAATCTGAGATTAAGAGTTTTGAATTTGCTGACCTTCAGGGAACTGCAGTCAATAACCATTCCGATTTCAAATCCTTTAACTTTAATGAGTTAAATGGAGACGTTTTTAAAAAAGAAAAAATATCTCAGGATACTCTTAGAAAAGAGCGTACCTTTGAAAAAAAGAATCAGTTTAAAATAGATGGTGTCGTGCGTGAGTCAAGAGGACTTTCTCAGCAGGAGCAATCTGATTTTGAAACGAGAGTCCAGCATGAGGTTGAAAAAAGATTACAGGCGGCCTACGATGATGCTGTTAAAGAGGGTCTAGAAAGAGGTCGTGAGGAAGGGAAGGCAGAGGCCCTTGCAGAATTTCAACATCAATTAACCCAAAAAATAGACGATTTTTCGGAGTCGATAACATCACTCAATTCGCAATTTACTCATCTCGTTGATCATAATCGTCATGATATCTATGAATTCGTCAAGCGCTTTACGAAATGGATTATTCTTAAAGAAATAGATGAAAAAACATATTTGACGAATCTTTTAGAAAAACTTCTTTTGGAATTAAATGTCAGAAAAAATCTTATCATTAAAGTGGGAAGAGAAAATTTTAACCAAATGCCTGATGTTGTTCAGATGGTAGAGTCAAAACTTGGTCAGCTATCCAATGTCCGGATTGAGATCGTCCCTGAGATAAATCATCCCGGTATCATCTTAGAGTCTGAGAACGGCTTAATTGATGGATCGATGGAAGGTGTTTTCCAAAACATCGATAAAATCTTTGAGCAGGTTTTAAAGCATGAGTGAGAATCTTAATCTTACTCAGATCCTGCGCCATATAGAGAATAAAATTCCTTACGAAAAAATAGGTAAAATCGTTTCCTCTCGAGGGATGGTTTATGAGGCAGCAGTCCCACGTGCCGTACTTGGGAGTAATGTTGAATTTATTGCTGAAAATGGTGAGCGTTCATTAGGGGAAGTTGTTGCGATTCAAGGCTCTCATTGTATGGTGATGCCTTATAATGAAATTTCTGGAATCAATTCAGAAACAAAGATTCATCTTAAAGATATTGTGACCGAAGTGCGTATCTCTCCTAATATGTTAGGGCGAGTGATTGATTTTCAAGGTAATCCCATTGATAACAAAGGGCCTATTGAAGGTCCCTATGAGAAGCGTTCTATCTTTGGAACACCTTTAAATCCACTCGATCGACCACCTATCCGTGAGCCTCTTGATACAGGTATTAATTCGATCAATTGTTTTATTACGGCCGGTAAAGGTCAGCGTTTGGCGATTATGGCCGGTTCTGGTGTGGGTAAATCAGTCCTCATGGGAATGATTTCTCGTAACACCAATGCCGATATCAACGTCATAGCCCTCATTGGTGAGCGGGGACGTGAGGTTTTAGAATTCATTCAATCGGATCTTGGTGAAGAGGGTCTAAAAAGATCTGTGGTGGTGGTGGCAACATCAGACACTTCTGCACTTATTCGTATGAAAGCTGCCTATACAGCGACTACTATTGCGGAATTTTTTCGGGACCAGGGTCAGGATGTACTCTTGATGATGGATTCGATTACTCGTTTTGCCATGGCCAACAGAGAAATTGCCCTTTCCACTGGAGAGCCACCAGGACAAAAAGGTTATACGCCAAGTGTATTTGCAAAACTTCCTAAGCTCATGGAGCGTGCAGGAACAAAGCGTGGTGCCGGAACTATTACTGGAATTTATACTGTCCTCGTAGAAGGGGGCGATATGGATGAACCTATTGCCGATGCCGTTCGAGGGATCTCTGATGGTCACATTGTTCTTTCAAGACAATTGGCCGCAAAAAACCATTTTCCGGCCATTGATGTATTGGCCTCGATTTCGCGGGTGATGACCAAGGTTGCCACTAAAGAACATAAAATTGTCGCGAGTCACTTACGTGATCTTTTAGCTTCCTATAAAGAATCAGAAGACCTTATTACTGTTGGGGCCTATGCCCGTGGTTCAAACCCTAAGGTAGATAAGGCGATTTCCATTTATGATGATTTGGTTAATCTTTTGCGCCAACAGATTGAGGAATCATTTACCATTGATCAGCTCTTTGAGCGAATGATTGAGATTGCACGAAAAGCTGAATCTTCTGTCGATCCAAGTTATAGGTAATTATGAAAAAATATCTCTTTAAACTAGACCCCGTTTTAAAGGTTCGAAAACTTAAAGAAGAAAATTGCCGAATGGAGCTTGGAAAGCTCATTAGTTATTTAAGTCGTATTGAAGATCAAATAAAGCACGATACGAGCGAAATTCAAAACTATTATAAAATTCAAGAAGCCTCATTACAAAATGGTATTAGAGGGGATCAGGTTCAGGCCTTTCCCATGCTCATCGCTGCAAAAGAAAAGAATATACAACTTCTTCATCGTGATAAAAAAGAACAAGAAAGACTCATTGATCTCAAGAAGAAAGAACTCGCCACTTTGCGAGGAGAACTAAAAGTTCTAGAAAATTTGAAAGAAAAAGATTTTGATCAATACAAGAAAGCTCTTAATAAAGAAATTGATCAGAAAGTAGAAGAGCAAACCCAAAACTGGCTGCAGTTCAATCAGCGCAAGGTTTAGTATGAAATTATGTATTTTTATTTTCCTCATCATAAGTGTCGCAAACGCTCAAGCGCCTAAGAAAACCTACACGGAAGAAGAATTTGTTAAGAAAGTGACGGAAGAAGTGAAGGCGAAAGTTGAGACGATTAAAAATAAATCGGTTTCTGAACTCACTAAAGAATTACTCGATAAAGAGGAAAAACTGCGCCTTAGAGAGCTAGATATTATTAAGCAGCAAGATGCGATTAAAGTTTCAGAAGTTGAAATTGCAAAACGCTATGCTGAACTTTCGGAGAAGCAAAAAAACTTCATTGGTTGTGTTGAAAAAATTAATGAAGAGTCGAAATCAAGAATCAATCAAGTCGTTGAAATGATCTCTAATATGAAGCCCGATAAAGCCGCCTCTGTTTTATCAGTCCAAGACTCTGAAATTGCCGTCCAAATTCTTCAGATGATTGATCCTAAGAAAGCATCTAAGATTTTCAATTTTATGGATAAAGAAGTCTCTGCTAAATTGCAAAAGCAGTATCTTCAAATGAAAAAATAATCTTTAATAATCAAAAGTGAGAAGAACTCTTTCTCCAGGCCCCGTGTGATTGGCATATTTGGCCAGCTTCTCACATGTTAAAACTCGCTGCTCTCCCCAAGTATTCATCACAGCATCACATCCATATTTATCCTGAAGATTTTCTGGCATGTCTACAATTGTCACCCAGTGATAATTTAATCCACCGCTATTAATGATAACAGGCACAGGAGTGATCAACACAAAATCCTCCTCATTTCTGTAGCGACGAACTTGCACTTCTCTGTGAAAAAGTGAATTTTTAAGGTTCTGAATAAACTTTTCGGGCTTCCAGGATTTTTTTACTTTCCACATGACTTCAGGACAAGAATTTGTTGAAGCAAGTTCTGTGAATATTTTTTTGAGGGATCTTTTCATGGTCGAGGAGTGTTGACCTGGAGTGATGTCTTTACCATATTGATCATTTGCTTTTGGGAGAAGGTGGCGATCACAGAGCATGCTGGTTAAATTTGAGGTCGCCGTCTGGCCGCAGTAACCTTCCCACCCATTCAGACCAATGGAAGGAGGTTGAATATGACTGATAGTCTGATCGGGACATTCTTTGTATTTAACCGCTTTTCTATTTGGGTAGAGAGGATCAGTTCCAAATCTCTCTTTTAGGCACTTTATCTGCTCTTTCCATTCATATTTACGATCCAGGAGGTCGAGGTCTTTTGAAAGGGAAAAAGCGGTTTGAGAGCAAATGAGGAGAAAGAAAATAAGCGTATTTTTTATAGTCACAAAGGGTCCTTTTCTAAACGCTATCAATTCCCCTAAGCTTTGTCCTGCTTCAGCTTGGTCAAAACCGGCAAAATTTGCCTCCTCTTAAAATAAAATTAAAGTTTTTGGCATTTTCTGCCCGGCTTCATTTTTGAGGGCGAGTTATGGGACAATGATCCGTAGGACCACTAAGGATTTTTAATGCTAGAGGCTTTAAAGACAACATCTACCGAACCAAAAGTGACTCAAAAGTCACCGGCAAAACTGCCAGGTAAGGGTGCGTCTTTAGATCTTGAATCTAGTCTTGAGGGTGCCGATTTTGCGAATGAGCTTGAGGCAAGCCTAGCGCTTGAAAATCAGGCCGGTGAATCGAGCGAGCTCAAGATGAATCCTGAAATGTTGATGGATGCCTCGGGGCAACTCATTCAAGGTCAAGTTCCTGGTGAAGCTCTCGTCCCTCAAGGTGAAGTTGCGCCTAAAGTTTTTGATGCCAATTTGATTAAGAACGTTGATCAAATCATTCAGCCTAAAACGACTGCTGTTCCAGTTGAGTTAACGCCTGACCAAATCTTATTACAATCTTTGAATCAAGAAGGGGCGACTCCGGCCAATCCTGAGCTCCTTCAGGCGATGCTTAAGTCTCAAGCCCAAGTCGGAAGAAATCCTGCCATCGATATGGCCAAAGCCGAGATCGATCCTCAACTCATGAATATGGAAGATTTCGTTGCTCATAAAAACTTAGCAACTAAAAAAGCTCTTCAGCAAAATAATGCTTATGGGCTTCCAGTCAAAGGGCAAGTTCAAAAAGCTGCCTTAGAAAATAATTTAAAAACGACCCAGACGATTAATGAGTTAGGCAGTCTTGATAAAGGTGTCTCTTCTCAAAGTATGAATTCTCAACAATTCATTTTGAATTCTCAAATTGATTTAGGTTCTAATCTCAAGACAAACGATGTTCAGGCTTCAGTCAAAACATTTGATATGTCTCAAATTAAAACTGATAACCCGAACCAGATCATGACACAGATTACAGATTATATTGTACAGGCCAAAGCTGCTAAGGAACCAACTGTTAATCTTCGAGTGAATCATGAAGAGCTGGGCATGATTGATATCACAGTTAATAAAATGGCTTCTTCTGATGCCATTGCGATTAATATCGGTGCTCACTCGATTGATGGGAAAAATTTCTTTCAAGCAAATTCAAAAGATCTTTTCTCTCATCTCACAAGCTCTGGATTAAATATTTCTGATCTTAAAGTCGAAACTCCAAACCAGACGGCCAAGAATGATTTTGATTTCGGTGGACAATCTGGTCGTGGAAGTTTTGGACAAGAGAAGCAGTTTAACTCTGAACAGAATCAGAGACGTCATGAGTCTGAGCGTCGTCAGGAACTTTGGAACCTTCTTAAAGATAAGGAAGCAGCCTAATGCCTGAAATCGGACGCCCAACCACTCAACAAGAAATGCAATACCGTCAGGTCGAGATGGGACCAAAATCTCTTGCCGGTAAGGGTATGTCAGAGTCTCAAAAGAAAGAAGCTCTGATTAATAAGATCACAGGTTACAAACCGAAGAATGAAGTTTTTAAAGAAGGCCCACATAACCAAATGGGTAAAGATGAATTTCTTAAACTTCTGACTTATCAGTTACAAAATCAAGATCCCATGAATCCGATGGATCAAAGTAAGTTTACAGGTGAATTAGCGCAGTTTTCTCAATTAGAGCAACTCGCGGCTTTAAACAAAAAATTTGATGAAGGTAATAAGACGCAAGCGATTCAAGATAAGTTTTATGCTGCTTCGTTTGTTGGTAAAAAAGTTGTGACGACTGGATCATCCATCGATATTAAAGAAAATGGTGATTCTGGAGATGTCCTCTTTAAATTAGATGGGCAATCTTCACGTGTCATGATTCGAGTGCTTGATTCGAAAAATAATATCGCTGCAGAAATTTGGAAAGAAGGTTTATCTCAAGGTGCTCACCAAGTGACTTGGGATGGTGTGGCCCTCGATGGTACTCCTGCTGTTAAAGGAAAATATACAGTTCAAGTGAAAGCTTGGGATGAAATGGGTCAAGAAGTAGGAACTCGTACTGAGGCGACAGGAATTGTTCAAAGTGTAACGTTTGAGCAAGGTGAACCTGTGCTTACTGTGAATGGCCAAAAAGTTTTCTTGAGAGATGTTGCAAGTTTCCATACAGCTGATGCACAAACACATTTTATGAATCAAAATAATGCAGCACAGGCATTAAATTCCGGCTTGTCGGGGCATAACGGTTCGATACAATTTAATAATAACGGAACAAATGCGAATAATGTTCCAACTCAGCAAGCACTAAATGCTTACTCTGAGAATGCAGGAATTTACGATTAGTATGAATAAGGTGAATTCGTTCTTAATACCAAATGTATCTTCTCTTCCATCTGATAATCAGAAGGCGGAGAAAGCAAATGCCCTTAAGCAGGGTGAGAAGAGCGAGTTTAAAGGTCTTGTCGATCAGCTTTCTCAACAGGATTTGAGACAACCTCAAGTTTCTGAGAAAAACGTTGGTCAGGAAGTTAATGTTTCCTCTCATGCAATGAAAAGATTGCAAGAGAGAAATATAGAGCTTGATGGAAATGAGTACATGAAGCTTAAAGAGGCGATGAGTAAGTTAAAGAACAAGGGCGGTCATGACTCTCTTGTGATCACAAACAAAGCGGCTTATGTCGTTGACGTAGATAAAAATACGGTGGTCACAGCAGTGGATAAAAACAACATGAACGAAAATGTTTTTACGAAAATCGATTCGACAATATTTATGATGTAAATCTGCTAAGGAGTGGCAGAGAAACATAGGTACTTAATATTAATTTGGTGTAGGTGGCTGGTCCTTTTCTGGAAGCCATGGATGAGAGCCTGTAGTGCTCGAATCCCCTCGCCAGGAGTCTAGGAGGGACAGTTATGAGTATGCTTTCGTCATTTAACATTGGTGTTACAGGTCTAAACGCTGCTGGTCAGAGCATGTCAGTGATCGGTGACAACATCGCCAACGCAGGGACTTACGGCTTCAAAGGTTCAAGAGCTGAATTCCAAGACATGCTTTCAAATTCCCTTAAAGGAATTGATGGCGGTGATCAAGTTGGTTCAGGTACAAAACTCGCTCACGTCACATCACAGTTTACTCAAGGAACTGTTGCTCGTACAAACAACATTACAGATATTGCAATTAACGGTAACGGCTTTTTCCAAGTCGATGCACCGTTTGGTAAAGGGTATACTCGTGATGGTGCTTTCCATTTCGATAAAGAAGGCTACATGGTTAACGGTGATGGTTACAAAGTTCAAGGTTTCCAGCCGGATGAAAAAGGTAACATCACAACTAAATCTGGTGCTATTAAATTAGGAAATACAACGATCCCAGCGACTCCAACATCAGAGGTGAGTTTCTCAATGAACCTTGATTCAAGAGATCCTGTTAAAAAATTTGATCCAGCAAATCCTGAAAAAACTTCGAACTTTAATACATCTGTGACTGTTTACGATAACGTCGGTACTGCTCACTTGATGACTGTTTATTTCAATAAAACTGCTGACGGAGCAAACTGGGAATATCATGCCATGATTGATGGTGCTGATGCTGCTGGTGGAATTCCAGGCAAGATGGTTGAAATGGCCAATGGTCAGTTAAAATTTAATCAGAAAGGTGTTCTTGAAGAAGAAATCCCTGGTGCTAATAATTTTAACTTCAGCAAAGGGGCCGCTCCAGGACAAAAAATTGCTCTGAACTTTGGTTCATCTCTTAAAGAAGGCGGAACAGGTCTTGATGCTGCTACTCAATTTGGTTCTAAGCATTCAGTTGCTCGTCATACTCAAGATGGTTCTTCAGCAGCAACACTTTCTTCAATGTCATTCAATGATATGGGAGTTCTTACAGCTGTTTATGATAACGGTGTTCAACGTGAGCTTGGTCAAGTGGCCGTGGCAAAATTCGAGAATAACGAAGGGTTGTTCAAAACTGGTAAAAACCTCTTCAAAGAAACTCGTAAATCAGGTCAAGCAGCTCTTGGAAAACCAGGTGCAGATGGTCGTGGTGAAGTTCTTTCAAAATCAATTGAGCAGTCAAACATTGACCTTGCTTCAGAGTTCATTAACTTGATGGCGGCTCAACGTAACTTCCAAGCGAATACAAAGACCATCACAACTTCAGATCAGATGTTACAAGAAGTTCTGAACATTAAACGTTAATAGGTTTTAGTCCCTAACTCCAAGTCTTAAACTCCACTAAGGAGGTCAGCGAAAGCTGGCCTCCTTTTATATGTCAGATGATGTTGGACTCATTTTTTTCAATTTAGATTAAAATAGAGTCATGAAGTTTTTAATCTTCCTCCTTTTATTGAGCAATTTATCTTTTGCAAAAAGCCTGGAGCCAGTTCAAGGTCTTTATTATTGTGATAAGGGTAATGAAGAATCCATCTGTGATCAGATTTTAAAAACTTATTATTCAGGTCAAAATTTAACTGCCATACGGGTTGAGTATGTTGGCGAATGTGGATCTATGGGGCCCTACACTTATTACTGTGAGAAAGGTGTGTGCGAGGATCCAGGTTTGAAATTTGTTTTTAAAGATAACCGTCATTATTACTGGACCAATAAGCAGTACGGTTTCGAATGTGACTTTAAGAAAAAATAAAACTAGCCGTCATTTCCGATAGCTTCAACAGGGCATGCTGCTAAAGCATTTTCGGCTTCTTGAACTTCTGCTGGCGTTTGGGGCTGCAATTTAACAAAAGCGTGCCCCTCATTATCGTTCATTGCAAAGAATTTCGGAGCTTCTACACAGCAGGCATCACAGGCAATACATTGATCATCAACATAGTACTTACCTGGAAGATTCTCACTAAATTTTGAATTTTTATCCGCCATAAGAAGCTCCGCTAATTAGTTATTAAATAACTGAGGGATTCGTCACAATTTTAGCTTTATTATTTAAAGCTTTCATAAGCTCTTCACGGGTTTTTCGAGAAAGAGTTTGAGATTGTGTGCTTGTTTCATTTTTTAATTGGTCTTCAACTTTTTTTTCTTGAAGTTGCATTCCAGTATTAATTTTGACAAGAAAAATGGTGCCCGCATTCCCAAAATTTAAAGTTGTCCCTTGAGGGGCTTTAAAAAGTTCATCGGCTTCTTTAGGGGAGAGAGAAAGTTGACCGATTGACTGATCATATTGATTAACATCAGAGTTCTTAAAAAATTGAGCATCCACTTTTTTCTGAAGTGCTTCAAGATCAGTGAGCTTATTTTCTTTTAATAAGTTCATAATTCGTTCTTGTTCACTCTTTAAAAGCTGATCAAGATCCTGAGCTTTGGTCTTTTGAATGAGTAAACGGGCCAGCTCAGGTTTTACAGAATCTAAAGTTTGCTTTTTAGCAGCTTTTTTATCTTCAACAAGAATCACGTGGTATCCAAATTCAGTTTTTACAGGTTCAGATATTTTTCCAGGAGTCAGACCAAAAGCAACTTTTTCAAAAGCTGGAACCATTCTACCAGATGAAAACCAACCCAAGTCTCCACCGTTATTTTTTCCCGATGGATCCTCAGTTTCTTTTGAAGCAACTGAAGAGAAATTCTTGGTAGTTAGTTTAGACTTGATGGCTTTGATTTTATCTAAGGCTTTATTGTCATCACCCTTGATGAGGATATGACGTGCCTTCACTTCTTCAGGCTGGTTATATTTACTTAAATTTTCATTGTAGGCAGATTCCAAAGCTTTAGCATTTTCAGCTTTGGCCACATACTCATTAATTTCTTGTTCACTAACACTGACTAGAGGAGCTAGAGACTGTCTGCTAATTTTGATCGCATGGACATTGATAGAGGTATTTTTAAAATTCAGGACATCTTTCACATAATTTTCAGAAACAATTGTCGAGTTAAATAGTTCGTCAAATTTCTTTTGCTTCAAGTCATTTCCGATTAATTCTTCAAATTGAGTAGGGGTATAGCCATTCGATTGAAGAACATTCCTGTAAGTGTTTACATCGAATTGTTCATTTCTCTTAAAGTATTGAAGATTTTTGATTTCGCTCTTTATTTCATCAAGTGAAATAGATAGACCCATTTGTTGCGCCGCATTCCCAATAAGTTTCTGTTGAATGAGACCCGTAATAATGGATTGTTTAATTCCCATTTCTTCGATTTGTTTTTGGCTTAAGCTTTTACCGCCCAACATTTGAGAATAGAAGTCTATTTGTCGGCTTAAAGCTGCCTGATATTCTTTGATACTAACTGGAGTTCCATCCACTGTGGCCACATTTTTTCCTCCACCAAGAGAGAATTTATCATATCCACTGAAGAGAAAACTTGCCGTAATGATTAGAAAGATGAAAGTCAAAATAAAGTACGACATCTTACTTGCAAAAGCGTTTTTCATGGAATTCCTTTGATCAAAAATAAATGCAAGCCATTTTATCGGGGAAAGAGGGCCCAGGTCAAAGACTTTTAGAGAGAAACTTCATTGGCATTAAGCATTGATTTGGCTACTCTTAAGTGATTAAAGTTTAAATTTGAGGGCGTTGCTTGAAACTGATTAATGAGTCTTCGAAAACCAAAATTGTCAATAACCTACTTGTAGCCTTTCTTGCGGTCTATGGTATCTCGCAAAAACGGTTTGATCTCAATGAGCCAACTCTGTTTCATCAATTGGTAACAGAAGTTATTTCACCAGTTCAGGCTGGTCTCGCAAGCTCTAAGAAATCTCTTTCTTCATTCTGGGAAAACTACCTTTTAATCGTCAACACCAGTAAAGAAAATAATGTTCTTAAAAAACAAATTTCTCGTCTGGAAAGTGACCTCACAAGCATGGAAGAAGTCAGGAAAGAAAATCTGCGGTTAAAAAGACTTTTAAGTTACTCCGATGAAATGTCACATCAAAAAATTATGGCCCAAGTCGTCGGATGGGATTCTGCCAATGAATTTAAAGTGATACGTCTCAATAAAGGACGTAAACACGGAATCCAAATGATGGCCCCTGTGATTACCGACCATGGTCTTGTTGGTTATGTTTATCGCGTCACGGATAATTTTTCTGATGTTCTAACGATCTTGGATCAAAACAATCGTGTTGATGTCATGGTCGAGAGAACGCGAACTCATGGGATTGTTGAGGGTGTTTTTAATTTTAAATGCGCTCTCAAATACATCATGAGAAATGAACCCGTTGAGGTTGGTGATAAATTGATCACCGCTGGGGTTGGAGGAATTTATCCTAAGGGCATTAAGGTTGGGATGATTACTGATATTACAAAAGAAAATTTTGGAATGACTCTTTCGATTGAAGTTATTCCAAGTGTTGATTTTGATAAACTGGAAGAAGTTCTTGTTTTAGTTGGACCTCCTGCTGATGCTTCCAAGTCTGAACCAGTAGCCTTAGAGGAGACTAAAAAATGAGAATGAGATTTTCACAAATGTTAATATCTTTTGCGATCACTTTAGGCTTGCTAGTCGGCTTTGAGATTGTGACCTCGACAGTTCTTCCTGCCTTAGGATGGAAAGAATATAGATTAACTTTTAATGTGCTTATTATCCTTTTTATGGCCATTAAAATGGATTCTCCGATTGTCCCTTGGCTTATTCTTGGTCTCCAACTGATTCATTCTATTTTTTCAATTGAAGGTTGGGCCCTGGGAACTTTGGCCGGTGTGATCGTTATGCTTTCTGCAAACTATCTAAAAGAAATTTTGCAACTTTCAACAGCTTTCATGACGATGCTGACGGTCCAGTTGTTCCAATTTATTTGGTACCTCACTGTCACACTCGTCATTTGTCTGAAGATTTCTGATTTTGAAAAATTTGGTTTAATCCTTTGGAGCTTTATCCCAGGGAGTATCCTTTTATCATTGATCTCTCCGATTATTTTCTGGTTGCTT
>Ga0315907_10001012_pt1 | contig 38634 bp, 29 predicted proteins | sample LakEriMetagenome_3_FD_203525 | JGI IMG/M metagenome (GOLD analysis project Ga0315907, IMG submission 203525) | Freshwater fungal communities from buoy surface, Lake Erie, Ohio, United States - Buoy 12 MA123 | ecosystem: Environmental > Aquatic > Freshwater > Lake > Lake biofilm | place: USA...
TGGTCCCGCCATCGGCCATACCAGGAGAGTACAAGCGATGTCTGCCGCTTCCTTGCCGGTCGATCCCAACAATCTCGAAGCCTTGTGGATGCCGTTCACGGCCAACCGGCAATTCAAGCGCAAGCCGCGCCTGCTGTCGCGCGCCGAGGGCATGTACTACTACACGCCCGACAACCGCCAGGTTTTGGACGGGACGGCTGGCCTGTGGTGCGTGAATGCCGGCCACGGCCGCAAATCGATCGTCGAAGCGATCCAGAAACAGGCCGCGACGATGGATTTTGCCCCCGGCTTCCAGATGGGCCATCCGCTGTCGTTCGAGTTTGCGGCCCGCCTGCAGGCGATGCTGCCGGGCGATCTCAACCAGGTCTTTTTCACGAATTCGGGCTCGGAGTCGGTCGATACCGCGCTCAAAATCGCACTCGCCTACCATCGTGCGCGCGGCGAGGCCCAGCGCGTGCGCTTCATCGGCCGCGAGCGCGGCTATCACGGCGTTGGGTTCGGCGGCATTTCGGTCGGCGGCATTGCGCCCAACCGCAAGCAGTTCGGGCTGCAACTGCCCTATGTCGACCATCTGCCGCACACGCACGATCCGGCGCGCAACGCTTATTCAAAGGGCCAGCCCGAGCATGGCGCCGAGCTCGCCGACCGGCTCGAATCCATTCTCGCTCTGCACGATCCTTCGACCGTCGCGGCCGTGATCGTCGAACCGGTCGCAGGCTCGACCGGCGTTTTGATTCCGCCCAAGGGCTATCTCGAGAAGCTGCGCGCGATCTGCAACAAGCACGGCATCCTGTTGATCTTCGACGAAGTCATCACGGGCTTCGGCCGGTTGGGCACAGCCTTTGCGGCCGAACGTTTTGCCGTGATGCCGGACCTCATGACGGTCGCCAAAGGCATTACCAACGCGGCCGTACCCATGGGGGCCGTGTTCGCGACCAAGGCGATCTACGACGCCTTCATGAACGGCCCGGAAAACACGATCGAGTTTTTCCACGGCTACACCTATTCGGGCCATCCGCTTGCGTGTGCGGCCGGCATCGCCACGCTCGACGTCTATCGCGACGAGGGTCTGTTTGCGCGCGCGGCCGAACTTGCCCCCTATTGGGAAGCGACGATGCATGCGCTGAAGGGCACGCGCCATGTCGTCGATATCCGCAATCTGGGTTTGGTCGCCGGCATCGAGCTTGAGCCGCGCAGCGGTGCGCCGGGTACGCGCGCCTACGACGTGCTTGTCGATTGTTTCGAAGCGGGTCTGCTGATCCGCACGACGGGCGATATCGTGGCTTTGTCGCCGCCCCTGATCGTCGAGAAGTCGCAGATCGACCGGATGGCCGAGATGCTGTCGGCGGCCTTGCGTCGGGTCGCGTGATGACAAGCGAGCCATCCGACTTCGCAGCCTCGGCCCTCGACGCTGCGGGCGATGCCGCTTATGCGTGGGACCTTGCGGCCGATACGATTGCTTGGCACGGCCGGGCCGACAACGTTTTCGGCGGCCGTGCCGATTTTCCGGAATCGGGCCAGATATTCCAGAGCCGCGTCTATGCCGAAGATCTGCCGCAGCGGCTGAAAGCGCTGTCGGCGCATTTCGTCGACCGCATTGCCTACGATCTCGACTACCGCATTCGCGGCGACGGCGGCGCTTTGATCTGGGTGCACGATCGTGGGCGCGCGACCTTCGCCGAAGACGGCAAGCCCTTGCGCCTCGTCGGCACGCTGCGCGCGATCACGACGCGCAAGGAAAAGGAAGCGCGCCTCGAATATCTCGCCAACTACGATCCGCTGACCGGCCATTTCAACGCGTCGCGTTTGCGCGAATCGCTCGACCACGCGATCGAATACGCTGTGCGCTACAAAGCTCCCGGCGCTTTCCTGCTGATCGGTGTGGACAATCTTTCCGCGATCAACGACGCGTTCGGCTGGGCGACGGCCGATGCGTTGCTGGTCGGCATCGGCCAGCGCCTCGAGCGCAGTCTGCGCGCGTCCGACACGATCGGGCGGGCCGGCGGCGACCGATTCGGCCTTGTCCTCGCCCAGTGCCCCGAATCAGAGATCGGCCTTGCCGCCGACCGCTTGCTCACGGCCGTGCGCAGTGCGCCCATCGAAACGCCGGACGGGCCGCTGCACGTGACGGCGTCCGCCGGTGCCGTCCTCTTTCTCGAACAAGGCCCGTCGGCAGTCGAAGTGATGGCGCGCGCGGAATCCGCGTTGCACGAGGCCAAGCGCGCGGGGCGCAATCGCTATGCGATTTTCTCGGCAAGCCCAGCGCAGCGCGAACTGCACCAGCGGCTCGTGGCGATTTCGTCGGACGTGCAGGCGGCCCTCAAAGACGAACGCCTGATCTTCGCCTTCCAGCCGATCGTCGACGCCACGACGCATGTCGTGGACCATTACGAGTGCCTCATTCGGCTGCAGCGCATGGACGGCACGATTGCACCGGCAGGCTCGTTCATCCCCGTCGTCGAACAGACGGGCCTCATGCGCCTGCTCGACCGGCGCGTGCTGGAAATGGCGATGAGCGAATTGATGCGCTGGCCCGACGTGAAGCTTGCCATCAACATCTCGGGCCTCACGGCGGGCGATCCGTCGTGGCTGCGCGCCCTTTCTGGCACGCTCAAGACGCGCCCCGACCTTGCCAAGCGCCTGACGGTCGAGATCACCGAGACGGTGGCGATCCAGGACATCGACGAGACGGCGAAGTTCGTGGCGCAAGTGCGCGAACTCGGCTGCCGTGTGTCGCTCGACGATTTCGGCGCGGGCTACACGAGCTTCCGAAACCTGAAAGCTATCGCGGTCGACAGCGTTAAGATTGACGGCAGCTTCGTGCGCGGAGTTGCGAGCAACGTCGACAACCAGCTTTTCATTCGCACGCTCTTGGGCCTTGCCGACGGCTTCGGGCTCGAAACCGTGGCCGAGTGCGTCGAAAGCGTGCAGGAAGCCCAGCACCTCGCGCGCAAGGGCGTCAAACTGCTGCAGGGCTATCTGTTCGGCACGCCGAGCGTAGAACGCCCGTGGCTTGCCAATCTCGACCTCGACAAGATCGGCCTCGATGTCGGCCGCCCGGCCCTGACCGTGATCCCCGGCAGCCGCGAGGGTTAGACTTCTCTTACCCGCATTTCGAATAGCCGCAGCTCGAGCAGCTGTCGCAGCCTTCCTGGCGAATGAGCGTCGGGGCTTGGCATTTGGGGCAGGTGCGCGCACCCGCCAGACGCCCCGGGCCCGAATCGATTTTGCCGACGGTTCCCGACGACATGGTCTGCGCGAACAGGCTTGCGACCGCACCGGTGGCTTGCGAGGGCGGAGCAAGTTCGCTTGCCGCGATCGCGACGGGCGCGTGTTCGGCCATCGGGTCGGCGGCCAAGGCTTCGCCCGCGCGCAGGAAGCCGATCTGCACCATGTGGCGCTCGATGACTTCGCCGATCGCGGCCAGCAGCGAGGGCACGTAGCGCCCGTTCATCCATTGGCCGCCGCGCGGATCGAACACGGCTTTGAGCTCTTCGACCACAAACGACACGTCGCCGCCGCGCCGGAACACGGCCGAGATCATGCGCGTGAGGGCCACGGTCCAGGCATAGTGTTCGGTGTTCTTCGAGTTGATGAACACTTCGAACGGCCGCCTGCGCCCGTCGGTGATTACGTCGTTGATCGTGATGTAGAGCGCGTGTTCGGCTTCGGCCCATTTGATCTTGTAGGTTTGGCCCGGCAGCGCTTCGGGCCGGTCGAGCGGGCGCGTCATGTAGACGATGCCGCCTGCCTCGTAGGGGTCGGCCGCGCGCACCGGGGCTTTGCCGAGCGGCAGCGTCTGCTGCACGGGCGATACCGCCTTCTTGGTTTCCTCTTTTTTGACCGTCAAGACCGAGCCCGTCACGTCGTTGGGCCGGTAGGTCGTGCAGCCCTTGCAACCCAGCGCATAGGCTTGGGTGTAGACGTCTTTGAAGGCGTCGAACGACATGTCTTCGGGGCAGTTGATCGTCTTCGAGATCGAGGCGTCGATGTATTTCTGCACCGCCGCCTGCATCACGACATGCTCGGACGGGCTCAAGCGCTGGGCATCGACGAAATAATCGGGAAGATCCGCATTGTCGCCGTGCAGACGCTTGTAAAGCCGATAGGCGTAGTCGCTGACTTCTTCCTGGCGGCGCGTGCCGTCGGGCATCAGCACCATACGCATGTAGGAAAGCGAGAAAATCGGCTCGAGGCCCGACGACACGTTGTCGGCCATCAGCGAAATCGTGCCGGTGGGGGCGATCGACGTCAAAAGCGCGTTGCGAATGCCGTGTTCGGCAATGCGAGCGCGCAGATTTTCGTCGAGGCTCTGGATCGTGGGGCCAGCGAGATATTTGTCGCGGTCGAAGAGCGGGAAGGGGCCCTTCTCGCGCGCAAGATCGACCGACGCCGCATAGGCCGCATCGCGGATGAGGCGCATCCAACGCTCGGTCATGGCGACGGCCGGATCGGTGCCGTAGCGCAGCTTGCACATGGCAAGCGCGTCGGCGAGGCCCGTCACACCAAGGCCGATGCGGCGCTTGTCGTGTGCTTCCTTCTGCTGCTCGGGCAGCGGGAAGCGCGACACGTCGGTCACGTTGTCCATCATGCGCACGGCAAGCGGGATCGTGCGCAGCAGTTCGGCCTCGTCGAGGGCGGCATTGGGGCCGAACGGGTCGGTCACGAAGGCCGCCAGATTGACCGAACCCAGGAGGCACGCGCCGTAGGGCGGCAGCGGCTGCTCGCCGCACGGGTTGGTCGCCGCAATTTCCTCGGCATACCAGAGATTGTTGGTGCGGTTGATGCGGTCGATGAAAATCACGCCGGGTTCGGCAAACGCGTAAGTCGCGCGCATGATCTTGTCCCACAGCTCGCGCGCGCGCAGCGTTTTGTAGTGGGTACCGCCGAACACGAGCTGCCAAGGCGCGTCTTCTTTGACGGCCGTCATGAACGCGTCGGTCACGAGGACCGAGAGATTGAACATGCGCAAGCGCCCAGGCTCGCGTTTGGCCTCGATGAAGGCTTCGATGTCCGGATGGTCGCAGCGCAAGGTCGCCATCATCGCACCGCGCCTGCTGCCCGCCGACATGATCGTGCGGCACATCGCGTCCCACACATCCATGAAGGTGAGCGGGCCCGAGGCGTCGGCGCCGACACCTTTGACGGCAGCCCCCTTGGGTCGCAACGTCGAGAAATCGTAGCCGATCCCACCGCCCTGCTGCATCGTGAGGGCAGCTTCGCGCAGATGCGCGAAGATGCCGCCCATATCGTCGGGCACCGTGCCCATCACGAAGCAGTTGAATAGGGTGACGCTGCGCGCGGTGCCTGCACCCGCGACGATGCGGCCGGCGGGAATGAATTTGAAGCCGTCGAGTGCTTCGTAGAAGCGTGCCGTCCACGCCGCTTGATCCGCCTCGCACGCGGCCAAAGACGTCGCCACGCGCATCCAGGTGTCCTCGATCGACTTGTCGATGGGCGCACCGTCGGGCGTTTTGAAACGGTACTTCATGTCCCAGATTTGCTGGGAGATGGCAGCGATCGGACGCATGGAAGGGGCTTTCGGACGACGAAAAAGGGCAACGAATGGCCGCAGTCTAAGCCCGAGCGCACACCCGCTTCAATCGAAATGTTCTCTCTATGTTTCCACAGCCGCCAAACCCACAAGATATTGTGGGTAAGCGAATTTCCGACTTATCCCCAGGACTCACAGAGGCCTTTTGGGCCGCCCGACTCAGGGGGTTTTGTCTTCGACCAAATCATTGAGGCTACGGGTCATGTATTCGATTTTGTAGCCGGGCAGGCGATAGGCCCAGCCGCTCGTACGCGCATTGAGGGCTGCCACCTCTTTGGCGACGTCGTCGGCGGATTTGAGCTTCGTACCCTCGGGCAAAGGCTCGACGGCGGCGGCGGGATCGAAGCTTGCGTCGAACCGCACCCAGACATCCGCGCCGTCGCGCGCACGCTCGGCGCGCACGACGAGGCCGTCGAAGCTGCGATATTCCGAATAGTCGGCATCCGATCCGAAGACGAGGCCTTCGGCCTTGCGCACGTCCTCAAGCTCGAGCCCTTCAAGCGCACTCGCCACGAGATTGACGTCGAAAGGCGACTTGATCTTCTTGTCGTCGGGAAGGTCGGCAATCGCAAAATCTTCGTCGGCCGGTTTCTCGCGCGAAACCGCGAGCACCGTGCCTTCGGCATCGACGACGCGGGCCGAAGCGATGCGTTCGCGCGCAATGTCGCCCAAGCGCCGGTCGAGCCAGCGTGCCGCCTCGCGCTCGACCGCGACGCGCCCCTGCGCCAGCCACACTTGGTTCTGGTCGGCGAGGCGCACGAAAGTGCCGTCGCCGGCCGTCCCCTGGCGGCCGAAGCGCGTGCGGCCCACAAGCAGGCTCGCAAGCGGCTGGTTGTTCGGGCCAAACAAAGTCACGCGCGTTGCCTTCTGATCCGCACCCGCACCGTCGAGATCGATCTCGCCGTGCAAGGCCGGATTGGCCGTGCGCGCCTCGAGGATGCGCAAACTCGCCATGTCGAGCGCCAAGCGGCGCACAGGCTCGAAGGCGACCGGATAGTCGGACTTGCCGGGCAGGGACCAATTGCCGTCGGCACTGCGCTGCAGCGCGAAGGCGACACCGCCGCGCTCGATCTCGACGCGCGAAAGCCCGTCGATGCGCGCGGCCAGGCCCGGCAGCACGGGCTGGTTCTGCATCGCCGCACTCGCGTCGGGCGCGTTGCGCTGTTGGGCCGCATAGAAGGCGCCCGCCCCCGCCGCGAGCGTCAGGCCGGCCAGCACGACAAGCGTTTTGGTGCGCATCTTGGCGTCTCTCAGTTGCTGCGACGGCGCAGGCGCGCGAGGCCAAGCCCGATCGCCAGCAAAGCGACTAGCGCCGGCACGGCACCGATATTCACCGCCTTGGTGAAGGTCTGCACGGCCTCGATGTCCTGGCGCAGATCGCGCTGCACGTCGCGCAGCTCGCGGCGCACGCCGATGAGCTCGGCGCGGAAACGGTCGATCTCGGTCTGCTGGTCGGCCGTCAGGATCGAGCGGGGTGCTTCTTCGCCGCGCGGGCCGCCGCGGCCCTGCAGTTCGGCCAAGCGCCGCTCGGTCTCGCGCAGCTTCTCGCTGAGCTCGCGCTCCTTGGCGCGGAAGCGCAATTCGGCCTCGCGCTGGATGTCGGCCAGGAGTGTAAACGGACGCTGCGACAGGCCGCGCCCGCGCAGGCCGATGAGATCCGACGAGCCCAGCAGATTGTCGACCGCGTTGACCACGAAATCGCCGTTGTAGGCGGCCGGTGTTGCCACGCGCTGGCCGAAGAAATCCTGCACCTGCACCCAGAAGCGGTCTTCGAGCATGTCCGTGTCGGCCACGACGATCACGTTGATGGGGCCGGTCGATTGCGCGAGATGTGCGGCCGTGCGGGCCGGTTGGCCTTCGGCCACGGCGGGCGCCTCGGCAAAGGCCGATTTGCTTTGCCCGCGAATGCGCGCGGCCAGCGCCAACGAAGTGCCCGATGGTTTGAAATTCGCGAGCAACGCCGCCGGATCGGGCTGCGTGCGTACTTCGTCCACACTGATCGCCTGCGATTGCGCACTCGTCCGCAGCAGCGGCACGAATTCGGTCGTCGCACCTTCCTTTTTGGCCAGGATCCCGGTCGACGCCATTTGGATCGTGCTGGCTTCGGTCAGCAGCACGTCGCTGCGCTCGAAATTCGCCTCGCGCAAAGACAGCCACAGCACATAATCGACCGCGCGTACGCGGCCCTCGGTGCCGGCATTCACGCGCCGGGCGGCCGCCCGGTCGCCCGCGAGTTTGTCGTCTTCCATCGACAAGCCCCACGCGTCGAACAATTTCGCAAGGTTCGAGCCGGTGGGGCCGCCCATGGCGGCAGGCCCGCCGCGCGCCATTTCGCCTTCCGACATCGGATCGACGAACACGAGCGCCCGCCCGCCGCGCAGCACAAACTGGTCGATCGCGTAGAGCGTGGGCTCGGGCAGGTTCTTCGGATGCACGACCATCAATACGCCGATCTCGGACGGGATTTCGGCGGCATCGCGCGCCACGGGGCGAATGTCGAAAAACTGGCCGAGCTGCGTATAGACGGCCCAAGGCGGGCTCGGCTGGCCGCGGCCGCGGAACTCGCCTTCCATGGGCAGGCTCGACAGCATGCCGACCTGCGGCTTCTTCGTGACCGACAGATTGTAGACGGCCTTGGTGAGATCGTATTCGAGGAAGCGCTCGCGCTCGGGCTGGAAGAACGGAATGGTTTCTTCGCGGTCGGCCCCGTTGGTGCCGACGAGCCCGAAATAGACCGTCTCGCCCTGCTGATTGAGCGGCACGCCCTGCAGGCCGAAAGCGACTGCGCGGTCTTCTTCGTCCGAATAGGGGGCGGGGTCGATCACTTCAAGGCGCAGACGGCCGCGCGCATTGTTGCGGTATTCCTCGAGCAGTTCGCGCACGCGCTGGGCATAGACGCCGTAGCTCGGCACTTCGCGGCCCAGACGCTCGGAATAATAGAAGCGCAGCACGATCGGCTCTTCGATCTTGCCGAGGATCGTGCGCGTTCCCTGGCTCAAGGTGAAGAGCCGGTCCGAGGTGAGATCGAGGCGCGCACTCGCGAACAATATATTGGCCAGCATGTTGACGGCCACGAACAGCAGCACGGCGAGTGCGATGCCGGCACCTGCGGCCGCCGCACGCTTGGCGGCGATATTCGAAGGGGCGTTGCCTGTCATCGGATCAACCCGCCTTTTTCAGTTCGACGATCGCGGCATTGACGAATAGGCACGCCGCGACGAGCGAGACGAAATAAACGACGTCGCGCAGGTCGATCACGCCGCGCGAGATCGCGTTGAAATGGGTGAGGAAGCTGAAGCCCGCGATTGCGTCCACGAGCGCACCCGGCGCCCAGCCCGAGAAAAACGACAGCACGAGCGGCGTGCCCGCAACCGTGAACACGAAGCACACGGCCGCCGAGATCACGAACGCCACGACCTGGCTCTTGGTCGTCGCCGAAATCGCCGAGCCGATGGCGAGATAGCCCGCACTCATCATGGCGGAGCCGACATAGCTTGCGAGCACAATGCCGTTGTCGGGATCGCCGAGCCGGTTGACCGTGATCCAGATCGGGAAGGTTAGGGCGAGGGCCAGCACTACGAAGGCCCAGGCCGCGAGGAACTTGCCGACGACTGCTTGGCCCACGGTGATCGGCAGCGTCAAGAAGAGCTCGATCGTGCCTGAGCGGCGCTCTTCCGACCACAGCCGCATCGCGATGGCCGGGATCAAGAACAGATAGAGCCACGGATGGAACGAGAAGAAGGCCTGCAGATCGGCCTGGCCGCGCTCGAAGAAATTGCCGAGATAGAAGGTGAAAACGCTGGCCATTACCAGAAAGATGACCAGAAACACATAGGCGACCGGGGTGGCGAAATAGCCGCCGAGTTCGCGTTTGAAGATGAACCAGATATTGCGCATGGCGTCAGGCTGCTCGGGCGGTGGTGGTGATGGTGCGGAACACCTCGTCGAGGCGGCCGCGTTCTTCGCGGATTTCGTCGATGCGAATGCCGCTGGCGCGCGCAATGGCGCCGAGCTCGGCAAGCATGGGCATGCCCGCGCGCGGGAAGGCGGTCAGCATCGCCAACCCGTCTTCGCCAGCGATACGTTCGAAACCGCCGATGCCCGCATGTGCGCCGAGCGCTGCCTGCAACGCGTCGATCGCGGAAGCGTCGGTCACAAACGACACCGCGTAGTGCCAGCGCGAGCGCTTTTCGAGAGCTTCGGGCGTGCCGTCGGCCAGCACGCGGCCTTTGGCGATGATGATCGCGCGCGTGCAGATCGCATCGACCTCTTCCAGGATATGCGTCGAGATCACGATCGCCTTGTCGGCCGCCATGCTGCGGATGAGGTTGCGCACCTCGTGCTTCTGGTTGGGATCGAGCCCGTCGGTGGGCTCATCCAGGATCAGCACGTCGGGGTCGTGCAAGAGCGCTTGGGCAAGGCCCACGCGCCGCTTGAAGCCTTTCGAGAGCGTGTCGATAGACTGATTGAGTATGCCCGCTAGCTGCGTGCGTTCGACAGCCGCCGCCACGCGCTTGGCGCGTTCGGCGCCGTCGAAGCCGCGGATGGCGGCGATGAAATCGAGGAAGGCGGCCGCCGTCATGTCGGGATAGGCGGGTGCCCCTTCAGGCAGATAGCCCATTTTGCGCTTGGCGGCGACGGGGTCGGTCTGCACGTCGAAGCCGCAAATGCGCGCGGTTCCGGCGGTAGGGGCAAGAAAGCCCGTCGCCATCTTCATAGTCGTCGATTTGCCGGCCCCGTTGGGGCCCAAAAAGCCCAGCACTTCGCCGCGCGCGACCGAAAACGACACGTCGTCGACCGCGCGAATATGGCCGAAATATTTCTTCAGGCCCTGAATCTCGATCATTGCCGCTGCTGCCCTGGAGAACCCGTTTTTTCTGCGTCTGCCGGTTCGACCCTCCATTTAGGGGAACTGCGGCGGATTGCAAGATATTCGAGGCCTGGTTTCGGCCGCTCGTTTTGCCAAGCGGACGAATCGGCGTAAACTGAGGATCTTATGGCTTCATCGCGCACCGTCGACGACTACCGGACTTTGACCGGCTCGGAAAAGGCGGCCATCCTGCTTTTGGCCGTCGGCGAGGAAAGTGCGACCAAAATCTTCGCGATGATGGACGACGAGGAGATCAAGGAACTCTCCCTCGTCATGGCGGGTTTGGGGGCGGTCAGCGCCCAGGTCATTGAGCAGTTGATCGGCGATTTTGCGGCCCAGATGGGCCAGGCGTCCGGTCTCGCCGGGACCATGGAAGGCACCGAGCGCTTTTTGGGCAAAGCGCTCGGCAAGCGTGCGGGCGGCATCCTCGACGACATTCGCGGGCCCCGCGGCCGCACAATCTGGGACAAGCTCGCCTACGTGCCCGAGCAGATGCTGGCGGCCTACCTCAAAAACGAATATCCGCAGACCGCCGCCGTCGTGCTGTCGAAGGTGACGCCGGCCTATGCCGCCAAAGTGCTCTCGCAGCTCAACGACAATTTCGCGATGGAAGTCGTCACGCGCATGCTGCGTCTCGACACGGTGCCCAAGGACGTGCTCGACGAGATCGAGGCGATCTTGCGCAACGAATTCATGAGCAACGTCGCCAAAGCGCCGCGCAAAAACAGCCACGAGGCGGTCGCCGAGATTTTCAACGAACTCGAAACGGCGACCGAGCGGCGCTTCATGGGGGCCCTCGAAGAGCGCGTCCCCGAAATCGCCGACAAAGTGCGCGACAGCATGTTCAAGTTCGAAGATCTGGCGCGGCTCGCACCGGCGGGCGTGCAGACGCTGCTGCGTGCGATCGACAAGCGGCGCTTGGCCCTGGCGCTCAAGGGTGCGCCCGAAGAGGTGCGCGATATATTCCTCGCCAACATGTCCGAGCGTGCGGCCACGCTGCTGCACGACGACATGGCGGCGTTGGGCCCCGTGCGCGTGAAAGAGGTGGGCGAGGCGCAGCGCGCCATCATCGATCTCGCCAAGGATCTCGCGTCGCGCAACGAAATCGTGCTGAGCGGGCGCGGCGGCGGCGGCGACGATATGATTTTCTGAAAGCTCAGCCGGGCTTGCGCGCGAAAGCGAGGGCAAGCCCCAGGGCCGCGATCGACGCACCCGCCGCACGGCGAATGCGGCGGATGGCGACGGGATAGCGCGCAAGGCCGTCGCGCGCGTGCGATGCCGCAAACGCCACGACGACGTCGGCGCCCGTATTGAGCGCCACCGAAATCGTACCCAGCACAATGAATTGAAGGGCGACCGAACCTGCCTGCGGATCGACGAATTGTGGCAGGAAGGCGAGGAAAAAGGCTGCCGTCTTGGGATTGAAAATCTCCACGACGATGCCATCGCGAAAGGCGCGTGCAGTTCCGGCCGCAGCACCGTCGGGGGCGGTCAAAGGTTCGCCCGCCTGGCGCCAAGTTTGGATGCCGAGCCACACGAGATAGATCGCACCGGCGATTTTGAGCAGCGTGAAGGCTTGCGCACTTGCGAGCATCAGCGCCGAAACGCCGACAGCACCTGCGGCGACATGCGCAAGCCCGCCAAGGCCGGTGCCGAAGCTCGAGGCAAGCCCGTCGCGTCGGCCGCCGGCAAGGCTGCGCGCGGCAACGTAGAAGATGCCGGGTCCCGGCGTGATCGCGATCACGAGGGCTGCCGCGAGAAACAGCAGCAGATTGCCGAGGTCGAACATCGCGGCGCTAGAAGCGGCGCAGCAGGCGTTCGAGATAGTCGCGCTCGACCGTCGGGCGGCTGCGTTCGCCCAGGCGCCGGATCAGCTCGTCGAGAATTTCCTGCGAGCGCAACAGCTGGCCCTCGCCGACCTGGGGAACACGCTGGTAGCTGTCCGACAAGGTGCCATTGTTGCCGTCGGGGCCGCGGCCCAGCGGATCGCGGTCGTCGGCCTGTTGCTGGTTGAAGGCGTCGTCGCCCGCACCTTCGCCCTCGGCCTGGCCGAACCGTTCCATCATCTGGCGCATGGCGTCGCGCGCGGCCGAGCGCATCTGGTCGAGCGCTTCCATCTGCGGGCGGAGTGCGCGCGAGGGGGCCCCACGCTGCAATTGGCCTTGCGCGTCGCGCATCGAACGTTCGGCGCGCCCGAACCCGTCGGGCACCTGGCCCATCATGTCGCCGAGCTGGCCCATGAGATCGGCAAGGGCGCCGCGCAGCGCTTCTTGCTCTGCGGCATCGCCTTCGCCGTCCCCTTCGCCCTCGCCTTGCTGGCCCTGTTGACCCTGCTGGCCTTGTTGACCCTGCTGCCCTTGCTGGCCCTGCTGGCCGGGGCGGAACTGACCGGGCCGGTTCTGCTGCGAACGTCGGAAAGTGCGGTCGATCAGGCTCTGCTGGCGGCGCATCATCTCCTGCAGGCTCTTCATCATTTCCTGCGCCTGGCCATCGCCGGGCTGGCCGTCCTGATTGCCTTCGCGCTGGGCCTGCTGCACGCGCAGATTTTCGAGCATCTGCTGGAGCCGCGACAGCAGATCGCGGGCCGCGTCGCGCGCCCCCGTGCGCGCGAGCTGGCGTGCTTGGTCGAGCAGCTTCTGCAGATCCTGGCGCTCCATGCGCTGGGCGTTGCGATCCGGCGGCTGGCGGCTTTGGTCAGGGTTGCGCAGGGCCTGCTCGAGCATGGCGCGCAGATGCCGGTCGATCGCCGCCTGCAGTTCGCGCATCAGCTGCTCGATTTCGGCGTCGGGCGCGTTTTTGGCGAGCGCTTCCTGCAGCCTTTCCATGAGCGCGCGCAATTCGCGCTCAGTGCCGGATTGGCGGCCGTCTTCGATGCGCAAGGCCGTTTCCCACATCAACCCTTGCACGTCTTCGAGCACGTCGCCCAGGTTGGTGGGATCGGCGCGCAGCAAGCGCAGCGAGGCGATACGCAGGCTCAAGAATACGGTCTGGTCGTCGGCATATTGGGCGGGGTTGAGGCCGATGGCGGCGAGGGCGCGGGCAACGCCGGTGCGAAGTTCCGGATTGCCGATCAGCAATTTGCGCTGCTCGATCACGGCGCGCGCCACCGGATGTTCGAACAGCCGCTCGGGCAGCACCCAGTCGAGCGTTTCGGACACGCCCGATTGGCCGGTTTCGTCCGACGCACGCAAGGTCACGCGCACGTCGAGGCCGGCCCAGGGGTGGCTCGTGAGATCGTGCAGGCTGATAGCCGCGCTGTCTTTGGCGCGCAGGGCCGAGAGCGGCAAGGCAAGATCGATGGGCGCACCCGGGCCAGGCTTTGCATCGGCCGGGCGGCGGATTTCGGCGACCACGCCCGATAGGCCGTAATCGTCGCGCGCGCGATATTCCATGCGCACGGCCGCGCGCGGATTGCGCTGCGGCGGGGCAACGAACTCGACTGTCGGCGGCGCATCGGGGATCAAACGCAGCGCCCACGAGGCAAGCGTGCCGTTGCCCTGTTCGATCGTTAGGCGCTGGCCCTCTTTGAGGTCGGCGGCGACGCGCCAAGCCTGCAGGCTAGCGGGCCCGGCCGGGGTAGTCGCTGCAAGGGCCGCATTTTCCATTGGAGCAAAAGCCTGCACGGTCGTATCGACGACCAGCCGCGGCTGGCCCTTGCCGCCGGCGACCTGGGCGATCACCTGGCTGCCGACGGGCACTGCGATTTCGTTGGCCTCAAGGCGCGGCAGCACGGGTGGCAGGCCCGTATAGGCCGGCGGTGTGATCCAGAGGTCGAGCGTGCCGGGCAGCGCTGCGATCGTTTCCACGCCCGGCGACAAAGCGCGCGCAAAATTCCGCCCGGCGCGGTCGCCGCCAACGGCAATCGCCACGATCAGCACCAAACCCAACACGACGCGCAGAGCTAGCGGATCGCGCATGGCCATGCCGGGATGCGGCCATCCGGCGCGCAGGCTGGCCAGCATGCGTGCGACGCGGGCGCGGTGGGCGGCCCACAAAGCCTGCGCCATCGCATCGTTCGAGCCGGGCGGCAGACGGTCGTCGAGCGTGGCGAGCGGGCGATGGGCAAGGCCGCTCGCGGTTTCCACGCGCCGCCGTGCGGCGACTGGGTCCGGCAGGCGGAAGGCCTCGCGCGCGTGCCACAAGGCTGTGCCGAGGGCTGCACCGAACAGCAGCAAGGCAGCGCCGTGGCTGAACCAATGCAGCCGCGGCAGCAGATCGAACAGGGCGACGGCTATGAAGAGGGTGAGGACCGCAAAAGTTGGCCACAAAGCGGGCCACAATTTTTCCCAGGCCAATGCGAGCCGTGCACGCCACAGAAGAGCGGGGACCCGGGGGAGGCCCGGACCGGTCGGCGGCACTTGCGGCGTTTGAGGCATTTGCACCCCATCGAAGGTAGAACGCGGCGTCGCAAAAACGAGTCGTACAGAAAGACCTTGCAACAATCATGCGCGGCCAAATGCAAGGTGTCTACCGTCACGGCGCGGCGGGTCCCGGCAGATTCTGCCGGTCTGTTCCTGCCGGTCGGCATCTAAAGTGCCCGCTGAAACATTCCAACCTATTGATTTTGTTTGCTTGTTACATGGCCCGAGGCTTGCGATGGGGGATGCAGCAGATCACCATTTCAAGGATTTCCCGCAAATGTCGACATCCATCGTGACGCTCCCCTCGACCGGCGGTAGCTACAGCTATTCGAGTCTCGGAACTATGGTCGGGAGTGCTGCCGACGATACGGTCACCTTCACGGCCGCACTCACCGGCGGCACGGTCGATCTGGGCGACGGGTTCGACGCAATCATCTTGAGCAACGCAGGCAGCCGCCTGACCATTTCCAATGTCGAGGCCATTACCGGCGGTTCGGGTGCCGACTCGGTCACGATCGACAGCGCCCTTGTCGGCGGCTCGATCGATCTGGGCACTGGCAACGATCGGCTCGTGCTGTCGGACGCCGACAACACGCTGACGGTCACGAACGTCGAAACCATCGTCGGCGCGGCCGGCAATGACACGGTCACGTTCGGCATCGGCATGTTGGGCGGCTCGGTCGATCTGCGCGCCGGCAGCGACGCACTGGCACTGGGCGGCAACGGCAACCGCGTGACGGTCTCGAACGTCGAGACGATCACCGGCAGCACGGCGATCGACACGGTGGTGCTCGGGGCTGCGATCGTCGACGGCTCGATCGATCTGGGGGCCGGCAACGACCGCCTTATCCTCGGCGGTTTCACCAACACGGTGACGCTCGCCAATATTGAGGTGATCGTCGGCGGCGGCGGGGCCGACAATGTGACTCTCGCGACCGCCTATTCGGGCACGGCCACCATCGATCTCGGCAGCGGCAGCGACACGCTTATCCTCGGCGATTTCGCCAACACGGTTACGGCCGCTAACGTCGAAACGATCGTCGGCGGCGTCAATGCCGACACGGTTGCCCTTGCTGCCGTCATCGCCAACGGCTCGATCGACCTCGGCGATGGGGCCGACCGCCTGGTGCTCGGCAATTTCGCGAACACGCTCACGGTCACCAACGTCGAAACGCTGGTCGGCGGCACGGGGGCCGACAGCGTCACGCTCGGCACCGTCTATATGGGCGGCGAAAGCTTCAATCTGGGCGCGGGCAGCGACCGTTTGACGCTCGCCGACGGCGACAACGCTGTGACCCTCGCCAATATCGAAACGATCATCGGGGCTGCCGGCGACGATACGGTCACGCTCGGCGCCGTCATGACCGGCGGCCTCGTCGATCTGCGCGGCGGCACCGACACGCTGGTGCTGGCCGCAGGCAGCAACCGCATCACGGTTTCGAACGTCGAAGCCCTGATCGCCGGCTCGAGTGCGGACACGATCACGCTCGGCACGGCGTTCACCGACGGCACGGTCGATCTCGGCGGCGGTGCCGACCGGCTGATCCTCGGCAACACGGCCAATACGCTGACGGTCGTCAATGTCGAAACCGTCGTGGGCGGCTCGGCCGCCGACAGCGTCACGCTGGCCTCGGGCTATCTCTCGGGCGAGCGCATCGACCTGCAGGCAGGCTCGGACTATCTGACGCTCGCCGACACCGGCAACACGGTTACGGCTTTCAACATCGAATCGATCATGGGCGGTGCGGGCGACGACACGGTCACGCTGGCGACCGCCCAGTCGAAGGGCTCGATCGATCTCGGGGGCGGCTCCGACCGCCTCGTGCTCGGCAATTTCTCGAACACGCTCACGGTCACAAACGTCGAAACGCTGGTCGGCGGCACGGGGGCCGACAGCATCACCTTCGGTATGGCATACCAGAGCGGCGAGACTTTCAATCTGGGTGCCGGTGCCGACCGCCTCGTGCTCGACGACGGTGACAATTCGCTGACCCTCGTCAACATCGAAACCACGATCGGCGGGGCAGGCAACGACACGGTCGCGCTGGGGGCCGTGATGACGGCGGGTCTCGTCGATCTGCGCGGCGGCAGCGACCAACTCACGCTTGCCAACGGCAACAACCGCCTCACCGTGTCCAACGTCGAGACGCTGGTTGCAGGTACGGGCAACGACACGGTCACGCTGGGTTCGGTTGTTTCGACCGGCAATATCGATCTTGCGGGCGGCAACGACCGTCTGATCCTCGGCAATTTCGCCAACACGGTCACGCTCGTCAATGTCGAGACCGTGGTCGGCGGCACGGGTGCGGACGACGTCACGCTGCAGAACGCCTACGCGGCCGGCCAGACGGTCGATCTCAGCGGCGGCAACGACCAGCTCACGCTGTCCGACAATGCCAACACGCTGACCATCGTCAACGTCGAATCGGTCGTCGGCGGTACGGCCAACGACACGGTTTCGACCGGTGCCGCGATGGGCTTCGGCTCAATCGATTTGGGCGACGGCACAGACCGCGTGGTGCTCGGCAATTTCTCGAACTCGCTCACCATCACCAACGTCGAAAGCATCGTCGGCGGCACCAACACCGACAACATCACGCTCGGCACCGCTTACAATGGCGGCCAGAACTTCAATCTCGGTGCCGGCAAAGACCGCTTGGTGCTGGCCGACGGCGAAAACACCATCACGGTCGTCAACATCGAAACCGTGATCGGCGCTGCTGGCGACGATACGGTGACGCTGGGTGCCGGCATGACGGCGGGCCTTATCGATCTGCGCAGCGGGTCGGACACGCTGATTCTGGCGGCGGGCGGCAACCGCATCACTGTCTCGAACGTCGAAACGATCGTCGCCAATTCGGGTGCCGATACTATTACCTTCGGTTCGGCGATCACGTCGGGCCAGGTCGATCTGGGTGCCGGTGCCGACCGCCTCATCCTCGGCAATTTCGCCAACACGGTCACGGCCGTGAACGTCGAAACAGTTGTCGGCGGCACGGTCGCCGACGATGTGACCTTGGCCAATGCCTTCAATGCCGGCCAGACGGTCGATCTGGGCTCGGGCAGCGACAAGCTTACGCTCGCGGACGTCGCCAACAACATGACCGCGCTCAATGTCGAAACGGTCGTGGGCGGTACAGCCAACGACACGGTGTGGCTGGCCTCGGCCGTTGCCGGCGGCTCGGTCGATCTGGGCGATGGCACAGACCGGCTGGTCTTGGGCAATTTCGCCAATGCGCTGACCGTAACGAACGTCGAAAGCCTCGTCGGCGGCACCAACAACGACAACGTCACGCTCGGCACCGGCTACACGGCCGGCGAAACCTTCAATCTCGCGGCCGGCAACGACCGTCTCGTGCTGTTCGACTCGGGCAATACGATTACGGCCACGAACATCGAAACCATTGTCGGCGGCTACGGCTACGACACGGTCACGCTGGCTTCGGCGACGACGAGTGGCCTCATCGACCTCGGCGACGGTTCGGATGCGCTGATCCTGTCCTCGGGCGGCAACCGTCTGACGGTCACTAATGTCGAGACGATCGTCGCGGGTTCGGGTGCCGACACGATCACGCTGGGCTCGGCCATCGAGACCGGCACGGTCGATCTCGGCGTGGGCAGCGACCGTCTAATCCTCGGCAACTTCAACAACACGCTCACGCTCGTCAATGTCGAGACGGTGGTCGGCGGTACCGGTGCCGACGACGTGACGCTGACGGCCGCCATCACCGACGGACGCACGGTCGATCTCGGCGGCGGGCGCGACACGCTGACGTTGGCGGGTGCCGCCAACACGCTCACGATCCTGAACGTCGAACTCGTCACGGGCGGAACCGGCAACGACACGCTGGCGCTGGGCACGGGCATCGTCGACGGTTCGATCGATCTCGGCACGGGCACCGACCGGCTCGTGCTCGGCAACTACGCCAATTCGCTGACCGTCACCAATGTCGAGGCGATCATCGGCGGAACCGGCAACGACAGCGTGACGCTGGGTACAGGCTTCGTTGCGGGCGAAACCTTCAATCTCGGCAGCGGCAGCGACCGCCTCGTGCTGGCCGACGCCGACAACACGGTCACGGTCACCAACGTCGAAACGATCGTCGGCCAAGGCGGCTACGACACGGTCACGATGGGCACCGTGCTCACCAACGGCCTCGTCGATTTGGGCGAAGGTACCGATCGCCTCGTGCTGGCCGCAGGCGACAATCGCCTAACGGTCGCCAATGTCGAAAATCTCGTTGCGGGTGCGGGTGCCGACACGATCACGCTGGGTTCGGCCGTCACGTCGGGCCAGCTCGATCTCGGCGGCGGCAGCGACCGCCTGGTGCTGGGCGATTTCACGAACACGGTCACCATCGTCAACATCGAAACCGTCGTCGGCGGTTCGGGCGACGATACGGTGTCTCTGGTTTCGGGCTTCGCGTCGGGCCAGACCTTCGATTTCAGGGGCGGCAACGACCAGCTCCTGCTGGCGGACGCCGCGAACTCGATCACGGCTACGAACGTCGAGACCATCGTCGGCGGTACGGGTGCCGACACGGTCACGCTCGGCACCGCCATGACCGACGGCAGCATCGATCTGGCGGCCGGCAACGACCGCCTGGTGCTCGGCAACTACGCCAACTCGCTGACGATCACGAATGTCGAAACGCTGGTCGGCGGCACCGGCGCCGACAACATCGTGCTCGGCACCGCCTACAGCGGCAACGAGCTTTTCGATCTCGGCAACGGCAGCGACCAGCTTGCCCTTGCCGACGGCACCAACACGATCCGTGTGGCCAATATCGAGACGATCTACGGCGGTTCAGGCGACGATGCGGTGACGCTGACCGGTGCCATGACCAACGGCAACATCGATTTGGGCTTCGGCAACGACCGCGTTACGCTCGTGTCGGGCACCAACCGCCTCACCTTGTCGAACGTCGAAACGATCGTCGCGGGCTCGGGTGCCGACACGATCACGCTGGGTTCGGCCGTCACCAGCGGTGTCGTCGATCTGGGTGCGGGCAGCGACCGCCTGATCCTTGGCAACTTCGCCAACACCGTAACCCTGGTGAACGTCGAGACCGTCGTCGGCGACTCGGGCAACGACAATGTGACGCTGTCGGCCGCCTACAATTCGGGCGATCCGTTCGATCTCGGTGCGGGCCTCAACGAGCTCACGCTCGCCAATGCGGCCAACACGATCACGATCCGCAACATCGACACGGTCACCGGCGGAACGGCCGCCGACACCGTCACGCTGGCGACCGCGATCACGCAAGGTTCGATCGATCTTGGGGCCGGTAGCGACCGGCTCGTGCTCGACAACTTCGCCAACACGCTGACCGTGACGAACGTCGAAGCTTTGGTCGGCGGGACGGGCAGCGACAACGTCACCTTCGGCACGTCCTACACTGGCGGCGAGACCTTCAATCTCGGCAACGGCTCCGACACGCTCACGCTCGCCGACAGCGGCAACCACATCACCGTCACGAATGTCGAGGCTTTGGCCGGCGGCAACGGCGACGATACGGTCACGCTCGGCTCGGTGATGACCAATGGTGCCGTGCATCTGGGCTCGGGACGCGACGCGCTTATCCTTGCGGCCGGCAACAACTCGCTGACCGTGGGCGGGGTCGAAACGCTGACCGGTTCGACCGGAACCGACACGATCACCCTCGGCACGGCGATCACGAGCGGCTTCTTCGACCTCGGCAGCGGCTACGACCGCCTGTCGCTCGGCAATTTCGCCAACACGATCACGGTTTCGAACGTCGAGACGATCGTCGGCGGTTCGCTTGGCGACGACATCACGCTCGGCACCACCTACATCACCGGCGACACGTTCGATCTGGGTGCGGGCGGCGACAAGCTCACGCTCGCCGACGGCGGCAACACGATCACGCTCGTGAACATCGAAACGCTGGTCGGCGGTTCGGGTGCCGATACGGTGATCCTCGGTGCGGCCTTCCAGAGCGGCACGGTCGATCTCGGCATCGGCAACGACCGCCTCGTGCTCGGCAATTTCGCGAACACGCTCACGGTGCTCAATGTCGAAACGCTGGTCGGCAGCTCGGGTGCTGACGTCGTCACGTTCGGCACCGCCCTCGTGGGTGCGACGATCGATCTTGCCGTCGGCAACGACCGCGTCGTGCTCGGCGACTTCGTAAACACGGTCACGCTTCTCAACGTGGAAGCGCTGACCGGCGGTGCTTCGACCGACAACGTGACGCTCGGCACCGTTTTCACCGGCGGCGAGACGTTCGATCTCGGGGCGGGTACGGACACGCTCACGCTTGCGGCGGGCGGCAACACGCTCACCGTCGCCAACGCCGAGTCGATCTACGGCTCGACCGGTGCGGACTCGATCACGCTGGGCGCTTCCACCTTGCGCAGCGTCGTCGACATGGGGGCGGGCTACGACTCGTTGACGCTCGGGACCGGCAACAACACGGTCACCATCTTCAACGTCGAAACCCTGGTCGCGGGCAACGGCAACGACACGCTTACGCTCGGCGACGCGCTCGTGCAAGGCACCATCGATTTGGGCGGCGGTGCGGACCGCCTGGTGCTGGGCGACTTCGACAACACGATCACGGTCGCGAACATCGAAATCATCGTCGGCGGCAACGGCAACGACGATGTGCGCCTGACGACCTCCTACACGGCCGGCCAGCGCATCGATCTCGGCAACGGCAACGACCGCGTCACGCTGAGTGCCGGCGGCAACACCGTCACCCTCACGAGCGTGGAAACGGTCATCGGCAACAGCGGCGACGACACGGTTTCGCTCGGCACGGTCGTCACGTCCGGCACAATGGATCTGGGCGGCAGCAGCGACACGTTGATCCTGGCCAACGGCACCAACACCGTTACGGTCGCCAACATCGAAGCGATCGTCGGCGGCAGCGGTGCAGATACGGTCATCGTCTCGGGCAATCTCGACGTCGCCATCCTCGGCGGCGGCGGGGCCGACCAGCTCTACGGCAGCTCGGGCCGCGACTATCTCGACGGCGGCAACGGCAATGACTATCTGAGCGGCGGGGCGGGCGTGGACACGTTCGCCGCCTCGGCCGGTGCCGACACGATCGCCGACTACACGGCCGGCGACAAGATCGACCTCAGCGGCTTCAAGGACTTCAACTCGCTGGCAAGCGTTTCCGAAGAAGCGACCGACGTCTCGGGCGGCCTGCTGCTGAGCCTTGCGACCGGCAGCTCGGTCTTGATCCTCGGCAAGAGTGTCGCCGACCTCTCGTCGATGTCGGGCGACTTTATCTACGGCTAGCGCTTGGGTTTGGGCTTGGTCTGCCAGGGTGCGAGCGCATCCTGGCCGATGAGCTCGGCCAGCGTCTGGCGCGCGCGCACGGCTGCGTGCCGTTTGCCTTTCACAAGCACTTCGGGGGCGAGCGGGCGCGCATTGTAGGTCGACGACATCACGGCACCGTAGGCACCCGCTTGGCGCACGGCCACAAGATCGCCCTGGTCGAGCGGCGGCAGCAGCCGGTCATGCGCGAAAAAGTCGCCGGATTCGCAGACCGGCCCCACCACGTCGTAGAGCCGCTTTTTGCCTTTGCGCGGAGCTGCGACCGGTTCGATCGGCATCCAGGCTTCGTAGAGCGTGGGGCGGATGAGGTCGTTCATCGCCGCATCGAGAATGGCGAAGCTCTTGGCCGAACCCTTTTTGACGTATTCGACGCGCGCGACGAGCGCGCCCGCATCGGCCACGAGCCAGCGCCCGGGTTCGACGATCAGGTCGAGGCCCAAGCCCTTCACAGCCGCACGCACGGCCGACGCATAGGCCTTGAGATCGGGCGGCGTTTCGTCCTTGTAAACCACGCCAAGCCCGCCGCCGAAATCGATGCGCTTCAGCGCGTGGCCTTGCGCGCGCAAGGCCGTTGCCATGTCCGCCATGCGTTTGAAGGCCGCGCGATAGGGGGTCACGTCCGTGATCTGGCTGCCGATATGCGTCGAGATCGCCTCGATGGCGATGCCTTTGAGGCTGCGCGCTTGTTCGGCAAGCGCCATTGCATGCGCGATTTCGATGCCGAATTTGTTTTCGGTTTTGCCGGTCGTGATCTTCTTGTGCGTCTTGGCATCGACATTCGGATTGACGCGCAAGGCCACGCGCGCAACGCCATGCTGGGCCTGCGCCACCGCCGACAGGCGTGCGAGTTCCTCGCCCGATTCGACGTTGAATTGGAGAATGCCGGCATCAAGGGCGAGTGCCATTTCCTCGGCCGACTTGCCCACACCTGCAAACACGATTTTGCGCGGCGGCACGCCCGCCTGCAGCGCGCGCAGCAATTCGCCCGCCGACACGATGTCCGCACCCGCCCCCAGTTTTGCGAAGGTGGCGATCACGGCCTGGTTCGAGTTGGCTTTGAGCGCATAGCAGATGGTGCGCTTGAGATCGGCCAAGCTCGCCGCAAACAGCTTGTAGCGCGCTTCCAGCACCGACTGGCTGTAGAGCCACAAGGGCGTGCCGTATTCGGCGGCGAGTTTGGAGACCGCCACCCCGTCGCAGTAAAGGGCAGCGTTTTTGCGCGTAAAGCCGATGTTCATGGCGTTGTTCTCGGGATGAAATTGTCGTCGATGGTGGGGGCCGGTGCCGGTGCGCGTGGCGCGTTGCCGGGATAGGCGCGCGGAAAACGCGGATCGACATTGGCCGGCGCTTCCGGATCGGCTTTGCGGCCGCACGCAGCGACGGCGAACACCAGCGCCAGGGCCAGAAGAGCCGTGAGCAGATGCTTCACAGGAACCTCCGGCGCGCCGCTGCCACGGCTTTCTTGACGTTGGCGGGTGCCGTGCCGCCGAAACTCGTGCGGCTGGCGACGGAGTTTTCAACGCCCAGCACTTTGAACACCGACTTGTCGATACGCGGTTCGATCGCCTGCATGTCGGCGAGCGAAAGATCGGCGATGTCGCAGCCTTTTTCCTCGGCCCGGCGCACGATGCGGCCCGTCGCGTGATGGGCCTCGCGGAATGGCATGCCGAGCACGCGCACGAGCCAGTCGGCCAAGTCGGTCGCGGTCGTGAAGCCCGCACTTGCCGTCGCCTTCATGCGCGCGGCATCGACAGAAATGTCGTCGATCATGCCGGTCATGGCGCCGATCCCAAGCATCAGCGCGTCGGCGGCGGCAAAGCAGCGCGCTTTGTCTTCCTGCATGTCTTTGGAATAGGTGAGCGGCAGCCCCTTCATGACGGTAGCAAGCCCGATGAACGAGCCGAGCAGGCGACCCGTGGAGGCGCGCACGAGTTCGGCTGCGTCCGGATTGCGCTTCTGCGGCATGATCGAGGAGCCGGTCGTCCACGCATCCGACAGGCGCGCGAAGCCGAATTGCGGGCCGGTCCAGAACACGATTTCTTCGGCGAGCCGCGACAGATGCAAGGCCGCGATCGCGGCTGCGGCCAGAAACTCGAGGGCGAAATCGCGGTCGGCCACGCTGTCGAGCGAGTTGGCGGTCGGCCGCTCGAAGCCCAGCTCGCGCGCCGTAAACTCGCGGTCGATCGGGAACGAAGTGCCGGCAAGGGCAGCGGCCCCCAGCGGGCATTCGTTCATGCGGCGGCGCGCATCGGCAAAACGCGCGCGGTCGCGGCCCGCCATTTCGACATAGGCCATCAGATGGTGGCCGAACGTGACGGGCTGGGCGGGCTGCAGATGCGTGAAGCCCGGCATGACCGTGCCCGCATGGAGGGCGGCTTTGTCGATAAGCGCGCGCTGGAATTCGCGCAACGCCGCTTCTGCGCGGTCGCACGCCGCGCGCACCCACATTTTGAAGTCGAGAGCGACCTGGTCGTTGCGCGAGCGCGCCACATGCAGCCGCTTGGCGGGTTCCCCGATCAGGTCGGCCAACCGCGATTCGACGTTCATGTGGATGTCTTCGAGCTCGGTCTTGAACAGGAATTCGCCTTGCTCGATTTCGCGGCGTACTTCTTCGAGGCCGCGCACGATCGCGGCGACGTCCTTGGCCTTCAGGATCTTCGTGCGCGCCAGCATCTTGGCGTGCGCGGTCGAGCCCGCAATGTCTTCGGCATAGAGCCGCCGGTCGACGTCGATCGACGCATTGATCTTCTGCATGATCGCGTCGGGGGCGACGCCGAAGCGCCCGCCCCACATTGGGTTGGCGGGGGGCTTCGTGGCGGTTTTGTTTTTAGGGCGGGAAGTCTTTGTCGGGCGGGCCATGGCGACCTATATTAGCAGTATGCAAAACGCGAAGACCAACCGGCGAACGGTCCTGGCCCTGGCGGCGGGCGCGACCCTAGCGCTTGGCGCAAAGGGATCAAGTGTTTTCGCCCAGGCGTCGGGCTTTGCCGGCAAGATGGGGCCGTTCAAGGCGCATCGCGAGCCGGTGCGCCCGCCGGAAATTTCGTTCCAGGATGCCGACGGGCGCACGCTCGGGCTCGGCGATTTTCGCGGCCGCGTCGTGGTGCTGAACTATTGGGCGACATGGTGCGCGCCCTGCGTTGAAGAGATGCCGTCGCTCGACCGTCTGCAGGCGCAGATGGGCAAAGCGGGTGTGGCGGTGCTGGCGATTTCGGTCGATCGCGGCGGGATGCGCCAAGTCGCACCGTTTTTCGCGGCCAACACGCTTGCCAATCTGCCTGTCTATCTCGATCCGTCGGGGGCTTCGATGCGCGCCTTTGCGGTGCGCGGTTTGCCGACCACGATCGTGATCGACCCCGACGGGTTCGAGCGCGGGCGGCTCGAGGGGGCGGCTGCGTGGGATAGCCCCGCCGCCGAGCGCTTGCTGCGTCAGTATTTGTCCAAGAACAGAATCTGAAGCTGGTTCGCACCGGCGGGCGGGTTCGCAAGCTGGGTTGCGAACATCGCTTCCGCACCCGGCTCCAGCCGCGCGATTTCGGCGGCGAATTCCCAACCGGCGACTTCCGTGCCGCTGGCATCGCGCAAGACCGCGCGCATTTGCGGCACGTTGCGCGGTAGATCGGTTGCGTTGCGCACGCGCCCTGTCACGAGCAGCGCAGGTGCGCCGTCGAGCGTGCCGCGTGTGGGCACGGGCGCGACCACCTCAAGCCCTTCGCCGGGCAGGGGTACTGCAAACTGCAAAGCTTGGTAGATCGGGCGCGTCTCGGGGAAGCGCGCCATGATTTCGGTCTGCGCGAAGATGCCGACCCCGAGCACCGATGTGGTCAGCGCAAACAGCAGCCAGCCGATCGCGGCTGCGATCGAGCGGCGCTTTGGTGCCGGTGTTGCCATCGCGTCCGCCGGCTTGAGGGCAGCCGGCATCGGGTCGGACTCGGCGGCGAGCGTTTCGCGCACCGCGTCCATCGTACGCTGGAAACTCTGGGCGGCCGGGATGGGATCTTCGGGCTCCTCCATCGGCGGCAGCGGCCGGGCGGCCGGCATCGGCATGGGTGGCGGCGGAGGGGGCGGTGGCGCGGGTGGGGGCGGCGGGGGTGGGGTATAGCCGCGCCCGGGTGCTTCCGGCATGTCGAGCTGTTCGTCGTCGCCGAAAGACTGGCGCATGCGCTTGGCGGTCTTGGGGAAGCGCGGATTGACTTCGAGGATCGCCTGGCGCGGTTTTTGGTGCCAGCTATGGCCGCAATTGCCGCACCGCACGGTGCGCCCGGTATTGCCGAGGGCCTCGTCGGGCACGCGAAAGCGCGTAGAGCAAGTCGGGCACGCCAGAATCATAAGGCTTTTATAGGGCCTTAGACGGCACGGGGGCAAGCTTGCGCCGTCTTGCCCGCGCGTGCCAGCATCCGCTCTGCCAATGATCGTCTTCCAACAAGTGGGCTTGCGCTACGGCCTGGGGCCGGAAGTGCTGCGCGACGTCACCTTCGCGCTGCAGCCAGGCAGTTTCCATTTTCTGACCGGTGCTTCGGGTGCCGGCAAATCGTCGCTGCTGTCGCTGCTTTATTTGGCGCGCCTGCCGAGCCGCGGCACTATGCATATGTTCGGGCGCGACGTGGCGCGCATGGCGCGGCGCGATCTGCCGGGCTTGCGCCGCCGCATCGGCACCGTGTTCCAGGATTTCCGACTGCTCGACCATCTGTCGGTCATCGACAATGTGGCCCTGCCGCTGCGCGTGCAGGGTGCGGACGAAGGGCAGCTGCGCGAACACGCGGCCGAATTGTTGGTCTGGGTCGGTCTGGGCGACCATCTCGACGCGTTGCCGCCGACCCTGTCGGGCGGGCAGAAGCAGCGTGTTGCCATCGCGCGCGCGGTTATCGGCCGGCCCAAACTCCTGATCGCGGACGAACCCACCGGCAACGTCGACGACCGCATCGCACTTCGTTTGATGCGGCTGTTCGAGGAGCTCAATCGCCTCGGCACCACGATCGTCGTCGCGACGCACAATATGCAATTGGTGCGCGAATCGCGCCATCCCGAGCTGCGCTTGGAAGACGGTGCGCTCGTGCAAATCGCGAAGGCGGCGTAAGGGCGATGGCGAGCTTCGGCTTCGGGCGCGGCAGCGAGCTTGCGTTGGAACGCGACCGCGAGCGGCGCTGGATCGCGGCCGTCGTCGCGGCGCTTGCGTTCCTTGCAACGCTCGCACTCGGGCTTGCACTGGCCCTGTCGGGGACCGCCAAACGCTGGCAGGCGAATTTCGCGGGCACGCTGACGGTCGAACTGCCGGCCGGCGCCGACCCGGACCCGGTGTTGGCGCTTTTGCGCGCCGACCCATCGGTCGCGGCGGCGACGCAAATTTCGCGCGCGGCTGCCGAAGCGCTGCTGAGCCCGTGGCTCGGTGCCGGCAACCTCCAAGACCTGCCGATCCCCGTGCTGATCGATGTGCGGCTTGTCGCAGGCGCCGCTCCCAATCTTGCGGGATTGGGTCAGCGTCTCGAAGCAGCAGTCCCCGATGCCGCGATCGACGACCACGGGCGCTGGCTTGGCGGATTTCTCGCCCTCGCACGCGCGGCGGGACTTGTGGCGGGGATCGTGCTGGCGGCCGTCGGATTGGCGGCGGCGAGCTGCGTGGCCTTTGCCACGCGCGCGGGCCTTGCCATGCATCGCGAGGCGGTCGCTCTCCTGCATCTTGTCGGCGCTCCCGACGGCTACATCGCCGTGCAGTTTGCGCGTGCGGCGATGCGGCTCGCTTTTGCAGGGGCCGGGCTCGGGGCCGCAGGGGCAGCACTCGTGCTGGTCGCAGCCTCGGCCGTCGCCAGCAGCAGTGCGACCCTCGCTTTTCCGTTGCCCGCGTTGGGCTGGAGCGATTGGCTGCTGCTGGCAAGCGTGCCGTTCGCCGCCACCTTGGTTGCCGCCGCGGCCGCCTACGGCACGGTGATGCGCAATCTGGCGCGTATCCTGTAGATTCGAAAAACCATGGCCCGACTCGTCCTCCTCGACCGCGACGGCGTTTTGAACGTCGATCGTGCCGACTATGTGAAGCACCCGGGCGAACTTGTGCTGCTGCCCGGCGCTGCTGCGGCCGTGGCGCGCCTCAATCGGGCGGGCTATGCCGTGGCCGTGTGCACGAACCAGTCGCCGATCGGGCGCGGTATTTTCGACGAAGCGATGCTTGCGCGCATCCACGAGGCCTTGCGCGAGGGGCTTGCGCGCGAGGGTGCGAAACTCGATGCGATCTTCCATTGCCCCGACGCCCCCGGCCCGCATTCGACGCGCCGCAAGCCCGCCCCCGGGATGCTGATCGAAGCGCTTGCGATGTTCGCGGCCGATGCGCCTGCGACGCCCTTCGTCGGCGACAGTCTGCGCGATCTGCAGGCGGCTGCCGCGATCGGCTGCCCGCGCCACCTCGTGCGCACCGGCCACGGTGCCAAGACCTTGGCGGCAGGCCTGCCCGATGTCGTGCTTCCCGTTGCCGTCCACGAAGATCTCGGCGCGGCAGTTGCCGCGCTGTTGGGCTGACGCGACATGGCGGCACTCCTGCGTTTGGGTGCGGCGGCGGCGGTGCTCGGCTTGCTCTATCTAGGTGGGCTCGTGTGGTTTGCCGCGACGATCCCGCGCGAGGGTCCGGTCGACGCGCGCGCGACCGACGCGATCGTGGTGCTGACCGGCGGCCAGCTGCGCTTGCGCGAAGGGTTGCGGCTGATGGCTGAGGGCAAGGCCAAGAAGCTGCTGGTCTCGGGCGTGAACCGCAATGTCGAGCTGCAGGAGCTGCTGCGCGTGGCGCGGCAAGGGCCGGGGGCGCTCGAATGCTGCGTCGAACTCGGCTACGACGCGGACTCGACCCAAGGCAATGCGCGCGAAGCCGCTGCGTTCGTCGCGCGCGAGAAGATCGCCTCGCTGCGACTCGTCACGGCCAACTACCACCTGCGGCGTGCAACGCTCGAATTCCGCCGCGCGATGCCGGACATTGATCTCGTCGCCCAGCCCGTCTATCCCGAGAATTTCCATATCGACGAATGGTGGCGTTGGCCCGGCACTTATGCGCTGCTGCAGGCCGAGTACCACAAATATCTCGGCGCGCTCCTGCGCCCCTATCTTGCTTTTGCGGATGCCAATCCATGATTCAGGTGCGCTCGTTTCTGTTCAACATTTGGTTTTTCGGCGCCACGGCGCTGCTGCTGATCGCTTCGCTGCCGTGCCATTTCATGGATCGGCGCGGCGTGCATTTCATCGCGCGCATCTGGACCAAGACCATCGTGTGGGGTCTGAAACATATCTGCAGGCTCGAACACCGCCTGGTCGGTCGCGTCGATCTGCTCGAAGGCCCGGCACTGGTCGCGTGCAAGCACCAATCGGCGTGGGACACGCTGATTTTCTACGCGCTGTGCAGCGATCCCACCTATGTGATGAAAAAAGAGCTGCTGTCGATTCCGCTCTACGGATGGCATGCGCAAAAGCAGAAGATGATCCCGGTCGACCGCAAAGGCGGCGGGGCGGCTTTGAAGCGCATGCTGGCTATGGCGCAGGAAGCGATCGCCGAGGGCCGCCAGATCGTGATTTTTCCGCAAGGGACGCGCACGCCGGTGCGCAGCGACGCCAAGGACTGGCCCTACCATCCCGGCGTCATGGCGCTTTACAACAAGCTCGATCTGCCGTGCGTGCCGGTCGCCCTGAACTCGGGCCTGTTCTGGGGTAGGCGCACCTTCGCCAAAAAGCCCGGCCTCATCACGGTCGAAGTGCTCGACGCGATTCCGGCCGGTCTCAAGCGCGCCGAATTCATGCACGAGCTCGAAACGCGCATCGAAACGGCGACGCGGCGCCTTGAAGAGGGGCACGCTTTGGCCGACGACGCGAAGTGAAGATGTCCTCGCACCGCGTGCGGCTGGCTTCCGGCCTCGTGCTGTTCGTCTATGTGGCATTCCATTTGACGAACCACGTGCTGATGAACGTGTCGCTCGCGGCCGCCGAGGCCTATGCGTCCGCGATGTTCGCGGTCGTCGCACTGCCGCCGGTGCGGGTGCTTCTCTATTGTTCGCTTGCCGCGCATTTCGCGCTTGCGCTGTGGGCCGTCTACCGGCGGCGCGATTTGGCCACGCTGTCGCGCGGCGAAATCGTGCAACTCGTCGCGGGTATGTTGGTGGTGCCGATGCTCACGGGCCACGTGGTGCCGGTGCGTTTCGGCGTGCTGCTGTTCGGCACGTTGCCGGCGCATACGAGTGTCACCGTCGCAACGACGCAGTTCGACATGACCGGCGGGCTTCTGCTGCTCGCAGGCATGCTGTTGGTTTGGCTGCATGGCTGTGCAGGCGTGCATTACTGGCTGCGCTTGAAACCGTTTTACGCGCGCTGGCAGCCGGTTCTGCTGGCGGCGGCCGTTGCTCTCGGCGTTCTCGCGTTGGCGGGGTATCTCGCCGGCAGCCGCGAGGCGGCCGCTTTGTTTGCCGATCCTGAATGGCGTGCCGGCTTTGCCGGGCGCCATCGCTTCCCGGATGCGGCCGGCGCGGCAACGCTCGACCGCATCCAGACCGGCGTGTTGGCATTCTGGGCGCTGGCGATCGCCGCCGTGTTCGCGGCACGCCGCGTGCGCGCATGGCATGCCCATCGCGGCGGGCGCGCGATCGTGGCGTATCCGGGCGACGCGACGGTCGCAGTCGCCCTTGGCACCACGCTGCTCGAGGCAAGTCGCCAGGGCCGTATTGCGCATGCGTCCGTGTGCGGCGGGCGCGGGCGCTGCTCGACCTGCCGCGTGCGGGTCGAGCGCGGGGCCGAAAATCTGTCGCCGGCGGCGGCCGACGAATTGGCCGTGCTGGCGCGCGTCGCGGCCCCGCCCGGCGTGCGCCTGGCCTGCCAAGCGCACGCCATCGGCGACGTCGCGATTGTGCCGCTGCTGCCGGCCTCGATCGGCGCGGCGGCCCTCGTCCAGCGCCGCGAGCGCGAAAGTGCAGGGGCCGAAAAAACCATCGCCGTGATGTTCGCCGATCTGCGCGGCTTCACGATCTTGTCGGAAAGCAAATTGCCGTTCGACGTCGTGTTCCTCCTCAATCGCTATTTCGCCGAAATGGGGGCAGCGATCGAAGCTTCGGGCGGGCGCATCGACAAGTTCGTCGGCGACGGCATTGTTGCTTTGTTCGGCGTCGAAAGCGGGCCCGAGCAAGGCACGCGCGAAGCGCTTGCGGGTGCCCGCGCCATGATCGAGCGGCTTGCCGCTCTCAATGCCGCCCTTGCGCACGATCTCGACGCGCCCTTGCGCATCGGCATCGGTATCCATACGGGCCAAGCCATCGTCGGCGAGATGGGCTACAGCCAGGCGCGCCAATTCACCGCCATCGGCGACACGGTCAATACGGCAAGCCGCCTCGAAGCACTCACCAAAAAATATGCCGCCGACCTGCTGGTCTCGAGCGATGCTGCAAGCGCCAGCGGCCTCGACTTTTCCGCTTTCCCCGAAGACACGACCGACATTCGCGGCCGCCAGGGCGTGCTCGCCGTGCGCATCGTCAAGGACGCGACCAAGCTCGCGTAGGTGGTATCTCGATGTGCAGGCCGGGCGGTCCGCATAATTTACCCATTGATTCGCGTGCCGACCCTTCGCCATTCTCGCAAGGCAGTTTCCAGTTTTTGTCCATTAAGGCTTAGACTTATGCTTGCACGCGTCGCAGCAAATGCGGTTCTGCCGAAATGACCGACGACCCCGTCTCGTTCAAAGAAGCGTCGCCCAACATCGCCGCGTTTTTCGCCTGGGCCGAAGGGCGCGCCGAGACGCTGGGGCGCCGCCTTGCGCGCAGCGACCTGCCGCTCGAAGCAGTGGCGCGCTGGGCAGCCCAGATGAAAATCATCGAGCGCGACGCGGAAAGCGGGGATCTGCGCGTGCGGCTGTTCGGGACCGGCATGACCGACATCTACGGCCGCGACTTGACCGGCCAGAAATTGCGCGACGTCTTGCCCGGCGCCGTCGCCGAGCAGCTGCTGGCGGGTTACGCGCGCGCGGCGGGCGGTGCCGTTGTCTACGAGAATGTCCGCTTCGAGTTGGGCGACGGCAAAAGCGTCGCCTACGAGCGACTCATCTATCCGCTCGACAACAACGGCTCGTTTTCGCTGTTTGCCGTGGTCGGCTATCGCCTGCGGGGCGAACGGCACTTTCTGCTCGCACGCGAGGGCATTCGCCACGTCTCAAGCGATTTGCGCGTGCTCACGCCGCGCGGCTGAAGCCTAGCTGCGCGCCGCTTTGGCGTCGGACTGTTTGGTCTCGATCGGCACGCCGGGCTGGTTTTTGGTCGTGCGGATCGTCAGCGCCGATTTGACGTTGCTGACGTTGGGGGCGGCCGTGAGCTGCGTCGTGAGGAATTTCTCGTACGCGTCCCAATCCTGCGCCACGACCTTGATGAGGAAATCGGTTTCCCCCGTCAGCATGTGGCATTCGCGGACCATGGGCCACGAATCGATGATCGCCTGAAAGGCGCGCAAATCCGCATCGGCTTGGCTCTTGAGGCTGACGAACGCGAACACCGTCACCCCGAAACCCAGCGCATGCGGGTCGATGTCGGCATGGAAGCCGCGGATGACTTTGGCCTCTTCGAGCACGCGAACGCGGCGCAAACAGGGCGGGGCCGAAACCCCCGCCCGGCGCGCAAGCTCGACATTGGTCATCCGCCCGTCATTCTGGAGATCGTGGAGAATCTGGCGATCAACGTCGTCAAGCTTGTGCCCGCGCATTTTTAAGGTCCTGAATTTCGATGATGTTGAAATAATATTAGCAATATGCAGGCCGACGCAAGCTGCAAGGCTAAAAAAATTGCGCAAAGCGGCACGGCGCGGCCATAGTCCCGCCCGCAATGACAACCCCCACCGCCCCCAAAACTGCCTGGATCATCAGCCCAGGGCAGGTCGGCATGAAGGCCCAATGCCGCGGCATTGCCGAAGCGCTGGGCCTTGCCTTCGAATTCAAGGACGTGGCGTTCCGCCCGCCATATTCGTGGCTGCCGGAGGTCGCGTTGGTGCACGGCGATCCGCTGGCGATGCTGACGGCCGAAAGCCCAAATCTGTCGGCCCCGTGGCCGGACGTGGCGATTACGCTCGGTTCGCGCTGTGCGCCCATCGGCGTTGCCATGAAGCGCCGCAGTGGGGGCAAAGTGTTTGCCCTGCATGTGCAGCGCCCGGCCGTGCCGGTTGCCTGGCTCGATGCGGTAGTCGCCCCGGCGCACGACGAAGTGGTCGGCGCCAACGTCATCGAAACGCAAGTCGCCCTCCACCACGTGACGCCGGCAAAACTCGCCGCCGCAGCTGAGATTTGGGCACCGAAATTGGGAGGGCTCAAAAGGCCGTTGATCGCCGTGATCTTGGGCGGCTCGAATGGTTGGCGCCGCTTCCAGATGACGGAGGCCGCCGTCGAAAGGCTCGCTTCTGGGCTCAAAACTTTGGCAGCGTCAGGCTGCGGCCTTGCCATTACGCCGTCGCGCCGGACCGACCCGCCTGCCCGCGAAAAGCTCGTCAAAACCGTGCGCGATCTGGGCGGCTATGCCTGGGACGGCGAGGGCGATAACCCTTATTTGGGGCTGCTCGCGGTGGCCGACGGCATCGTTGTGACCGAAGATTCTGTGTCGATGACGAGCGAGGCCCTATCGACCGGCAAGCCGGTGTTTGTGGCAGCCCTCGAGGGCCGCTCGGGCCGCATTGCCGCCTTCCAGGCGGGTCTGCAGGCAAAGGGCTTCACGCGCCCATTCGAGGGCCGGTTCGAGCATTGGACCTATGCCCCGCCTGACGACACGGCGCGGGCCGCCCGGCTGCTGCAACAAAAATTTGGCTGGGGATAAGACCGGCACCTGCTTCCCAACGCTGAGGCATGCCTGCTAGGCTTGCGCCAGACGCATAGCCCAAAACCAAAAAGGTTGCCCGATGCCGCAGACCCATCGCACCAAAATGTTGATCCTTGGTTCTGGGCCTGCGGGCTACACGGCGGCGATTTATGCCACGCGCGCCAATCTCGCACCCATTCTGGTCCGCGGCATCCAGCCCGGCGGTCAATTATCGATCACGACCGACGTCGAAAACTATCCGGGTTTCGAGACGGCCATCCAAGGCCCGTGGCTGATGGAGCAGATGTACAAGCAGTGCACCCATGTGGGCACGCTGATCCTTGAAGACATCATCGTCAAAGTCGATCTCTCCAAGCGCCCCTATGTTGCGACCGGCGACTCGGGCGACACGTACATTGCCGATACGCTGGTGATCTGCACGGGTGCGCAAGCGCGCTGGCTCGGGCTCGAGTCGGAAACCAAATTTCGCGGTACGGGCGTTTCGGCCTGCGCCACGTGCGACGGCTTTTTCTTCCGCGGCAAAAACGTCGCCGTGGTCGGCGGCGGCAACACGGCGGTCGAAGAAGCGCTCTATCTCACCAACCATGCCGCCAAGGTCACGCTGATCCATCGCCGCGACAGTTTGCGCGCCGAAAAGATGCTGCAGGCGCGCCTGCTCAAGCATCCGAAGATCGAGGTCGTGTGGAACTCGGCGGTCGACGAGGTGCTGGGTACGGGCACGCCTGCGACTGTCACCGGTTTGGCGCTCAAGAATCTCGTCACGGGCGAGCGCAGCACGCTGGCCGTGGACGGGCTGTTCGTGGCGATCGGCCACGTGCCGGCAACCGAACTCTTCAAGGGCCAGCTCGCCCTCGATGCCGAGGGCTACATTCTGACGAAGCCCGATTCGACCGCGACGGACCTTCCCGGCGTCTATGCGGCGGGCGACGTGAAGGACAAGATCTTCCGCCAAGCCGTAACGGCGGCCGGCATGGGCTGCATGGCCGCCCTCGAAGCCGAAAAATTCATCGCCCACGCCGAAGCGGGCCATCAATCGGCTGCAGCCGAGTAGGATTCCAAGATCATGTCGGCGATGGATTGGGACAAGCTGCGGATCTTCCATGCAGTGGCGGCAGCGGGCTCGTTCACGCATGCGGGCGAAAAGCTCAATCTGAGCCAGTCGGCCGTGAGCCGCCAGATTTCGGCACTCGAAGAATCGGTGCGTGCCTCGCTGTTCCATCGCCATGCGCGCGGCCTCATCCTCACCGAGCAGGGCGAATTGCTGTTCAACACGGTGCGCGACGTGTTCGACAAGTTGGCGCTGGTCGAAGCGCAGCTTGCCGAAACCAAGGAGCGCCCCTCGGGGCTGCTGCGCGTGACAACGACCGTCGCGTTCGGCTCGGTGTGGCTGGCACCGCGCTTGCGCGAATTCGCCGAGCTCTATCCCGACATGCAATTCAGCATGCGCGTCGACGACCGCGAACTCGATCTCGGCATGCGCGAGGCGGACTGCGCCATCCGCATGCACCCGCCGCGGCAGGCCGATCTGATCCAGCGCCATCTTCTGTCGGTGCATGTGCACGTGTTCGCGTCGGAAGCGTATCTTGCCAAACATGGCGCGCCCAAGACGGCCGCCGATCTCGATCGCCATCGCCTGATCGTCTACGGCGACGATCCCAACCCGCCGTTTCCGAACGTGAACTGGCTGCTTGAGGTCGGCACGTCCGGCGGCAAGAAGCGCACGCCGACTTTGATGGTCAACAATGTGTCGGCGATTCTGCGCGCGGTCGAAAACGGCATCGGCATCGCGGCCTTCCCCGACTATGTCGCCCAGCAGAGCAGCGCCATCGTGCAGATCCTGCCCGAGCTCGAGGGGCCGACCTACGAGGCCTATTTCGTGTATCCCGAGGAGCTGCGCAGCTCCAAACGCATCGCCGTGTTCCGCGACTATCTCGTCCAGAAGGTCGCGGAATCGCAGTTTTGACGGCAAAATCATAGGCATGCGAGCAGTTCATGCCTCATATGCGATCTTTGCCGTTTTTTAAGGCATTTTCCGTACTATCTCTTAGCCGTTGATCATTGATCGACGGTGCCGACGGTTTTCGGCGGGCTTTGGCCTTTGCGGGCCGAAGGGGGTCTTTCCAGATCCTGGCGTCCCCTCATGACGCCATGCCTCCCTGTTCAACTTGCCGCTAGGTCTCTGACCTAGCGGCGTTTTTCTTTGTGCCGTAATGTTCGCGATGGATGTTGCGAACCGCTTGGTATGACCAACCAAAAACCCCGCATGTCGCTGCAACGGCGCGCCGCACTCGTCGGCTTCGCGACCCTCGCGGCGGGTGCTGCCGCGTTCGGGCTGCGCTCGGTGTCGCTGGCCCAGAAACCGGCTGGTACCGTCAACATATCGGGCGGCTTCGCGATTCAGGGCTTCGATCCGGTCGCCTATTTCGCCGAAGGCCGACCGCGGCGCGGAGCGGTTGCGCATTCCCATGAATGGCAGGGCGCGCGCTGGCGGTTTGTGTCGGAGGCCAATCGCGCACTGTTTGCCGCAACACCCGAGCGCTACGCGCCGATGTATGGCGGGTTCTGCGCCTACGGTGTGGCCAGCGGCTACAAGGTCGCGATCGACCCGAATGCCTGGGCGATCGTCGACGGGCGGCTCTATCTGAACTATTCGATGTCGGTCCAGCGCAGCTGGCAGGCAGACGTGCCGGGCTTTATCGCCAAGGCCGATGCCGCTTGGCCCGGCCTTTCTGTCGATTAGGCAAGGTCGAGCGCCCAATCTTCGGCGACGAGTTTTTTGCCGTAATGGTTCTTGGGGCTCTGCGCCGTGCGCACGAAGCCGAATTTTTCGTAGAGTTTGCGCGCGGCCGTGAGGTTCGCATAGGTCGACAGCACGATGCGCCGATAGCCCGCTTGGCGCGCGAAGGCGAGCAGGGTTTCCACCATGTGCCGCGCCAAGCTAAGGCCGCGCGCTTCCGCCTCGAGATAGAACAGCCGCATTCGTGCGGTCGCTCGGTCTTCGCGCACGACGACGACCGCACCGACAATGGCTCCTGCGCTCTCGGCAATCCAGCAGCGCTCGCAGGCGGGGTCTTGCTTGGCCGCGAAGTTCGCCGCGATCGCGGCAACGTCGGCTTCGAAATGCGCGTCCCACCCGTATTCGGCGGCATAGATCGCGCCATGGCGATGCACGATCCAGCCGAGATCGCCCGGTAGCGGTGCGCGCAGCACGAAGGTGCGCGGGCGAGCCGTTGCTTGCGGATCGAGAACTTGTTCGGCCTGTGCGAGTGCTTCGACGAGCGTGCGGCGTGCGGGCGCTTCAAGCGGCTCCAGCAATGCCGCCACTTCCGCGCGCGAGGCTGCGTCGATCTTCGCAAATGCGGCAGCCCCGCTTTTGGTCAGTTCAAGGCGGCGCTGGCGTCCGTCGCCCGCGACCTTGGCACGGCGCAGCAATTTGGCGCGCGCAAGGCCGCTGCAGATGCGGCTCATATAGCCGGGATCGATGCCGAGATCTGCGGCGATCGCCCCTGCCGTCGACGATGGGCGGGTCGCCAGCTCGTAGAGCACGCGCGCCTCGGCCAGCGAAAAACGGCTGCCGTAGAGGCTTTTGCGCAGCACGCCGAGCCTTGCTGTGAACAGGCGGGAAAAGCGGCGCACCGCGTCGGTTTGGGCGTGGGAAGCAACCATCATGTGACATCGTCAACAAGATGGTTGCTTTTGTCAACTATCTGCCTGAAAGCGGCCGTCAGAACCCGAACATATGGTCGAGGCAGAAGCGTCCGTCGGCGGCCACGAGGCCATGATAGCCGAACAGGCGGCAGGTGCGGTCGCGGATCAACACGTAGCCGCCGCCTGCCGCGCGCGCAAGTTCGGCCGCGCCGAAGAATTCGCTCGGGCGCCACAAACGCGAGCCCGAGCACGCGATCGCGAGTTTTGCATCCGCAAGTTTGGTGCCGGCCGCGTCGTAGAGTTCGAGGTGCGTGTCGGACTTTTCGTGCCACGGCGTCGAGGCCGGATACACGAGATGGCACATCGATTCGAAGCCGTCGCTGCCCAGACGCAGGAACAGCCGCGTCGACAGGCCCGGCGGGCGGCCGATATAGGATTGCGGCTCGTTTTTGAACACGAGCGGGGTATTGAAGATGTGGCTGCCGAAGCTCGTTTCGGCGGCGTGTGCCGGTGCATCGCGGCGTGCGTACCGGAACAGCCCGTGGATCCAGCCGTCGCCGAGTCCGCCGTCGCGGAAATCGTAGCTGAGCTCGACATGGCCGTAGCCGCTTTTGAGCTTGGCTTGGCCAAGATCGACGAGGTGGGCGTGGCTGCGCGGCAGATTGCCGAGGAAGCGCTCGCCCGCAGCACTGCCGTCGGCATCGTAGAAGCGCGCGATCAGCGGCAGGCTTGCCTGGCCGCGCGCCATCGGTGTGGGCAATGCGAAGCTCGTATACGTGTCTTGCGGCAGAATCGGCGCCGATAGAATGAAGCCCTTGCCGAAATGCGTGGCGAGGCTCGCAATTTCGGGATCGCCGCCAAGGTCCGTGCGCTCGACATTGGCATGCGCGATATGGCGCTTACCGCCAGGCCGAATCACTTCGTAGCGCGGCCGCACGACATATTTGCCCGCGTCCATTTCGATCTGCTGCGGCCAGGCGAGGGCCGGCAGCAGATCGCCCATGTCGATCTCGCGCATACCGAAGGCAGGAATCGAAACGCCGATCGGCGCCCAGGCTTCGCTGCCCATTGCGGCAAAGCGAACGCCGTCG
>Ga0315907_10001017_pt1 | contig 38491 bp, 34 predicted proteins | sample LakEriMetagenome_3_FD_203525 | JGI IMG/M metagenome (GOLD analysis project Ga0315907, IMG submission 203525) | Freshwater fungal communities from buoy surface, Lake Erie, Ohio, United States - Buoy 12 MA123 | ecosystem: Environmental > Aquatic > Freshwater > Lake > Lake biofilm | place: USA...
GAGTATACCTTCAACATTTATGGAAATTTTGATAGTAGTAATAATCCAACAGACATCAAAACGTTAACCTATCAAAAAGCCAACAATGATACTATATATCATTACATGATTGAGCCCATGACCAACCGAATTGAGTCATGTTTTTATGCTGTAAATGGCATAAAATCAAATGTTATTTTGAAATTTGATTACCCTAACAATCAAACTGACAACGTAAATGTGGCATTTTATGATTACAACTGGCAAACACAGACGTCTGTGAAATTATACGGTACTGAAATCCAAAATACCAATAATGGAGTATTAAGCAGTCCAAACTATGCTGCTAAGTCAAGTAGTGCATGGGGATTAGCTCAAGTTGCAGGTGCATTTATTGCAACAGATATTATTGTTGTTGGTTTAGGAGGTACAACAACAGCTATACTTTCAACAGCAACGGCAGCAACACTTTCTGCGGCTTTAGCACCATTAATAGGCGCGGTCGCTGTAGCTACTTCAATCGGTTATATAATATATACTTTTACAGATGAAGCAGGGGCTTCAGAATTATCACCTACCGATACACCTTATCCTTTCAATACTCCTGTGAATAACCCTGTTCCTGCTACTGAAAATCCTACCCCTAATTTGCAAAATCAAACCTGTGTAAACAATAACATTAACTTTGGTGCATCAATGGACGCCTCTGGAGCTATTTCAGTTACAGGAGTTAATGGAGGAGCATCTCCATATACATATTTTGTGAATGACACATCACAAACAACACCATTTTTCAATGGAAACTATGCTGATGGGAATTACAATATAACAGTAAAAGATGCTAACAATTGTATTAGAACAAAGCAAATAAGTCTATCTAGACCAAGTAACAATGCTAATAGTGTTACAATTGGTTCACAAATATGGACAAAACTTAATCTTGATGTTGCCACTTATAGTGACGGAACACCAATACCACAAGTAACTGACCAAACACAATGGGCAAATTTAACTACGGGAGCATGGTGCTATTACAATAACGACCCTGCTAATGGAGTTATTTATGGGAAGTTATATAATTGGTATGCGGTGGCAGGAATTTATGATGCTGCATCAGCAGCTAATCCTGCACTTAGAAAGAAGTTGGCCCCAACGAGTTGGCATATTCCAAGTGATGCAGAATGGACTACCTTAACCACATTTATAAACACAATGATAGGAATAGATGTTGGTGGAATGATGAAATCAACAGGAACCCTACAAGCTGGTACTGGTTTATGGGAAAGTCCCAATACATCAGCTACTAATGAATCAGGCTTTACAGGGCTTCCTGCAGGTATTCGCAATCAATGGCAAGGACAATTCGGCGGCATTGGCTTCTGGTGCACATATTGGAGTTCGTCAGAGACCAGTTTTGTAAATGCTTGGTGTCGCGGCCTGGATTACAACCTTGGTACTGTAGGCAGAAACGATCCACTTAAGATTAGCGGTTTTTCTGTTCGTTGTGTAAAAGATTAATATTTTTGGTCAATTTAAACATGTTAAAAACCAAATATATAATTCCAAAATTAGTATAGAAAACAGTTATTGGATAATGGCTTAAACCTTAAATAGGGTAGTTGGTTTGATATTTCGGAGTGTTTTGGTAATAACTACATTTCACATTATATATTTTTTTTAATTGTTTTTCAAGGCTAGTAATTATATTTCATGTAGAAGTGAAAACATAGTGGAAAAGTTGAGTATATCAGGAAGTTTCAAAGCTTTAAGAAAAAGTAAATATAACTTCCTGCAATTTTACACAACGTTCAGCGCTTCAATTTCCTTATAGTTATAAATGAAATCATCGCGTCAAAACTGCAACTTTCTCCAATAGGGGGAGCAAATGAAAAAGAGGTCTTAATAGACCTCTTTTTTTATGGAATAAATCAAAGCTTAATTTCTTATAGTCTTCTAAATCTTTTGAAAAAAGACCAAATTACTTCACAAGCATTCATATCCTGACTCGTCTTGCCAATAATTAATTCATTTAGATACTGATAACCTTGTGGCCAAGTATGTCCACCATTTGTTATAACATAACTTACTACCTCGCTCCCGTTTGTAGAATTTGAATATACTCTTTGTTTTATTGTTGTGCCATCGTTTGCAATATCAGGTAAATCTGTTATCACAGGAGTGCTGGTACAACCATTAATGGTTATCCATTTATCAACTGCTTGAAAATGCGATAAAACCGTTCCTCCTGCAGTTCCTCCAGCCGTCATTTGTCCACCAGTAAATGGAACTAATGGGTCGGAAGTTCCGTGAATATAAATTGAAGGGACTGGTCTACCGGGATTACAACTTGAAGCAATTGTTGTAGCTTCTATTGTCGCAGCATCTACAGCAATTGCCGCAATTCTATTACTTAATTCACAACCCAATCGCGAAGACATAAATCCACCATTTGAGATTCCAGTTGCATAAATTTTGGTGCCATCAACATATAAATTTGCAATTGCATAGTCACACATTTGATTGAAAAAACTAACATCATTAATTCCTAATTGATTTGGAGTAGTTGGTCGCCCATCATTCCAATTATTCTGTATTCCTGCAGGATAAATTAACACCACTTTTTCTCTATCTGAAATAGGTTTGAAATTGGCAATGTTAATCATTCCTTCAGGCGTTCCGCTTCCGCCGTGAATTGCGAAGATTAAGGGCATTTTTCCTGCGTTGTTATAACCAGTGGGTAAATAAACAATAAAACTTCTTGCATTTCCATCAACCGTTAAATTGATTGTTTTTTGTTCACTTGGTTTGTCAGGGGTTATTGAATTATCTTCTTTGTTACAAGACAATAATGTAATAAAAAGAAGAGAAAAAATTAGCTTGTTTTTCATAACTTATCATTTAATAAATAAGGCATTCTTTTTTTGCTAAAATACAAAAAAATTCAAGACTGGTATTTTCTATAGTTTTAACTATTTGTTTTTCTTATAGTTAAGTAAATTACCATCGCAATAAAATTGTAACTTTCTCCAATAGGGGGAGCAAAACAAAACCCGATACGAAAGTGTCGGGTTTTGTATTTATGTGAGTTACATAATTTATTTAACAATAGTTTATTCAATATTATTTAACAATCACTTTTTGACTGTAATTTAAACCATCAATAGCAATAGAAACTAGATAAACACCCTCATTTGCAATGGGATGTATAGCAATTTCATTGATGCTATTTTGTAATGAAATAGATCTATTTTCGATCAATTTTCCTTCTAAATTATAGATTGAAAGAGTTGCTTTTTCAATATTTTCTGGGGAATTAATTTGTAGTATACCATTTTTTGCATTGGTAGTTGCAATTTTAAACTGTTCCTTTGAAAAATGAGTAGTATTCAAAATTAAGCCTGTCCATGATCTGGCTACGCTAACTAATCCAGCTCTTCCGGTTGGGGTAGTATTGGCTGTAGTATTTTGTCTAAATACAAGACGGTCTATATTCCCCGATTGATCGTTTCCTGCACTGGTAGTTGCATCTGGCGTGGTTGGCACTCCATTGGCCATAACTGGATTTACATATAAATTCAATTGATCATCTGCTGTGCCAGCAAGTTGCGAATATTTAAATATTAATAACAAATCTTGGTTAAACGCATAGGTGCTTGAGGTATATACTGTTGCATTACCTTGTGCTCCTTTACTGATTCCAATAGTGAAGGTGTTGCCCGTTACCGTTTTAATGAAAACTCTAAAAGTCGTGTTAAAACCATTACCACTATTTACTCTAAAAAAATCATTTGGATTGGTAGCGGCACTGCTAACATTAATCATATATCCAACATATAAGTCACCTGAAGTTACAGCAGTAAATAATGTGCCACATCCATCAGTATCCGATAATAATTGTAACGATTTTGTAGAGGTACCATAATTAAGATAATTGAAGCCAGGTGTTAATACTTTTGAATTTACACAAAGTGCACCAGTACAAGCTCCAGTTCCACCATTAGAAGAATTATTGGTCCAAGTTCCTTGCCCGCTTAATTGATTGTTAACGGTATAATTATTAAAATTATCTTGGAAAATGGTTTGAGAATATCCATTACTTAAAAAAAGTAATAGCAAATAAAAAGTAATTTTTTTCATATTTTTTTTGACAAACTTACTAATTTTTTTCATTTGCTATTTGTATTTTTTATTTTTGAGATAATTAATTCAACTAATTATGAAAACACCATTTAATAAATTTCTTTACATTGGATTTTTTTTCTTAGGACTATTTCAAGCATTTTTTTCTAAAGATTATATGCAAGCTACAGCTTCATTAGGAATTGGATTTGCATTTGACCCATTTAATGTTGAACAGAAATGGAATGACAGGCCTAAATGGCAAAAGGCTGTCTTAATCATTCATCTTGGATTAGTAGCGCTATGTTTGGTTTTGGAATAGGGTTGAATGATAAATAATTTTTAGTAGTTTATTCTTTTTATTTAATTCATTAATTACATTTGATTAGTCAATTCATTTTAGGAAATGACTAATATATTTTATATGTTTGTTACTTAATTTATTTATTATGAAAAGAAATTTATTTAGAAGTATTTTATGTTTATTATCAATTTATATTGTGTTTTCATGTTCTAGTAGTGACTCTGATAACAATAAACCAGATTTAGCTCAAACACCATCTGCAAAGGCACAATTTGATAATAGCAATTTTGGAATTTACAAAGGAATCTTTATTGGATCAAGTGGAACAATTATTTTAGACATTAGTAATAACAGTAGTTCTTTTACTGCAACTCTAATAATTGATGGAGTTACACATAATTTTATTACAAATCAAACTATTCAACAAAATCAAACTACAACTATTAATTTTGTAGAAGGCACTAATTCATTTACATTTACAGTTTCAGCTAATGGAGCTAATCCAACAATTACTAATTTAATAATTAATGGACATCCAAATGCCGCCATACTTGTTGTAAAGGAATCATCAACTGTTTTAATTAAATGTTTTGAAGGAACTTTTAGTGGAGATTACGATGGAATTTTTAATGCTGTAATTTATGGTAACGTTATAAAAGGAATAACAAGAGCTACTTCGGATATTGATATTGTAACTGCAGATGGCACTGTTAATAACAATCAAATAAATGCAGCTGGAAATGCTTCTAATGGAGCAGTTTTTGTTGGAACTTTAAATAACAATACCTTCTCAGGCACTTGGACTATTCCTGGTGATGATTCAAACGGTACATTTACTGGTGAAAGAACATATTAATACTTTCACTTTTTTAATAAAGTTAAATAGACAATCAACTCATTTAAGTTGTAACCTTCTAAAATAGAGGGAGCAAAACAAAACCCGATACGAAAGTGTCGGGTTTTTTGTTTAGTATATCAATTTTTCACTAGTTGCTGCAATGTTTGGTTTTGGGATCGGATTGAATGATAAATAATTTTATTATTGATTTTAAATATTTTATATATATTTGTAAATCAACTAATTAAAAAATAATGAAAAAAATTATCATCTTATTATTTGTAGGTCTATCGATAACGGCCTGCATGAGTGATGCAGATAAAAACGCTGCACAATCAAAGAAAAATGTTGATTTTTATACTAAAGTATGGGATCAAGTAATTGTTGAAGGTAAAGTTAATGTTTTAGATACTGCTTATGCTGAAACAATCGTTTTGCACACAACTCCTGAAATTAAAGGGATAAAGGATGCTAAAGCGTATTATGCAGGTTTTGTAACTGGATTTTCTAACCGATCATTCATCGTAAAAAGAATGTTTGCTGATGGAGAAAATTTAGTTAAGCATTGGCAATTTAAAGGAACACACACTGGAGATTTTATGGGTATTCCTCCAACTGGTAAAACAGTTGATATCGAAGGATGTACTGTTGCTAAAATTGTAGACGGTAAAATTGTAGAAGAACAAGATTTTATGGACAATATGAGTTTTTTAAAACAACTAGGTCTTATTCAATAAAAAGAAATTGCATTAATAAAAAAAGCCAGTCGATCGACTGGCTTTTTTTATTGTTATTATGCGTTCAACAAATTCATAATTAAATTTGGGAACACTCCAATGATGATATTTAAAAGTATAGCTAAAACCGCTACAAAATAGAATACAAACGGTGTAGTTTGTTTTTCACTGCCTTCTTTTATGTACATAGCAATAATCAGTTTAAAATAATAACCTACACTTATGATAGAATTCAGTACACCTGCAATAACTACAATAAGATAACCCGATTCAATAGTTTGAGTAAATAAGGTCAACTTGGCAAAGAACCCCGAAAAAATTGGAATTCCAGCCATTGAAAGTAATGATGCAGTTAATATCCCAGCCATTAAAGGATTTGTTTTTCCTAGACCGTTAAAATTGGCAATGTCTTGGTTGTCTTTAGATTTAGTTACTAAAATGATGACAGCAAAAGAAGCTATTCCTGCTAAAGCATAAGCGGTCGCATAATAAAATAATGTCCCAGCAGCTGAAGAAAGACTTAGTAAAGCCATCAACATAAAACCAGCATGCGAAATACCCGAAAATGCCAACATTCGTTTTACATTTTTTTGGCGTAAAGCCATAATGTTACCCACTGTCATGGATAGTATTGAAATAACTACAATGATAACTTCAAAGATATAAGGAATAGACGGTATCATTCCGTGAATTAATTTATATAAAGTTGCCATAGCAACTACCTTAGCTAAAGTGCTCATGGTTGCCGTGGTTAAACTTGGTGCACCTTCATATACATCGGGAGCCCAAAAATGGAACGGAACAGCTGCGATTTTAAATAACATTCCAATAATGATTAAAGTCAAGCCAATAGGAAACCAAATAGGAATTCCAGCGCCTTCAGAAAGTTGATAAATTTCGGCGATGTCAAAATAACCAGTTGCGCCATAAATTAAGCAAATTCCAAATAATATAATTCCTGAAGCAAATGATCCTAATAAGAAATATTTCATTCCAGCCTCATTACTTTTTACATCTAATCGTTTACTAGCAGCTAATACATATAACGAAATCGATAAAATTTCAATTCCAATGAAGAACATCGCTAAGTTTCCAAAAGAAACCATCGCAACTGCACCGGCTAATAAAAATATTTTAATAGCAACATAATCAGACAATTTAGATTGATGTTCTTTATAATAATCACAGCTTAAGGCAACCAGAAAAATGGTTAGAACGATAAATAAACTAGAAAAACTCACCGAAAAACGATCTACAACAACCATGTTGTTAAAATGGGTACTTGGTAAATTATATTCAGAAATAGTAAGCCCTAATATTGCTATAAGTCCTAGTATTGCAACTGGAATTAATAGTTTTCTTAGGTTGAAGATTTCAGCGATAAGGCAAAAAACACCTAAACCTGATATGGCTAATATTGTATTCATTTTTAGGACTTATTTTAGTCTGTTAATAGTTAAGAAAATATCGTTCAAACTCGGAAGTATTAAATCATTGATTGGTTTTGGATACAATCCAAAAAATAATAATAAAGCAATGATTAGTACTAAAGTTATTGTTTCGTAAATTGTTACCTCTTTAAAAACGCTTGCATTTGTTTCACCAAGCATTACATTTTGAAACATTTTAAGCATATAGTAAGCACCTAAAATAATGGTCAATCCACCAAATACCGCTAACCAAATATTAACTTGGCTTAAACTATATAATACAGTAAATTCTCCTACAAAATTATAAGTTCCGGGTAAAGCTACTGATGCCAAAACCAAAATCATAAACAAGGATGTAAATTTTGGTGCTTGTGAACGAATTCCGCCTAATTCACTAATTGTTCTTGTATTGTATCTTCTGTAAATGATTTCTGCTGCAAAGAATAAACCAACGATTACAAATCCATGGGCAATCATTTGATGAACCGCACCACTCAATCCGTCTATCGTTAGTGTATAACATCCAGCGGCAATTAAACCCACGTGTGCTAATGATGAGTAAGCCAATAATTTTTTTAAGTCTTTTTGGCGAAGTGCTACAATAGATCCGTAGATGACACCTGCAATACTTAGTCCGATTAAAAGAGGCATGTATTGTTTAGCTGCTTGTGGCGCAATAGGTAATTGCCAACGAATAACACTATACAATCCCATTTTAAGCATGATTCCTGATAACAACATAGTTCCAACAGTTGGTGCTTTTTGGTACACCTTTGCCTGCCAAGTATGAAACGGAATAATTGGAATTTTAATCGCATAAGCTAAAAAGAACGCAAAGAAAATCCAAAACTGCTCTTGAGTTGATAAATTTAGATTATATAAATCTTGCAATAAAAAACTACCTGCTTTGGTATATAAATAAGCAAATGCCACTAACATAAATAGCGAACCTGCCAATGTGTAGATGAAAAATTTAAGTACGGCTTTTTTACGTTTTTCTGCATCTCCATTTCCCCAAATTAAGGCAATAAAATAAATAGGGATTAAGGCTAATTCCCAAAATACATAATATAATAATCCATCAGCTGCTAAAAAAGTTCCCGTCATAGCAAAGGCCATGAAAAGCACTAAAGCATAGAAATTTTTAGCATTTGTTACCGTGGTTCCAAATGAAGAAAATATAATTAAAGGCGTCAAAATAGAAGTTAAAAGCACCATGGCTAATGATAAACCATCTGCATACAGCGCAACACTTACTCTTGGTAACGAAATCCATCCGTGCAAAATTCCAACACTGCTACCATTAACAAATAAATAGAGAACATTTATCGAAATAACTAATGCGCCTAAACTGAAAAGTAAAGCTACTTTTGAAGCTAATTTATCTCCAGAAAAATAGGTAACAACAGCACCGATTAATAGAGAAAGTAATATGATAGATACATCCATTGTGATAAAATTATTGAGCAATAAATAAATAAATAATTAGGGCACAAATTCCGATAACAAACATAAAAAGATACAATCCTATGTTTCCATTATGTACTTTTTTCCCTTGTGAACCTAGTGCATTTGCAGCCGATCCAAAACTAAATACTATTTTTGAAAGTTGAGGTTCGATAGTTGTTCTACTGAAATTTGAAATTGCGTTTATAGGTGTTACAATCAGTGCCGTATAAATTTCGTCAACATAATATTTGTTATAGATGACTTTGTTTATTCCTACAATTGCTTCATCCTCTTTTGGAACAAAACCTTGTTTTAGGTATTTGCTGTATGCCCAAACGATACCAATTAGTGCACCAACTAATGCAATTCCCATCAACATAAATTCATGGGTTCCAAGAACGTGTGCATGATGTTTTGTTGCTAAAATAGGTTCTAAATAATGGTTCAACCAAAAACTACCCGGTAGATTAATAGCTCCACCAATTGCCGCTAAAACAGCTAATATAATAAGTGGAAGGGTGATTAATTTTGGACTTTCGTGTAAATGATGTTTTTGTTCATCAGTACCTCTAAATTCTCTAAAGAACGTTAAGTACATTAATCTAAACATATAGAAAGCGGTCATGATAGAAGCAATTGAAGCCACAACCCATAATACTTTGTTATGTTCGAAAGCCGTCAATAAAATTTCGTCTTTAGACCAAAATCCAGCAAATGGGAATATTCCAGCAATGGCTAAAGTTGAAATCATCATGGTCCAAAAGGTAATTGGCATTACTTTGCGTAAGCCACCCATTTTTCGCATGTCTTGTTCACCATGTAACGCATGAATTACTGATCCTGATCCTAAGAATAAACAAGCTTTAAAGAAGGCGTGCGTAATTACGTGAAAAACAGCAACCGTGTAAGCACCCATTCCTAAGGCTAAAAACATTAATCCCAATTGCGAAACGGTTGAATAAGCCAATACTTTTTTAATGTCATTTTGTAATAATCCGATAGAAGCAGCTACTAAAGCCGTGATGGCACCAATAATGGCAATAATATTTTGAATTTCAGGAGTTAAATCAAACAAGAAATTCATTCGAGTAATCATGAAAATTCCTGCTGTAACCATGGTTGCAGCGTGAATTAAAGCCGAAACCGGTGTAGGTCCTGCCATCGCATCGGGTAACCAAGTATATAATGGTAATTGCGCCGATTTACCGGTTGCTCCAATGAAAAGACATAAAGCGGCTATAGGAAGCATAATTGTAATATATACATCAGAAGTTTTCATGTTATAATTTAGTAAAGCTTGTTTCATTTCAACAAAATTCAATGTTGAAAATAAATTTGCTAAAATAAATATCCCAATCAAGAACCCTAAGTCTCCAATTCGATTCATGATGAATGCTTTTTTTGCCGCATCATTATACGCTTGGTTTTTATACCAAAATCCGATTAATAAGTACGAACATAATCCTACGCCTTCCCATCCGATGAACATAACTAATAAGTTGTTTCCGATGACTAACGTAATCATGAAGAATACGAATAGATTTAAATAGGCAAAGAATTTAGACATGTTTTCGTCATCATGCATATAACTGATCGAATAGACATGAATTAAAGCGCCAATTCCGGTTACAAAAAGTAACCAAAGCAGCGATAATTGATCCAATACAATTCCGAAATCAACTTTTAAATTCCCAATTGAAATCCAATCAAACAATGAAATTTCAATTGCTTTTCCAGTCTGAAGTAATTGTGAAAAAAAGCAAAGGGTTAGTAAAAAAGAAAATACAACCGTTAGTGTTCCTACAACGCCTGCAATTCCTTTGCTTATTTTATTTCCAAAGAATATATTGAATAGAAACCCAACAAATGGAGATAAAAGTAATAGTAAAGCTAAATTTGTATCCATGTTTAGATTATCCTTTTAAATTTTTTAAATTATCAATGTCGATTGATCCTAGATTACGATAAACCGAAACCAGAATGGCTAATCCAACAGCAACTTCAGCCGCAGCTACAGCCATGGAGAAAAACACAAAAACTTGTCCTTCTGCATCTTGATGATAGGTTGAAAACGCAACAAATAACAAGTTAACGGCATTCAACATAATTTCTATAGACATAAATACTATAATAGCGTTTCTGCGGTACAACACACCAAAAACACCAATGCAAAAAAGAAGTACCGATAAGAAAATATAATTTTCAATACCGATTTGATTTAATATATTACTCATTGTTTTTCTCTTTTTTAGTCAATAATACTGTTCCAATCATCGCTACTAATAATAAAATAGAAATGAATTCAAACGGAAACATGTATTCGTTTAACAATACTTTTCCTAATACTTTGATGGATTGAAAATCTTCACCACTGGTATCATAACCCGTCATAATTGTTTTCGAATTAATGAAAATGGTGATGAAAACGATACTCATAATTAGGAACACAATTAATGCTCCTATTCTTGTAATTCTTGGTTTGTGCACTTCGTCTTCTTTGTTTAAATTCATCAACATGATGGTGAATAAAAACAAGACCATTATGGCTCCAGAATATACGATGATATGAACTAAGGCTAAGAATTGCGCATTAAATAATAGGTAATGTCCTGCAATTGAAAAAAAGCACAACACTAAATAAATTGCACTATGTATAGGATTTCTGCTGTAAATCGTTAAAAAGGCTGTTGCCAATGTTATAGCAGCTAAAAAATAAAATATAATTACTATTGGTGCCATTTAGTTTGCGTTTTTAAGTTGAGCATTTTTCATTGCCATTTCTAAAGGCATTACTAATTTATCTTTTCCAAAGATGAAATCTTCTCTATCATAATTTGCAGGTACTAATTCTTTCGAAAGTGTTAAATAAATAGCGTCTTTTGGACAAGCTTCTTCACACAATCCACAAAAAATACAACGCAACATATTGATTTCATAGATTTCTGCATATTTTTCTTCACGGTACAAATGTTCTTCTCCTTTTTGGCGCTCGGCAGCTTTCATGGTAATAGCCTCTGCCGGACAAGATAAAGCACATAAGCCACAAGCGGTGCAGTTTTCTCTACCTAGTTCATCGCGTTTTAGCATGTGTTGTCCGCGATAAACTGGACTAAATTCTCTTACTTGTTCTGGATATTGTACGGTTACTTTTTTTCGAAATAAGTGTTTGATCGTAATAATTAATCCTTTTACGATGGCTACCAGGTATAGGCGTTCCCAAAAAGTCATTTCTTTATGAGACACTTGTTTTTTTCTACCTGAAAGCGATATACTTTGTATTGCTGTTGACATACTATCTTTTATTTAAAAGCTAAAATGCAAATTCCTGTTATTATAATATTAATGATTGAAAGTGGGATTAAAATTCTCCAACCCAAGTTCATTAATTGATCGTATCTAAAACGCGGGATTGTCCATCTTACCCACATGATGAAAAAGATGAATCCACAAATTTTTATGAATAAGGCTACAATTCCAAGAATATTTGCTGTATTAACACCTACATTGTCAATCATCCATTGCATTCCTGGGTAGTTATATCCTCCAAAAAATAATACAGATAAGATTGCTGAAGAAATAAACATATTGGCATATTCAGCAAATAAATAAAAGCCCATTTTCATGGAAGAATATTCGGTATGATATCCTCCAATTAATTCACTTTCACATTCGGCAAGGTCAAAAGGCGTTCTGTTTAATTCGGCGAAAGCACAAATTAAGAAGATTAAAAAGGAAACCGGTTGGTAAAATACATTCCAATCCATTCCACTTTGTTGCACCGAAATTTCTTTTAAACTCAAGGTTCCTGTCATCATTAATAAGGCAATCATTGATAATCCCATGGCAATTTCATATGAAACCATTTGAGAAGCAGCACGAACCGCTCCCATCAACGAAAACTTATTATTTGAAGCCCATCCACCAATCATAATTCCGTAAACACCAACTGAAACGACTCCAAAAATATAGAGTAATGAAACGTCAATATCTGTTGCTTGTAGTAAAATATCTCTTCCAAATAAATGAAGTTTATCGCCCCAAGGAATTACTGCACTGGTCATTAGGGCCGTACTCATTGCAATCGAAGGACCTACGACAAATAAAAATCGGTTAGGGGTATTTGGAAAAAATTCTTCTTTTGAAAATAATTTTAAACCATCTGCAAGCGGTTGTAATAAACCAAACTTACCAGCACGATTGGGGCCAATTCGATCCTGTAAAAATGCAGCTACTTTACGTTCGGCATAAGTTGAATACATTGCCATAAGCATTGTAATTGCAAAAACAGTTACAATCACAACACTTTTTTCTATGATAAAAGCACTATCCATTATTTTTTATCATTAATTAAATTACCATCAATTTTTTCATTGTAATCGATGTCGGACATACTGATTTTTTTACGATCATTAGTTCTACCTTGTAAAATATGCTCTTCGGTTTCTATCACCACTTTTTCCATATCACGGGTGTAGTTGTTTTGATTGATTACCGAGTCTTTTTCAAATTTTCTTGGCCCTTCAATAACCCAATCTTCCACATTTTTATGATCGAAACGACAACTGTTGCAAATGAATTCTTCTACTTCATGATACTCGTCTTTGCGACCTGTTACTCTTTGAATTTCGTTTCCAAACATCCAAACAGTAGTTTTACCACAGCATTTATCGCAATTTCTGTGTGCATTATAAGGTTTGTTGAACCAAACTCTCGATTTAAATCGGAAGGTTTTATCCGTCAATGCGCCAACAGGACATACATCAATCATGTTTCCTGAAAATTCATTGTCGATTGCCTTTGAAATACAGGTTGAAATATTAGCATGATCTCCACGATCCATAACGCCATGAACACGATCATCGGTCAATTGATCCGCTACTTGCACACAACGTTGGCATAAAATACAACGGTTCATGTGTAATTGAATATTCGGACCAATATCTTCAGGTTCAAAGGTTCTTTTTTCTTCGTTGAAACGGGTTTGCGATTTTCCGTGCTCAAAGCTTAAATTTTGTAAATCACATTCTCCTGCTTGATCACAAACAGGGCAATCTAGCGGATGATTGATTAATAAAAATTCGGTAACCGATTTTCTAGCTTCTGTAACTCTATCAGAGTTTTTGCTATTCACTTCCATTCCATCCATACAACCCGTAACACATGAGGCTACTAATTTAGGCATTGGTCTTGGATCGGCTTCGCTACCTTTTGAAACTTCTACTAAACAACAACGACATTTACCGCCACTTCCTTTTAGTTTTGAATAATAACACATGGCTGGCGGAACACTTTCTCCTCCAATCATACGAGCAGCTTGCAGGATGGTTGTTCCTGGGGCTACTTCTACACTTTGACCGTCTATTGTTACTTTCATATTATTGTCTTTCTATCGAAAAATAAATATATTTTACTATTGACTTACTCTTATTTTGTTACCAAATGTTTTACCTTTTCAAAAGGCTCTGCAACAAAGTGGTTTCTGTTTTTAACTTTTTCTGGGAATCTTACGTGGTATTCAAATTCTTCTCTAAAGTGACGAATAGCCGCAGCTACTGGCCAAGAAGCAGCATCTCCTAATGGACAAATGGTGTTTCCTTCAATTTTAGATTGAATACTCCATAATAATTCAATATCTTCTTCACGACCGTGACCATTTTCAATGCGGTGTAATACTTTTTCTAACCAACCCGTTCCTTCACGACATGGGGTACATTGACCACATGATTCATGATGATAAAAACGTGAGAAATTCCATGTATTTCTTACAATACAAGTGGTGTCGTTATACACGATGAATCCGCCTGAACCTAACATTGATCCTGTGGCAAAACCACCATCCGATAATGATTCATAAGTCATTAAACGATCCGTACCAGCGGCAGTTTTATAGATCAAATGTGCGGGTAAAATAGGCACCGATGATCCTCCTGGGACTAATGCTTTTAATGGGCGATCGTCTATCATTCCACCACAATATTCGTCTGAATTGATGAATTCTTCCACAGAAACACCCAATTCAATTTCATATACGCCTGGGTTTTTGATGTGTCCAGAAGCCGAAATCAACTTGGTTCCTGTAGAACGTTCAATTCCTATTTTTGCATATTCAGCACCCGAATTCATTACAATCCAAGGCACCGCTGCAATAGATTCTACATTATTTACTACGGTAGGATTTTGCCATAAACCGCTAATTGCTGGAAAAGGTGGTTTGATCCGAGGATTTCCTCTTTTCCCTTCAAGCGATTCGATAAGGGCAGTTTCTTCTCCACAGATATAAGCTCCAGCGCCAACATGAACATATAAGTCTAAATCGTAACCCGAACCCATAATATTTTTTCCTAACCAACCAGCCGCTTTGGCTTCGTTGATCGCTTTTTCTAATATTTTGTAAACCCACATATATTCTCCACGAATATAGATGTAAGATAAGTTGGCTCCCAAAGCAAAACTAGATGTAATCATTCCTTCAATTAATAAATGAGGAATGTGCTCCATTAAATAGCGATCTTTGAATGTGCCCGGTTCAGACTCGTCGGCATTACAAACTAAATGACGCGGTTTTCCCGATTTTTTATCGATAAAACTCCATTTCATTCCCACTGGGAATCCTGCACCACCACGGCCACGAATACCAGAAGTTTTTACTTCTTCGGTAACTTCATCAGGAGTCATTGTTTTTAAAGCTTTTTCCACTGAAGCATAACCCCCATTTTGACGGTAAACTTCATAGGTTTTGATACTTGGAATATTTATTTTTTCTAATAATATTTTTCTTCCCATGGCACTATTTATCGTGTAATGTTATTTTTCCAGCTTTGCAATCTTCTATCAATTGGTCAAACGTTTCTTTAGTAAGTTTTTCATGATAAAAATCACCTAATTGAAGCATTGGTGCATATCCGCAAGCTCCTAAACATTCAACACCTACCACTTGGAACATTCCGTCTGCAGAAATTTCACCAAGATTAGCCCCAATTTTTTCACAAGCATAATCCATTAAATCTTCTACACCTCTCGTTGCACAACAAGCTGTTCGGCAAAATTCGAACATATATTTTGCAATAGGTTTTTGATTGAACATGGTATAAAAAGAAACTACTTCATATACTTCAACGGGTTTAATGTGTAAAATTTCGGCAACTTTGTCTTGAAGTTCAAAGCTTAACCAGTTATCGTGTGCATCTTGCACTTCATGAAGTACAGGAAGTAAAGCTGATTTTCTTTTATCTTCTGGATAATGACTGATTAATTCATTGATACGATTCATCAATGCTTCGGTCATATTTATTTCTTGTTTGTATTGCGTTCTTTCCATAATTTATGCGTCTAATTCTCCTGCAATTACATTTAAACTTGATAGTATTACAATGGCATCCGATAATAATGAACCTTTAATCATTTCCGGATAAGCTTGATAATAAATGAAGCAAGGTCTTCTAAAATGTAAACGATACGGAGTTCTACTACCATCGGTTACTAAATAGAATCCTAATTCTCCGTTTCCTCCTTCAACCGGATGATAAATTTCAGCTACTGGAATTGGCACTTCTCCCATCACAATTTTAAAGTGATAAATTAAGCTTTCCATTGTGGTATATACATCTTCTTTTGGAGGCAAATAATATTCAGGAACATCAGCATGATAAGGACCTTCTGGTAGTTTAGCTAATGCTTGACGAATGATGCTTAAACTTTCCCAAACTTCAGCATTACGCACACAGAAACGATCATAAGTATCTCCTGATTTTCCTACGGGTACAATAAATTCAAAATCTTCATAAGAAGAATAAGGTTGTGCTACTCTTACATCATAATCTACTCCAGCAGCACGAAGGTTTGGACCCGTAAATCCATAGGCCATTGCGCTTTCTGCAGTAATAGCTCCTACATTAACTGTACGGTCAATAAAAATTCGATTGCGCTCAAATAAGTTTTCAAATTCTTTCCAAGCGACTGGGAATTCTTCTAGAAATACATTTAATTTTCTAAAAGCTTCGTCAGACCATTCTCTTTCAAAACCACCAATTCTTCCCATATTGGTAGTTAATCGAGCCCCACAAATTTCTTCGTAGATTTCGTATATTTTTTCTCTAAATTGGAACACATATAAGAATCCAGTATAGGCACCAGTATCGACACCTAGAATTGAATTACAAATAATATGATCGGCTATTCGAGCTAATTCCATTACAATTACTCTTAAATATTGGGCTCTTTTTGGCACCTCAATATCTAGTAATTTTTCAACCGTCATCCACCACGCCATATTATTAATAGGTGACGAACAATAATTCATTCGGTCTGTTAAAGGTGTAATTTGGTAAAATGGACGATTTTCTGCAATTTTTTCAAACGCACGGTGAATATAACCAATGGTTGGCTCTGCATCTAAAATTTTTTCACCATCCATTAATAGAATGTTTTGAAAAATTCCGTGGGTTGCAGGATGCGTTGGCCCTAAGTTAAGTATTGAATACTCACTGCCGTCATCATTGCGTTTTTCATTAATTATTTTAGCATATCGATGCTCTGGTGGTAATAATAGTTCTGACATTTTATAAATGTGAAAAATTATAAATAGTTATTTAGCAATTTGCTGTTCTTCCAAAGAATCGATCATCTTTATCGGTTCTTCCGTTATCTTCCATTGGGAATTCTTTTCGCATAGGGAACGAAACCATTTCATCCATATTTAATATTCTCTTTAACTGTGGGTGACCAATGAAATTGATTCCGTAAAAATCATAGGTTTCACGTTCCATCCAATTAGAAGATAAAAAGATGTCTGAAATTGAAGCTATTTCTGGTTGTGCTCCGTTCAAATAGGTTTTTATTCTAATACGTGTATTTTCTATCCAATTATGTAAATGATACACCACACAAAATTGTTGGTCAATCGTATTATCTGGATAATGAACACCGCATAAATCGGTTAAAAAGTGAAAATTGGTGTCTTCCTCTTCTTTAAGAAAAAGAATCACTTCGCGAATTGAATCTGAAGTGATTTCAAAAGAAAAAATATCTTTTTGCATACCAAAGTTTGACGCCTTGTTTGCAAATTTTTGTGCTATTTTTTCCTGTATAAGTGCGGTTTCTATAGCCATTTTTATAGGTTGTAAGAAGCTAATAATTCTTTATATTCTGGAGTATTTCTACGTCTTACCGATTCGTTTTTAACTAATTCTTGTAATTGCATCACTCCATCTACAATTTGTTCTGGTCTTGGAGGGCAACCAGGCACATAAACATCTACCGGTATTACTTTATCAATTCCTTGAAGTACTGAGTATGTGTCAAAAACACCTCCTGAAGAGGCACAAGCCCCAACAGCGATTACCCAGCGAGGTTCTGACATTTGTTCGTAAACTTGACGTAAAATAGGCGCCATTTTTTTTGAAATAGTTCCCATAACCATTAGCATATCTGCTTGACGTGGTGAAAAACTCACACGCTCTGAACCAAATCGGGCTAAATCATAATGAGAAGCCATTGTAGCCATAAATTCAATACCACAACATGAAGTGGCAAAAGGTAAAGGCCATAATGAATTTGCTCTTGCTAAACCAACAACATCATTTAGTTTTGTAGCAAAAAACCCTTCTCCAACAACTCCTTCTGGCGGAGCAACCATATTTGTTTTTGTACTCATAACAATTGTTAATTTATTCCCACTCTAGTGCTTTCTTTTTAATGATATAGAAAAATCCTACCAATAGCAATAACATGAAAATTACCATTTTAATCATCCCATCCATGCCTAATTCTTTAAAATTAACTGCCCAAGGATACAAGAATATAACCTCAACATCAAACAAAACGAATAGAATGGCTACTAAGAAATATTTTACAGAAAATGGAATACGTGCATTTCCAACAGACTCGATACCACATTCAAAGTTTTTATCTTTGCTCTCCGAACTTCTTTTTGGACCTAAAAAATTTGAAATTATTATGGTTCCTACCACAAAACCAACCGCTAAACCTAATTGCATAAGGATTGGAAAATAATCAAATTGTGTCGATTGCATCGCTTTTAATTTTAAGATTAATAAAATAGGCACAAATATACATTGCATTATTTAATTCTCAAAAATCAAAACATAAACGTTTGTTATTTATTTCTTTAAATTAGCTTATTTAAATCCGTTCTAAATAAAACACTCTTTTTTTAACGTTTTAACCATCCAGTGATGCTTAATCGCTGTTTTTGAGTTACTAAAACTTCATGCAAAAGTTCGTTGCTTTTAAAAAAAATGGTCTTGCCGTTTGTTGGACTAATTTTTTGAATATTTTCTTCTTGGTAAATGCATAATTCTCCTCCATCTTCTATTTTCCAATCCAAATTTAAATAACTAATCAATGAAAATTGCCGACTTGAATTGTCTTGAAACTGATCTAAATGTTTGCGATAAAAGGCTCCTTTCTCATAAAAAGAATAATGAAATTCATAACCCGTAATTCCAGTAAAACAACTTTCGTTTAAATAGCTAATAAATGCTTCAATTTGTGTTAGAAATTCATTTTCATAAACATTGTTATTTTTTCGATCAAGCCAATAAATAATGTCTTTTCTGATTAACTGGTTGTGCTGCAGTTTTTGAATATTACCAATACCAGCGGGCACTAACAAATTTTTTTGATGAAGTGCCAAAATAGTATCGTTTAAATGTTTGCTTAATGATGCTCCGATAAAATTTTCAACCACACCCACTTTTGTTGCCATATAACTTGCAATTAAAGCTTCAAAAGAATCTTCCATTTTGTTTGTTTCTCGATAGGACGAGTTCTCGCAAGGTAGTCTAAATAAAACGTGTTTTTATTTATTTGTGAAAAGAGTAATAAAATGTACCTTTACTAAGTAAAAGTAATCTATGGAAAAAATAATAGCTATTGCTGATGAAACTCAAATATTATGGAGCAAAAAGCCACTGATTGATCGTTTGTCTTTTTTGCCTAATCTTTCCTCACTGTTAATAGAGCATAAGGAAGAATATGCGTCAATAATAACAAGCGAGATGCACAAACCAATTACTCAAGCTTTGGCAGAAGTTGAAAAATGTGCACTTTTATGTAAGTATTATTATGAAAATGCCGAAACCTTTTTAGCCACAAAAAGTATAAAAACCGATGCTTCGGAAAGTTATGTTGTTTATGAGCCTTTAGGGGTTATTTTAGGCATCATGCCATGGAATTTTCCTTTTTGGCAAGTGTTTCGATTTGCGGTTCCTACATTAATTGCCGGAAACACAGTGGTTGTTAAACACGCTAGTAATGTTCCAAAATGTGGTGAATTAATTGAATCGATTTTTAATGCTGCTGGTTTTCCAAAAGGATGTTATCAAAATTTACCGATTCCAAGCAACAAAGTGTCAAATATTATTGCAAATCCAACCATCAAAGCAGTTTCGTTAACCGGAAGCGAGCAAGCCGGAGTTGCAGTAGCCACCGAAGCTGGAAAACATTTGAAAAAGTGTGTATTAGAATTAGGAGGAAACAATGCATTTATAGTTCTAGAAGATGCAGTTCTAGAAAAAGCGGTGGCAATTGCTGTAAATGCTCGAATGCAAAATGCCGGTCAAAGCTGTATTGCTGCCAAACGATTTTTAGTGCATGAAACTATTCTAGATGCGTTTATAGAAAAGTTCAAAATTGCGATTCAAAATTTAAAAACTGGAAATCCGCTAGATCGCGATACGCAAATAGGTTCTTTAGCACGAGTAGATTTAGCCGAAGAATTAGAACAGCAAGTACAAAAATCGATTCAAATGGGAGCTCAATTAATAACTGGAGGGAAAAGATATGAAGCGTTTTTTGAACCTACAATTTTGACTGATGTTACACCAATAATGCCTGTTTTTAAAGAAGAAACTTTCGGCCCCGTGGCAGTAATTACAACCTTTAAAACAATTGATGAAGCCATTGAATTAAGCAATCAATCCGAATTTGGTTTGGGTGTTTCACTATTTACCCAAGATGTGGATTTTATAAAAACAAAAATTTCAGCATTTAATGAAGGTGCTGTTTTCATCAATGAAATGGTAAAATCCGATCCAAGATTACCTTTTGGAGGCATTAAAAAATCGGGCTACGGAAGAGAACTAGCAGAAGAAGGTCTTAAAGAATTTGTGAATGTAAAAACAGTTGTAATTAATATTTTATAAAATGAAAAAACTAATCATCCTATTTTTAACTACAGTAACGTTCTCTTGCAAACCATCCCAAGAGAAGTTACAATCAGAAAAACAAATCATTACGGTTTTTTTAAACAATTGGCATAAAGCAGCTGCTGAAGCTAATTTTGATGCTTATTTTAGTGCTTTGGCCGATGAATCAATTTATATAGGCACAGATGCTACCGAAAATTGGAACAAAAAACAATTTCAAGCTTTTGCAAAACCCTATTTTGACCGAGGAAGAGCCTGGAGTTTTAAAGCTATAGAGCGTAATATTTATTGTAGTGAAGATGGTAAATTAGTTTGGTTTGATGAATTGTTAAGTACTCAAATGAAAATTTGTCGTGGTTCAGGAGTTTTGGTGCAAGAAAACGGACAATGGAAAATTAAACATTATGTACTTTCTATGACGATTCCAAATGAAAATGTTGACGAAGTAGTTAAAATAAAAGCGCCTATTGAAGACGCTTTATTAGAAAAGAAATAGTTATGTTTTATAAATATGTTCTTTTAAATTTTTGAACATATCCTCGGTCATAGTTGTCAAATCAAAATCATTTTTCCAGTCCCAATCTTGTCTTGCTGAAGTATCATCAATGCTTGCTGGCCAACTATCCGCAATTTTTTGACGAAAGTCTGGTTCGTAACTCAATTCAAAATTTGGATATTGTTTTTGAATTTCTTCGCCAATTTGCTTCGGTGTAAAGCTCATTGCCGCTAAATTGTACGAAGAGCGAATTTTAATTTGTTCAATAGGTGCTTGCATGATTTGAATGGTCGCTTTAATCGCATCATCCATATACATCATTGGTAATTCCGAATTTTCTGATAAAAAACTAGTAAATGTTCCTTCGGTAATGGCTTTGTGATAAATATCTACGGCATAATCGGTAGTTCCTCCACCTGCTTCGGTGCTCCAACTAATTAACCCTGGATAACGAATACTTCTTACATCAACTCCATATTGATTATGGTAATATTCACACCATCTTTCTCCCGTTTGTTTCGAAATTCCGTAAACCGTAGAAGGCTCCATAATGGTATATTGTGGCGTATTATGTCTTGGTGTTGTAGGTCCAAAAACCGCTATACTAGAAGGCCAAAAAATCTTTTTAATTTTTCCTGCTTTGGCTAAATTTAAAACATGAAACAATGAATTCATATTCAAATCCCAAGCAAAAGCCGGATTTTTCTCAGCAGTTGCAGAAAGTAATGCAGCCATCAAATACACATCGGTAATATGATGTTGCTCAATTAAATGTTCTATTTGATTGTAATCTAAAGCGTTTATAACTTCAAAAATACCATTATTCACCACATCATTATTCAGTTTTCGAATATCAGAAGCAATTACATTGTTTACTCCGTAGGTTGCTCTTAATTTTGCAGTAAGTTCAGTACCTATTTGCCCGCAAGCTCCAATAATTAAAATTTTTGTATCCATTTGATAGCATAAAAAATAGAAAACAAATATACCATTTTCGTAGTAATGCAAACCGGTTTTTTTATACTATTTTCAATAAATCAACACTTTGAATTTGTAATTCATAAAATTTAAACTTTTAATTAATAATTCTTAAAAGTTAATTCATTGTTTATCAAATCCCTGTTAAGATATCTTCAGTTTATACGTATGTTTTTATAAACATTTGTACCTTTGTTTTTTAAAATTCCATCATGATTCGTTTTATCGTACCATTTATTTTTTTTGTATTTGCAGTGAGTTCGTGTCAAAATGATGCGCAACAACAATTAGACGCTCAAAAAATTGCCCAGAAAAATGAAGCCGTTTTTAAGAATATTTCAAAAATGTGGCAATTTAATGTACCTAATGCAAGACCAGAAGTAACAACTACTTTGAACACATGGAATGCGTGGAGACAGTTTGAAATAGAATTATTACAAAAACCTAAATCGACTTTATCAGCCTTTCAATTAAAAACGAAAAATATTGCTTCAAAAGCAGATGCACTAGCACAAACCATTCCACTTGAATACAATAAACCTCAAATATTGAGTCGCATAGCTGCTTTAAACACCAAAATAAAATCGCTAGAAATGTATTTATATTTGAACATTATTCCGGAACAAAAAGTAGCCAGACTTATTCCTGAGATAAATGAAGAAATTAAAGGTCTTTATAGCCAATGGGACGAAATCATCATTAAAAAAGCCATTCCAAAAGAAATTGGGGAAGATGTTATGCTACAAGCTTTAGATACCACACGCAATGCGCGACCTGATTTAATGAAGCAAAAAATGGAACTTTCAGATAAAAATAAATAATTCATTTTGAGTAAGTCCGACATCATATCAATTTACGATAAGTCACCCAAGATTGCCCTTTTAGAAAGTACATTCGCAGCGCGCCAAAAGTCTCAAATGACGGGTTTGGTGGGTTCGTCGTTTTCTTTTGTAACCCATTCGTTGTTTAAAAAATCGGAACTTCCCTTTTTAATTTTATGCAATAATAAAGAAGAAGCGGCTTATTATTTAAATGATTTAGAGCAATTGCTTAATGCAGAAGACGTACTTTTTTATCCAAGTTCGTACCGAAGACCGTATCAAATTGAAGAAACCGATAACGCCAACGTTTTGTTGCGTGCTGAGGTGTTGAACCGAATCAATTCCCGAAAAAAACCAGCAATAATTGTTTCCTATGCCGAAGCTATTTTTGAAAAAGTGGTGACCCGAAAGGAATTAGAGAAAAATACGCTGAAATTATCGGTTGAAGATAAATTTTCCATTGATTTTATCAACGAAACCTTGTTTGAATACAATTTCAAACGCGTTGATTTTGTTACTGAACCGGGCGAATTTTCCGTTCGTGGCGGAATCATCGATGTGTTTTCGTTTTCCAATGATAATCCGTACCGAATTGAATTTTTTGGTAACGAAATCGACAGCATCCGAAGTTTTGATGTCGAAACACAATTGTCGATTGAAAAGCTAAAAAAAATTTCAATCATTCCCAATGTTGAAAACAAGCTTTTACAAGAAAATCGTGAAAGTTTCCTAGATTATATCAACGAAAAAACAGTTTTAGTCATTCAAAATACCGAATTATTAGGACAACAATTGGATAAATTATTCGACAAAGCCAATGAAGCTTTCGAGAAATTATCCAAAGATATTCAGCACGCACCACCCGAAGATTTATTTTTAAATCAAAAGCAATTTTTAAAACGCGCGCTCGATTTTTCGGTGATTGAATTGTATGCCAATGCGGTTTTCAAAACCGATAAAAAAGTCGAATTTCATTTGCAGCCACAACCTTCTTTCAACAAACAATTTGATTTGTTATTGAATAATTTAGGTGAGAATCATTTCAACGGTTACAAAAATTATTTGTGTTGTTCCAATGAAAATCAGGCGAGTCGTTTCCATGATATTTTTGAAGATATTGACGAAGCCAATTCAGAAAGTATTCGCAAGCAATATAAAACCATGGTGTTGCCATTATTTGAAGGGTTTATCGATGAAGAAAATCAAATTGCGTGTTATACCGATCATCAAATTTTTGAACGCTACCATAAGTTTTCCATCAAGAATGGCTATTCTAAAAAGCAAACCATTACGTTAAAAGAATTGACTTCTTTGTCGGTAGGCGATTATGTAACGCACATCGATCACGGAATTGGAAAATTTGGTGGCTTGCAGAAAATTCAGGTGGAAGGCAAAACGCAAGAAGCCATAAAATTGGTCTATGCCGATAACGATATTGTGTATGTGAGCATCCATTCGCTGCATAAAATCTCAAAATACAATGGAAAAGACGGCGTACCTCCTAAGATTTATAAATTAGGAAGCAACGCTTGGAAAACCTTAAAACAAAAAACAAAAGCACGGGTAAAACATATTGCGTTCAACCTAATTCAGTTGTATGCGAAGCGAAGATTAGACAAAGGTTTTCAGTTTGCACCCGATAGTTATTTGCAAAAAGAATTGGAAAGTTCGTTCATTTACGAAGATACGCCCGACCAAATTACCGCAACAGCCGATGTAAAAGCTGATATGGAAAACGAACGTCCAATGGACCGATTAGTCTGTGGTGACGTAGGTTTCGGGAAGACAGAAGTTGCCATTCGTGCAGCATTTAAAGCGGTGGATAATGGAAAACAAGTGGCCGTTTTAGTGCCAACTACGATTTTAGCGTATCAACATTTTAGAACGTTTTCAGAACGTTTGAAAGATATGCCGGTTACCGTGAGTTATTTGAACCGATTTAGAACCGCGAAACAAAAAACCAATACGCTTCAAAAATTACAAGAAGGAAAAGTCGATATTTTGATTGGAACGCATCAATTGGTCAACAAAAATGTGGTGTTCAAAGATTTAGGTTTGTTGATTATTGACGAAGAACAAAAATTTGGCGTAAACGTAAAAGACAAATTGAAAACGATTGCTACGAATGTAGATACCTTGACGTTGACTGCCACTCCGATTCCGAGAACGTTGCAGTTTTCGTTGATGGCGGCGCGCGATTTATCGGTAATTACAACGCCTCCGCCAAATCGTTATCCCATTGAAACGCAAGTCATTCGTTTTAATGAAGAAACCATTCGGGATGCGATTTCCTATGAAATTCAGCGGGGTGGTCAAGTGTTTTTCATCAATAATCGTATCGAAAATATTAAAGAAGTTGCTGGAATGATTCAACGCTTGGTGCCAGGTGCAAAAGTAGGCATCGGTCACGGTCAAATGGAGGGTAAAAAACTCGAAGAATTGATGTTGGCGTTTATGGAAGGCGAATTTGACGTTTTGGTAGCCACCACCATTATCGAAAGTGGATTAGACGTGCCGAATGCGAATACGATTTTCATCAATAATGCCAATAATTTCGGATTGTCTGATTTGCACCAAATGCGAGGTCGTGTGGGTAGAAGTAATAAAAAAGCGTTTTGTTATTTCATTACGCCGCCCTATTCTATGATGACGGGTGAAGCCCAAAAACGCATCAACGCATTAGAACAATTTAGTGAACTGGGAAGCGGTTTTAATATTGCGATGAAGGATTTGGAAATTCGCGGTGCGGGTGATTTATTAGGAGGCGAACAAAGTGGTTTTATCAACGAAATTGGTTTTGATACCTACCAAAAAATCATGAACGAAGCCATTGACGAGTTGAAAGAAAACGAATTCAAAGATTTGTACCAAGAAGAAAACGATATCGAAACCAAAGAATTTGTCAAAGACATTCAAATTGATACCGATTTTGAATTGCTGTTCCCAGATGAATACATCAACAACATTACCGAGCGTTTGAATTTATACAACGAGTTGAGCCAAATTAAAGACGAAGCCACCTTGCAACAATTTGAACAAAAACTAATTGACCGCTTTGGTGCGTTGCCAAAACCCGCCATTGCGTTACTCAATAGTGTGCGCATCAAATGGAAAGCTTCTGCTATGGGTATAGAACGTTTACTCATGAAACAAGGCAAAATGGTGGGTTATTTCATTGGCGACCAACAAAGTAATTTCTACCAAAGTAACCGTTTTATGAACGTACTACAATTTGCCCAACGCAATGGCACCGTGTGTAAAATGAAAGAAAAAGAAACCAAAAACGGCTTACGTTTATTATTGACTTTTGATAATGTGAAAAGTGTGAATAAAGCGCTGGAGTTGTTGGAGGGGATTTAAATTTGTTAGATTTGATTTGTGGATATTAAATTTAAATTAGTTATTAGAGAATGTTAAGAGTTAAAAAAGGACTTTATTTTTTTCTCAAAAGAATCTAAATAATCAAGTAATTTTGAACCTAAATACGTCATCAAAAATATGTAAATCACACCCCAAATAGTTTCTCCAATTACACCTCCAATAAATTCTAATAAACCATAATAAAATTTTGATTTATAAATAAAATGAAAAGGTATATAATACCAACATAAAACAATAGTTTTAAATAAAAGGAATAGTGGGACATCAATTAAATAAAATTTAAAAATATTCTTACCATCTCTCATTTCTTTTAAAACTTTATGAACACCCCAAATAGAATAAATTACGGAAGGAATGAAAAAAACTATTCCTCCAATAATTTCATCAATAAAAAACAAAATGAAACCTGATATCAGAAAAAAAATTGATGAATAAATAAAAAATTTATATAATAGATTCCTATGTTTTTCATTATAATCAACAACTTCTCTTATTTCTCCATCAATTAAATATATGACATCAAAGTCAATTAATTCAAAACTTCCTCTATCATTATTATATAAAACTTCCTCTATATAGTATCTTATCAATTTTTTAATTTCGTTAAAAAAATCATTTGAATTACTTTTATTATTAATCAATTGTTCTAAACTTTCCCATTTAGTATCTACTAATAATTCATTTATATCAAAAATTTTATTGTCTATCAAACCAAATTTTTCATAATCTTTTAATTTAACATTTTTCCCATAATTATCTTTTCTTACATCATCATAATTATATTGGGTATGTTTATTAAAACCTAATTGTATTTGAAACTTTTTAAACTTCATTTTTTTTATTTTGTTGAAGTAAAATAACTTTATAGGTTTTTTATTTTCATTATGATTTGATTCCATAAATTATTTAGCTAACAATGTAAAGTAATTATTTATTTGATTTTAAATTTAGTTATTTTATTACAAATATAGTTTTATATTATTTTTATACATTCAAATCTTCTATTAAATCAAATACAAAATCTTCTTCATGTTAAATAAATAGTATTTATTTATACCTAACCGCTCGAATATCACACCGCAACGATAGCGCGTAAATACTTACCCAAACAACTCACTCACCACATCTTCAATTTTCGCTACTAAAACAATTTTAATTCCGGTGTTTTTCAAGGAAATTTTGTTGTGTTTGGAAACAAAAATCGTGGTAAATCCTAATTTTTCGGCTTCTTGAATGCGTTGCTCAATGCGGTTAACGGGTCTAATTTCTCCTGACAACCCTACTTCTCCGGCAAAGCAAAAACCTTCGGCAATGGCAATGTCTTCGTTTGAGGATAAAATAGCAGCCACAACGGCTAAATCAATCGCAGTGTCTTCTACTGAAATTCCTCCTGTTACGTTTAAGAAAACGTCTTTGGTACCTAATCTAAAACCGGCGCGTTTTTCTAAAACAGCCAAAATCATGTTCAAGCGTTTAGCGTTATAACCCGTGGTGCTGCGTTGAGGTGTTCCGTAAACCGCGGTGCTAACTAACGCCTGAATTTCAATCATCAACGGACGCATTCCTTCTAAAGTCGTGGCAATAGCCGTTCCTGAAAGTTGTTCGTCTTTGTGCGAAATCAAAATCTCAGACGGATTGTCCACTTCTCGCAAACCCGAACCCTGCATTTCGTAAATACCTAATTCGGCAGTTGAACCAAAACGGTTTTTCAACGAACGTAAAATTCTATACACGTGATTTCGATCGCCTTCAAATTGTAAAACCGTATCGACCATGTGTTCCAAAATCTTCGGTCCAGCAATGGTGCCATCTTTGGTAATATGCCCAATTAACAACACAGGCACATTGGATTCTTTGGCATATTTTATCAATTCAGCCGTACATTCTCTAATTTGAGAAATACTTCCGGCAGACGATTCAATGTAATCGGTATGCAAGGTTTGAATCGAATCGATAATCACAATATCGGGTTCAATTTCCAATATTTGACGGAAGATATTTTGGGTTTTGGTTTCGGTTAAAATGTAGCAATTATCGCCTATTGAGGTGATGCGTTCGGCACGCATTTTAATCTGTTTTTGGCTTTCTTCACCCGAAACATAAAGCGTTTTATAAGGTAATTTCAAGGCAATTTGCAACAACAAAGTACTTTTTCCAATTCCTGGTTCACCACCTAACAACGTTAAAGAACCAGGCACTAATCCGCCACCTAAAACCCGATTCAATTCGTTGTCTGTGGTGTTCATTCGGATTTCTTGTGCGGTGTCAATTTCCTTAATTAATAATGGTTTGGTAGCCGCTTTTGAAGAAGCAGAAGTCGTTTTCCAAGCTACTTTTTCTTCTTTTTGAACCAATTCTTCTACAATGGTATTCCATTCTTTACAAGCATTACATTGTCCTTGCCATTTTGAATATTGGGTGCCACAATTTTGGCAGAAAAAAGCGGTTTTTACTTTGCTCATGACGTTTATTCTTGTTTTTCAGAAGGCGTTTCGGCAGGGGTTACTGTTGGTGCTTCTTCTGTTGGATTATCTTCTTTCCCTTTTAAATCTTCAGCTTTATTGAGCATAAATTCTTTGGTTAATTCTCTAATTTCTTCTTGAGAAAAAGCTTTTTGGTATTCTTTTAAAGCTTTTTTGAAGTTGCCTGTTTTTTCATAATACATTGCCTGGTGATAGGTTCCTAAAATTGTTTTCGGATAATGTTTATTAGCATAAGCAGCTAAAGTTTGAAATTCAGGATAGGCTTTATTTTTCATTATGGCCGCTTCTATTGCTTTAAAATCGGATAATCTAGGTTTAATTTGTAACCCTAATTTTGTGTATAAATCTTCATATTTTTTTTTGAGATAATCGGTATATCCGGATTCTAATTTTAGAATTTTGTTTTGAAATTCCAGCATCGAAATAGGTTGGTATCCATCAAATATAAAATACAGTGCATTCGGAATTGCTTTAATGACTAATGAGTAATGCGAAGCCCCTTTAAAAGTATCATTTAAATATCCGAATTTTTGATTTGGAATAGCCTTAATATTCGTGTCTAATTCGGTTGCTTTTTCGTTAATTTCGGCCAAATCATTTTCTCCAGTGGCCTGATAATAAAAAACTGGTTTTGTTAATTTTGAAAGGCGATCAGCAACTCTGCTTTCCATTTCGGGAGCCATTTCGGGAGCCAATGAAATGTACCCATTAAAAATAGGGTTGTCTTTGTATAAATAAAAATTTAAAAAACCAGCAGTAGTATCATGTCCTGCAATTACTCTAAATGGTAAGGTTCGGTATTTTGATTCAAGGTAAGGAAATAATTCTTGTCCAATAAATTCAAAAAATTGAGCACCTGAACCCGAAGGAAATCCTGCATCGTCAAATTCGCTATCTGTAAATCGGGTATCTCCATTATTCTGATGAATTGCAATGATGATCATTTCGGGCAAATCATCCCAATAATTTCCATATTTTAAAGCACCTTCAAACGGATCTAATAAATATTCACCATCTAATAAAACTAAGGTTGGGTATTTTTTTTCTGGACTTGACTCATAAGAAGGCGGTGTAACAATGGTAAACGCTCTGGTTCCAATTTTTTTCGTTTCAATAGACTCCGATATTCGTTGGCCAAAAAAGGTATTAGCAAGCAAAACAAAACATACAATCAGTTTGATTTTCATGGGAAATTATTAGGTTAAATGAAGGAGCAATTTACTAATTTATTTCTTATTTAAAATAGGAAGTAGTAAATAAGATAATAAGCCAAGAAATATGGTTAGTAATGTTTGAGAAGTCCAAATTAACCAACCAAAAGCTACCCCAATATCATTTGAAATACCATATAAAGAAAAAATCATTGCAATTGCTAAAGGATAAGCTCCAAGTCCGCCATTTGTAAATCCGACTGCAAGGGTTCCAAAAATAAATCCCATAATTACAACGTCAAATGTGATGTTTTCGGTCTCTGGTAAGGCAAAAATCGTTACATAAAACATAACGAGGTAGGAAAACCAAATAAAAAAGGAATGGAATAAATAACTCCATTTGTCTTTCATTTTTAAGATACTTTGCATGCCTTCAATTAAACCCGATAATTTTTCTTTAAGTTTTAAAATGATCTTCCATTCGGCATAAATCCATATGATAATGAACAGGATAAAAAGCAAAAGCCCAATTAATGAAACCCATAAAAGTGTTTCAAATTTCAGATTTTTTTCAAGTAAAAAAGTATATATAGTATCAAATTGTGATACAAAACCCACAATGACAAAAAGTAAAAAAATGATCATGTCAACAATTCTTTCGGCAACAACAGTTCCAAATGCTTTGTCAAAAGGCACTTTTTCATATTTTTTTAGTAGCGCGGCTCTAGATATTTCGCCCGAACGAGGAATGGTTAAATTAACCAAATAAGAAACGCAAACGGTCATTAAATCATTATGAAATTTGGTCTGATATCCTAGATGTTGCAAGGCAAATTTCCAGCGATAGGCTCTGGACCAATAACCTAAAAGAGCAACAATTAGCGACAATAAGACATAAAAATAATCGGCTTTTAAAAAGCTAATTTTAATTTTATCAAGATCAGAAGCAGTAAGCGTTGTAAATTGATAATAAATAATTACAATACCAATTAATAAGGGTATAAGTAAGCTTAAAAATTTACGAATGGTTGCTTTCAAACTAGGTTAATGAGTTGTCTTTTTCGTTTGGAAAAACTAAAGTAGGTTTGAATTTTTTTGCTTCTTCAAAGTCCATAATTCCATACGAAATGATGATCACAATATCGCCACGGTGCACTTTTCTAGCCGCCGGGCCGTTTAAAGTGATTTCGCCTGTATTTCTTGGACCTTTGATCGCATACGTTTCTAATCGTTCCCCATTATTAATGTTGACGATTTGAACTTTTTCACCTTCTATAATATTTGAAGCTTCCATTAGCGCTTCGTCAATGGTAATGCTTCCGATGTAATTCAAATCGGCTCCTGTTACCGTTACTCTATGAATTTTTGATTTTACTACTTGAATTTGCATGATGCAAAGGTAATTAATTTAGTGAAATATTATCAATCAATCTAATTTTCTCAATAAAAACGGCAATAAATCCTCGATATTTTTTTTCAATCTCTTTTGATTCTGCCGACAAAAGTGTTGTTTCATCTGCGATTTCAAAATATTCTAATTCAAATTCGGGATGTTTTTTAAATTCATTTTGTACAAATTGAATGGTTTCCGTTATAGATTTTGAAGCAAAATAACTTTTTGCTTGGTTTAGTATTTCAAAAATTAAGGCAGCTTTTTTTCGGGCATTCTCAGAAAGTCTCTCGTTTCTAGAACTCATGGCTAATCCATTTGCTTCTCTAAATATTGGACAACCAATAATTTGTACAGGAATGGCATAACGCTCCACTAATTTTTTTACAATTTGTAATTGTTGAAAGTCTTTTTCTCCAAAATAAGCCGTTGTAGGTTTAATAATTTCGAATAAACGTTTTACGATGGTGCCTACTCCGTCAAAATGTCCAGGTCTGTGCTGGCCTTCCATTTGGTGTTCTAATCCGTCATATTCAAAAGATTCCGAAACTGTATTTCCTTCATAAATATCACTTACTGAAGGAGCATACACAATAATAGAATCGCTAATTTTGCTCATCTTTTTTAAATCTTCTTCAAATGTTCTTGGGTATTTTTCTAAATCATCTGCATTGTTGAATTGTGTTGGATTTACAAAAATACTCATTACAGTAATGTCATTTTCCGTAAGCGATTTTTTGAGTAATGACAAATGTCCTTCATGAAGCGCGCCCATCGTTGGTACAAATCCAATCGACTTATTTTGATGGCTTAAGGGGCTTAAAAAAGCACTTAAATCGGACTTTTTGTTAAAAATGAGCATTTTAAATATAGTTAATTCAAGTGCAAACTTACTATTTTAGTGGATAAATCCATAAAATTTTGTAATTTTGCAAGGTTTTTTAAAACAATAATTAACAAGAATACATTATGGAAGACAAGAGGATATTGTATGTATCATCTGAAGTGGTGCCTTATTTAGCAGAGAACGAAGTGTCGTTACAATCGTATGAAATGCCAAAAATGATTAATGATTTAGGAGGGCAAATACGAATTTTTATGCCTAGATATGGTAATATTAACGAAAGAAGACATCAATTACATGAAGTAATCCGTTTATCTGGAATGAATTTAGTGGTAAACGATATGGATATGCCTCTTATTATTAAAGTAGCCTCAATTCCAAAAGAAAGAATTCAGGTGTATTTTATTGATAACGATGAATATTTCAAACGAAAGGCTACTTTTTCAGACGAAGAAGGAGTTTTATATCCTGATAATGACGAGCGCGCAATTTTCTTTGCAAAAGGAGTTGTTGAAACGGTTAAAAAATTAAATTGGGTTCCCGATGTAATTCATGTTCACGGCTGGATGGCTTCATTATTGCCAGTGTATTTGAAACATTATTATAAAGATGAAGGTATTTTTGCTGAAACAAAAATCATTACATCTGTTTATGAACATGGTTTTGAAGGTGAATTAGATGCTAATTTACTCAATAAAGTTTTGTTTGATGCAATTGATAAAGAAGCTGTAGCGGTCATTGAACAACCCAATTATGAAAACATCATGAAGCTGTCAGTGATGCATTCTGATGCCGTAGTTATGGGTTCAGAAACACTTTCTCCAACTTTAACAAAATTTATAGAAAGTTCAAACAAACCTTTTTTACCTTTCGGCACTAAAGAGAATATGAAGGAAGTATATCCTTTGTTCATTAAGAATCAAGTTTTATAATATGAAGTATAGTATAGCAAAGGCAGTTGTAATTTTTTTAAGTTTTTTAAGTTTTGTATCTTGTGATAAAGACTTTAATTCATTAGGTTCTGATCTTATCGATGGGAATCATTTTGTACTTGAAAAATATCCAGTTCAAAATCTTACAGCTTATTCAAAAGCTACAGGGCCTGTTCAATCTAATAATTTACCAATTAATGCCTTAGGGATTTACAAGGATCCTTATTTTGGCACTACAAAAGCGCATTTTGTTAGTCAAGTAGAACTTTCAACAGCAAATCCTACTATTGGTTATCAGCCAGAAATTGATTCGGTATATTTATATGTTCCTTACTATAGCACCTATAAATCGGTAACAGATGCAGGGGAGAGAATTTATGAATTAGATTCGGTATATGATTATTCTGAAACCGCAAAATTTAAACTGCACGTTTATGAAAACGGATATTATTTAAGAGATTATGATCCAGGTGACGATTTTGAAAGCGCCCAAAAGTATTATTCAAATGAAAAATCATTAGTTGATGCTTACAAAGGGACCGAATTATTAAATAATAGTACCAAGCTTTCACAAAACGAAGAATTTGTATTCAGTAACAAAGAAATTTATATTTATAAAACAAACGGAAGCGGTCAATATTTAGACGCAAACGGAGCTGTATTAGCAAACCAAACCGATCCAGCTTTACGTGTAATAAAAGAACGAAAATTACCTGGCATGTGGTTGGATTTAAAAAATAGTTTTTTCCAACAAAAAATATTAAACGCATCGACTTCTGGGGCTTTATTCAATAATAACGCTTTTAAAGAATATTTTAGAGGATTATTGTTTGAGGTGGAAGCAATTTCTCCTGATCAAGGCGCCCTGGCTATGCTGGATTTTTCTACTGCCGAATTTAAAATTATATATAAAGCAGCAGCTTTAGCCCCTACAACCGAAGTTCCAAATCCTACAAAAACAAGAAGGGTTTTGACTCTTCAAATGGGTTACAAGTCAACGGGGAATAAAAAGGCAAATTCAATAAATTTCATTGAACATGCTAGATCTAATGTATATCAAACAAAATTAGCCGCTTCAAATGAAGTAACTGGAGATAATCGTTTGTACCTTAAAGGTGGAAATGGTTCAGTGGCGTTTATCGATGTGTTTGGTCCAGATGTGAAAAAAGTAGTAGATGATGTTTTAGTATCAGATCCAAATGGAAATGGCGTTCCTGATGAATTAGATGAGTTAAGAATCAATATGAAATTATATCAATGGCTTGTTAACGAGGCAAATTTGGTTTTTTATGTAGATAAAGACGCAATGTCTGCCTCTTATCAAAATGAAGCGGAACGAATTTATGTTTTTGATGCTACAAATCATAAGCCAATTTTAGATTATTATGCTGATAATTCAACTGGTTCAAATTTTAAAAAGAATAAAAGTTCGTTTGGAGGAATTGTTGAAAGAGAAACTCTGGCAGATGAATTTAACAGAAAGCGAGGAATCAAATATAAAGTTAGAATTACAGAATACATTCGTCAATTAATCAAAAACGAAAACACTGATTATGACGATAATGTTCGCCTGGGCGTCGCTGTTATCGAGGATATTAATTCGCCTGCCAATGCATACCTTAACCCGGCTAATCCTATTACAATTGGAACTTCTAATGTACCATTTATTCCTGTTTCTTCAGTCATGAGTCCTTTAGGCACAGTTTTATATGGAACCAATATACCAGCTGGAGATCCAAACGTTGCAAAAAAATTAAAATTAGAAATATATTTTACTAAACCTAACCAATAATATATGTGTGGAATTGTAGCTTATATAGGTCATAGAGATGCCTATCCAATTATTATTAAAGGATTACATCGATTAGAATATAGAGGATATGATAGTGCCGGAATTGTATTATATGACGGGAAAGAACTTAAACTTTCAAAGACTAAAGGAAAGGTTTCAGATCTTGAGGCAAAAGCCGAAAAAGAACAAACCCTTTTTGGCACAGTAGGAATGGGGCATACACGTTGGGCAACTCATGGAGTTCCAAACGATGTTAATTCTCATCCGCATTTTTCAAATTCAGGAAAATTAGTCATCATACATAATGGGATCATTGAAAATTATGAACCATTAAAAAAAGAATTAATAAAAAGAGGTTATACTTTCAAATCGGATACTGATACGGAAGTATTAGTAAATTTAATCGAAGAGGTTAAGAAAAAAGAAAATTGCAAATTAGGAAAAGCGGTTCAAATTGCATTGAATCAAGTAATTGGAGCTTATGCTATTGCGGTAATTGATGTTGAAAAACCGGATGAAATTATTGTTGCCCGATTAGGAAGTCCGATAGCAATTGGAATAGGTGAAGATGAGTTTTTCATCGCATCTGATGCAACTCCTTTTATAGAATATACTTCAAATGCTATTTATTTAGAAGATGAAGAAATGGCAATTGTCCGTTTACACAAGCCCTTAAAAGTTAGAAAAATTAAAGATGATTCTTTGGTTGACCCATATATTCAGGAGCTTCAATTGAACTTGGAGCAAATTGAAAAAGGGGGTTATGATCATTTCATGATGAAAGAAATCTATGAACAACCAAGCGTAATCAAAGACACTTACAGAGGAAGGCTTTTGGCAAACAAAGGAATTATCCAAATGTCGGGCGTTGAAGACAATTTAGAAAAATTTTTAAATGCAAAGCGAATCCTAATTGTAGCTTGTGGAACCTCATGGCATGCAGGATTAGTGGCGGAATATATTATAGAAGAATTCTCAAGAATTCCAGTTGAAGTAGAATATGCATCGGAATTTAGATACAGAAATCCTATCATTAACAAAGACGATGTTGTGATTGCCATTTCTCAATCGGGTGAAACAGCAGATACGTTAGCAGCAATTAAATTAGCTAAAGAAAACGGCGCGTTTGTGTTTGGAGTTTGTAATGTAGTAGGTTCATCCATTTCTCGTGAAACACATGCAGGAGCTTATACGCATGCAGGTCCAGAAATCGGAGTGGCTTCTACAAAAGCATTTACTACTCAAATTACCATTCTTACCTTATTAGCATTGCGTTTGGCTAAAGCAAAAGGAACAATGAGTAATTCAGATTACCAACGTTATTTATTAGAGTTGGAACTGATTCCTGAAAAAGTGCAAGAAGCATTATCAACGAATGACGTTGCCAAACAAATTGCCGAAATTTATAAAGACGCAACCAATTGCTTATACTTAGGTAGAGGTTATAATTTTCCAGTAGCTTTAGAAGGTGCTTTGAAATTAAAAGAAATTTCGTACATTCATGCAGAAGGTTATCCGGCTGCAGAGATGAAACATGGGCCTATTGCCTTAATTGACGAACACATGCCTGTTATTGTAATTGCACCAAACAAAGGACATTATGATAAAGTGGTAAGTAATATTCAAGAAATAAAATCGAGAAGTGGAAAAATTATTGCTGTCGTTACTAAAGGCGATACACAAGTAAAAGCCTTGGCAGACCATGTAATCGAAATTCCAGAAACTAACGAACCGTTTACTCCTTTGTTAACGACAATACCGTTACAGCTTTTGTCTTATCATATTGCTGTTTTGAGAGGTTGTAATGTGGACCAACCCAGAAATTTAGCAAAATCGGTAACCGTAGAATAACATTTTAAAAGCGAAATTGAAAAATTTCGCTTTTTTTCTATAAAAATTTCAAAAAATATATTGCATAATTGCATCTAAAAAAACTATCTTTGCACTCGGAAAAATACATCATTTTTTCAACATTAATTAGCTATTAAATAAATACATAAGCAATGTCTAGAATCACAGGAAAAGTTGCACAAATTATCGGACCAGTTGTTGACGTCGTGTTTAATGACGCAAATACTGAATTACCTAAAATTTACGATTCATTAGAAATCACTAAAAAAGACGGTACTTTATTAGTACTAGAAGTTCAATCTCACATTGGTGAAAACACTGTGCGTACCATTTCTATGGACTCAACAGATGGTTTAGCAAGAGGTGTAGAAGTAGTTGCTACTGGTGCGCCAATTCAAATGCCAATTGGAGCAGACGTTTTTGGTCGTTTATTTAATGTAATTGGTGATGCAATCGATGGTTTAGGCGATTTACCAAAAGCTGGTGCAAATGGTTTACCAATTCACAGAACAGCACCAAAATTTGAAGACTTATCAACTTCTTCTGAAGTTTTATTTACAGGTATTAAAGTAATCGACCTTATTGAGCCTTATGCAAAAGGAGGAAAAATTGGATTATTTGGTGGTGCCGGAGTAGGTAAAACCGTATTAATTCAGGAGTTGATTAATAATATTGCAAAAGGTCACGGTGGACTTTCTGTATTCGCAGGAGTAGGAGAGAGAACACGTGAAGGAAATGACTTACTTCGTGAGATGCTTGAGTCAGGAATTATAAAATATGGTGATGAATTCATGCACTCTATGGAAAATGGAGGATGGGATTTATCTAAAGTTGATATGCCAGGAATGAGAGAGTCAAAAGCTACTTTCGTTTTCGGACAAATGAATGAGCCACCTGGAGCTCGTGCTCGTGTAGCACTTTCAGGATTATCTATCGCAGAATATTTCCGTGATGGAGCAGGTTCAGACCAAGGGAAAGATGTATTATTCTTCGTTGATAACATCTTCCGTTTTACACAAGCAGGTTCTGAAGTATCGGCTTTATTAGGTCGTATGCCATCTGCGGTAGGATACCAACCAACATTAGCAACTGAAATGGGTGCGATGCAAGAGCGTATTACTTCAACTAAAAAAGGATCAATTACATCGGTACAAGCGGTTTACGTTCCTGCGGATGACTTAACTGACCCTGCACCAGCAACTACTTTTGCTCACTTAGATGCTACAACAGTATTGTCTCGTAAAATTGCTGAGTTAGGTATTTATCCAGCGGTAGATCCATTAGATTCTACTTCTCGTATCTTAACTCCAGAAATCTTAGGTGCAGAACATTATGACTGTGCTCAAAGA
>Ga0315907_10001018_pt1 | contig 38486 bp, 29 predicted proteins | sample LakEriMetagenome_3_FD_203525 | JGI IMG/M metagenome (GOLD analysis project Ga0315907, IMG submission 203525) | Freshwater fungal communities from buoy surface, Lake Erie, Ohio, United States - Buoy 12 MA123 | ecosystem: Environmental > Aquatic > Freshwater > Lake > Lake biofilm | place: USA...
GAAAACCTACACATTCTGTACATTTATCTGTAACAATATAATAAACATCCATGTCTTTCGGTTCAAATGCTTTATCAGCTTGAATTTCTTCTCCGTCTAATGTTGTTATTAATCCTTTTAAAGTTGTACCGTCAGAATAATGCCATTCAGCACCACCTTCATATATTGCATTGTTTGGACATTCTGGTTCGCATGCACCGCAATTGATACATTCATCAGTAATCATTATTGCCATCTCTCGTGTGTTTTCAAGTTGTGAGTACAAATATAGGAAGCTAAAATGAATTCTTATATCACTTTTTAGTAAAAAAAATGAAAATGTAGTTGAAATTTGCTGGATAGCAGTATTTTTGCGCTGTGGAAAGAGATAGAATTATTAAAGGATTTGTCCAACTCGGAAAACTGATGTTTTCACTAGGGAGCGAGCAGGAGTGGAGTGGATTTGAATTGGGAACAACGGAAGATGAATACCTTAAATTAAAAGGTATTATAGGTCGTCAATTTTTTTATAATGGTTGGTTTACAAAACAAAATGTAAATCGGTCTTTAATTGCTTTGGCGGGACAATTAGAAGAAGAAAACTTAACTAATTGGATTAATAATTATCCTTTTTCAGCAAAAAATAAGCGTATTGCTATAATTATGGCTGGAAATATCCCTTTGGTAGGTTTTCACGATTTTTTATGTGTTTTACTTTCTGGTAATGTTGCTTTGTGTAAATTGAGTTCAGATGATAAAACATTATTACCAGCTTTAGCGGAACAATTAATTCAATTTTGTCCTGAATTAAAAGAGAAAATTGAGTTTTCGATTGGTCCAATGAAAAATATAGATGCTGTCATCGCTACAGGAAGTGATAATTCAGCTAACTATTTTGAACAATATTTTGGTAAATATCCTCATATCTTCAGAAAAAACAGAACGTCTGTAGCTGTAATAAAAGAAAATGAATCGGAAGAAAATCTAATAGAATTAGGTAAAGATATTTTTACTTATTTTGGATTAGGTTGTAGAAATGTTTCTCATTTATTATTTCCAAAGAATTTTGAATTGAATCGATTTTTTGAAGCAATTATCGGTTATTCAGAAGTGATTAATCACAATAAATACGGTAATAATTACGATTATAATAAGTCTGTTTATTTGATGAATCAAATGCAATTATTTGATAATAATTTCGTTTTATTACGTGAAACGGATGAATTATTTTCTCCTTTATCGATGGTACATTACCATTTTTATGAAAATCAAGATGAAGTTGACCATTATTTAACAATACATCAAGATAAAATTCAAGTTGTTATAGGTCAAGATCATACTGCATTTGGAGTTGCGCAATGTCCAACACTTTCAGATTACGCAGATGGAATTGACGTTATGGATTGGTTAGGAACTCTTTAAGTTTTTAAAGTTGATATAAATTTTAGGTGTTAAACGACTTCATTATTAAATATTTATGTAATTTTAATTTAATTGTTATTAATTAAGAAGGTATTATGAGATATATTTCTATTCTTTTCATTGGATTATTATTTATTACTTCATGTAAAAAAAAGGAGGTGAATTTTGTTATAAAAGGAACCGTAACTGATAATTCATTCAATGTTCCTTTAACAGATGTGACAGCTTATTTATATAAAATTCCAGCAGGAACGAGTCAAGAAGAGTTGGTAACAACAACAACTCTTTCTTCTTCTGGAGAATATTCTTTTAGTGTTTTAAGGGATAAGACAACTTCATTTATAGTTAGAATAGATAAAACGAATTATTTTCCAATTGAGGGAACGATTAATTTTTCTGATTTAACAACTGATCAGGATAATGTTTATAATTATTCGACAACAGCAAAATCATGGGTAAATTTGCATTTTAATAATTCAAATGGAATTCCAACAGATGAATTAACCTTTACAAAACAATCTGGAAAAGTTGGTTGTGCAGAATGTTGTACAGCGAGCGAAGTAACATTATCAGGTGCAATTGATACAAATATATATTGTGTCAATGATGGAAATACAGTATATTCTTATTTATATTTTGTTACCGGAACATCAAATTCTGGTATCAGACAGATTACAACGGTACCTTTTGATACGGTTGAATTATATTTACAATATTAACTAAAGATGAAAGGCTTTTTATTTTGGATTTTAAAGGTTGCAGGTTGGAAAATTGATGACCATGTTCCAACTGGGATAGACAAATGTGTTGTTGTTGTTGGTCCTCATACTTCTAATTGGGATTTTATCATTGGTAGAATTGCATTTTTAAAATACGGAGTAAATGCAAAATTCTTAATAAAAAAAGATTTGTTTTTTCCTCCATTAGGTTGGATTTTAAAAGCGATGGGGGGACTACCAGTAGATCGCAAACAAAAGAATAACATTACTGAATTAGCAGTTAAATTATTTGATGAACACGAAAAATTATATTTAGTCTTTACTCCTGAAGGAACTCGTTCATACAATCCAAAATGGAAAAAAGGTTTTTATTATATCGCAATTAAAGCGCAAGTTCCAATCTACATTGCATACATGGATTATTCAAAAAAGATTGGAGGATTTGAGCGTATTTTTGAACCTACCGGAGACGCAGATAAGGACATTGAAGCTATTAAGGTTATTTTATCAAAATACAAAGGTAAGTTTCCAGAAAATGGGATTTATTAATTACATTAAAGCTAACAATGAACACCAATTCAGTATTCATTTGACTGTGTAAACTCTGTGAATAACTCTTTTTTTAACGCTGTTTAGCGCAATTGAATATTCCTTATTTTTGAGTGGATTTAATTAAAAGAGATAAATTAATACTTTTTAACTTTATATCGTTAAAAGTTTATCAATTATCAAAATAAATAATTGATTACTTTTGCAACACATTATATATTTTATGGAAAGCACTTTACAACAAGAAGCAACTTTAGAGCAAGCAGTAGAATTGGGATTACGCCCAGAAGAATTTGAGATGATTAAAGGGATTTTAGGAAGAACTCCTAATTTCACTGAAACAAGTGTTTATTCAGTAATGTGGTCTGAGCACTGTTCTTACAAGAATTCAATCTATTGGTTGAAACAATTACCAAAAGATGGTCCACATATGTTAGTAAAAGCTGGTGAAGAAAACGCTGGTTTAGTTGATATAGGTGATGGATTAGGTTGTGCTTTCAAAATTGAATCACATAATCACCCGAGTGCATTAGAGCCTTACCAAGGTGCTGCAACTGGAGTTGGTGGAATTAACAGAGATATTTTCACAATGGGAGCTCGTCCTATTGCACAATTAAATTCATTACGTTTTGGTAACATCGAATTAGACCGTACAAAATGGTTGGTAAAAGGTGTTGTTAAAGGTATTGGTGATTATGGTAATGCTTTTGGTATTCCAATCGTTGGAGGAGAAGTTTTCTTTGATGATTCATATAATACAAACCCTTTGGTAAATGCTTTCTCAGCAGGTATCATCGATTCTAAAAAAATTATTTCTGCAAAAGCAAAAGGTCCAGGTAATCCAGTTTTCATCGTTGGTTCGGCAACTGGTAAAGATGGTATTGCTGGTGCAGCGTTTGCTTCAAAAGATATTACAGAAGAATCAGCTTCAGATTTACCATCAGTTCAAGTTGGAGATCCATTCATGGAGAAATTGTTACTTGAGGCTACAATGGAATTATTGAAAACGGATGCTGTAGTAGGTATGCAAGATATGGGTGCAGCAGGTATTACTTGTTCATCAAACGAGATGAGTGCAGGTGGTGGTGTAGGAATGGATATTCATTTAGATAGAGTTCCAACACGTCAAGAAAACATGTTGCCATACGAAATCCTTTTATCTGAATCACAAGAACGTATGTTAGTGGTTGTGAAAAAAGGTGAAGAAAAAGTAGTTAAAGATATTTTTGATAAATGGGATTTACATGCAGAAGAAATTGGTGTTGTAACTGATTCTACTCAAGTGAGATATTTCATGAATGATGTTTTAGTAGGTGATGTTCCTGCTGAATCATTAGTTTTAGGTGGTGGTGCTCCTCAATACCAAAGAGAATACAAAGAGCCAGCATACTACCAAGAATTCAAAAAATTCACAATTGATTCAATTGAACAACCTGAAGATTTAAAAGAAGTTGCTTATTTCTTATTACAACACCCAAATATCGCTTCAAAAAGATGGGTTTATGAGCAATATGATTCAATGGTTGGGACAAAAAATATGACAACAAATCGTCCATCTGATGCAGGAGTTGTAAATATTAAAGGAACAAACAAAGCAATCGCTATGACAGTTGATTGTAATTCAAGATACGTAAATGCTGATCCAGAAGTAGGGACAATGATTGCTGTTTCTGAAGCAGCTAGAAACATTGTTTGTTCAGGTGGTGTTCCAAGTGCAATTACAAACTGTTTAAATTTCGGAAATCCATACAATCCAGAATCATACTGGCAATTTGTTGGAGCAATTAAAGGAATGTCAGCAGCTTGTTTGAAATTTAAAACACCTGTAACTGGAGGTAACGTTTCTTTCTACAATCAAACTTCAATAAATGGAGTAGAAGTTCCAGTTTTCCCTACACCAACAATCGGTATGATTGGTATTTTGGAAGATAAAAACAAAGTGATGTCTTTGGATTTCAAACAAAAAGGTGATTTGATTTTTGTATTAGGAGAATCTCATGACTGTATCAACTCTTCAGAGTATTTATCTTCATACCATAAAGTAAAAGCTTCAGGAGCACCATTCTTTGATTTAGAAAAAGAATTTGCTATGCAAGAAGCAGTTAAAGGATTAATTCAAAACGATTTAATCAATGCAGCTCATGATGTTGCTGATGGAGGTTTGTTCATCACATTAGCTGAAATGTCAATGCCAAGAGAATTAGGATTTGACATTGTAACTGATGCTGAAATCAGAGAAGATGCGTTCTTATTTGGTGAAGGACAAGGAAGAGTTGTAGTAACTGTAAATGAGGAGTCTGAAGAAGATTTCTTAGAATCCATGATTGCAACAGGTGTTTCATTTACATTGTTAGGTCACGTTACTAAAGGTAAATTGATGGTTGACGATGAGCATTATGGATTCATCACAGAAGCAAAAGAATTATTTAATAATGCGTTAGGTAAAAAACTTAATTAAGATATTAGATTTTTAGATATTAGAAATTAGATAAAATAATTACTATCTAACTTCTAATATCTAGTCTCTAACTTCTAAATAATAAAAGATGGAATACAATACAACAAGAGATAAATTAGTTTTACCAGAATACGGAAGAAACGTTCAAAACATGATTTGTCATGCGATGGAAATTGCTGATAGAGATGAACGTAATCGTGCTGCTCAAGCTATTATTGAAGTAATGGGACAGTTGAATCCACATTTGAGAGATGTAGATGATTACCGTCACAAACTTTGGACGCATTTATTCTTGATGTCTAATTTTCAATTAGATGTAGATTCTCCATATGAAATTCCTAAAAAAGAAGAATTAGCAACGAAACCTGAACGATTAGAATATCCTTCAAGTAAAATTCGTTTCGGACATTATGGAAAATATACTCAAAGAATCCTAGAAGGTGCTTCAGAAGTTACTGATGAAGGTGAAAAAGAGTATCTGAAACGTTCGATGGCTAATTTCATGAAAAAACAGTTTTTGGTTTATAATAATGATGCTGTTGAAAATCATGTAATTGCAAATCAATTATCTGAATTATCTAAAAAAGCATTGATTCTTGAAAATCCAGATGATTTAATGAGTACAAACTCAATTTTAAAATCATACGGAATTCAACAAAATAAAAACAACAAGAACAAGCAACAACAAAATAAAAAGAAATTTAAAAAATAATCTAAATGGCGTCTTTTGAAATTCATGGCGGTAAGCCTTTAAAAGGGGAGTTAGTTCCTCAAGGTGCAAAAAATGAAGCTTTGCAAATTTTATGTGCTGTTTTATTAACGCCAGATAAGGTTACTATTTCTAATATTCCAGATATCATTGATGTAAATAAATTAATCGATTTATTGCAAACAATGGGAGTGAAAGTTGAAAAAGTAGAAAAAGGAACTTATATTTTTCAAGCGAAAGACATCAACTTAGATTATTTAGAATCAGAAGATTTCAAAAAAAGAGCGGCTTCTTTAAGAGGTTCAATTATGATTGTTGGACCTTTATTGGCACGTTTCGGAAGAGGATATATTCCAAAACCAGGAGGTGATAAAATTGGAAGAAGAAGATTAGATACTCATTTTGAAGGTTTTGTTAAATTAGGAGCGACTTTTAATTATGATGCTGGCGCCCATTTCTATGCTGTAGATGCTAAAGAATTAAAAGGGACTTACATCCATTTAGATGAAGCTTCAGTTACTGGAACAGCTAACGTTTTAATGGCTGCTGTTTTAGCAAAAGGTACAACAACAATTTACAATGCTGCATGTGAACCTTATTTACAACAGTTATGTAAAATGTTAAACTCAATGGGAGCGAAAATTAGTGGAATCGCTTCTAATATGTTAACAATTGAGGGGGTTACAGAATTAAACGGATGTTTCCATAGAATTCTACCTGATATGATTGAAATTGGAAGTTTTATTGGTTTAGCAGCAATGACTAAATCTGAAATTACAATTAAAGATGTTAGCTATGATGATTTAGGTATTATCCCAGATGTTTTTAGAAAATTGGGAATAATTGTAGAAAGAAAAGGGGATGATATTTTTGTTCCTGCTCAAGATCATTATGAAATTGATACATTTATTGATGGATCAATCTTGACAATTGCTGATGCACCTTGGCCTGGATTTACACCTGATTTATTATCTATCATTTTGGTTGTTGCAACACAAGCAAAAGGAAGTGTATTGATTCACCAGAAAATGTTTGAATCACGTTTATTCTTTGTGGATAAATTGATTGATATGGGAGCGCAAATTATCTTATGTGATCCACATAGAGCAACTGTAATTGGGTTAAACAATGAACATTCATTAAAAGGAATTTCAATGACTTCACCTGATATTCGTGCTGGAGTTTCATTATTAATTGCAGCTTTATCAGCAAAAGGGAAAAGTACAATTCACAACATAGAACAAATTGATAGAGGATATCAAGATATCGATATCCGTTTGAGAAACTTAGGAGCTGATATTAGAAGAATTAGCTAATTTTTTCTTGGCATTATTTTAGTTAAAACTACAAGAAAAAAATACTATGAAATTAATTGCAGCTTTTTTATTGCTATCGAGTTTTGCTTTGTTGACTTCTCCTACTAATGGATCCAAAGCTCCTGAGATTGAATTAAAAAATCCTTCTGGAAAAACGATTAAACTGTCTGATTTAAAAGGCAAAATTGTATTAATTGACTTTTGGGCTTCTTGGTGCGGACCTTGTAGAAGAGAAAATCCAAATGTTGTTGAAGCCTATGCTAAATACAATAAAAAGAAATTCAAAAACGCTAAAGGTTTCGAAGTTTTCAGTGTTTCATTGGATCGACAAGAAGAACCTTGGAAAAAAGCAATTGAAGATGATAAATTATCTTGGTCAAATCACGGTTGGGATAAAGATGGTACAGCAGCAAGAGCATATGGTGCTAGTTCAATTCCATTCGGTGTTTTGATTAATGAAGAAGGTGTTATAATAGCACAAGGACAAGCACTTAGAGGACTTGGATTACATATTGAATTAGATAAATTAGTCAAATAATTTAGAACAGATTAAACTACTATAAACAAACATGAAAATTTACAATAACATTCTTGAAACAATTGGAAATACTCCTTTAGTTCGATTAAATAAAGTTACAAAAGATGTTAAAGCAACAGTTTTAGCAAAAGTTGAAACAACAAATCCTGGAAATTCTATTAAAGATAGAATGGCAGTTAAAATGGTAGAAGATGCTGAAAAAGCTGGATTTTTAAAATCAGGCGGAACAATCATTGAAGGTACTTCAGGGAATACAGGAATGGGATTGGCTTTAGCTGCAATCATTAAAGGATACAAATTAATTTGTGTTTTAAATGATAAGCAGTCAAAAGAAAAAATGGATATTTTACGTGCAGTAGGAGCAGAGGTAGTCGTTTGTCCTACAGCTGTTGAGCCAACAGATCCACGTTCATACTATTCTGTTTCAAGAAGATTGGCTTCTGAAATTCCAAACTCTTGGTATGTTAATCAATATGATAACTTATCAAACAGACAAGCACATTACGAACAAACAGGTCCAGAAATTTGGGAACAAACAGAAGGTAAGATCACACATTTAGTTGTTGGTGTTGGAACTGGTGGAACAATTTCAGGTACAGGAAAATATTTAAAAGAAAAAAATCCAAATATTAAGATAATTGGTATTGATACATATGGTTCTGTATTCAAAAAATACAAAGAAACAGGTGTGTTTGATGAAAATGAAATTTACCCATATATTACTGAAGGAATTGGAGAAGATATTCTTCCAGCAAATGTTGATTTTGATGTAATTGATAAATTCGAAAAGGTTACTGATAAAGATGCAGCTGTTTTAACACGTAAATTAGCTCGTGAAGAAGGGATTTTTGTAGGTAATTCTGCTGGATCAGCAATTGGAGGAATTTTACAATTGAAAGATGAATTCAAAGAAGATGATGTAGTTGTTGTTATCTTTCATGATCATGGAAGTCGTTATGTTGGAAAAATCTTCAATGACGAATGGATGCGTGAAAGAGGATTCTTAGATGAAGAATTAAAAACTGCTGGAGATTTAATCTCTGGTCATAAAGATGAACCTTTGGTTTCATTGTATGCTGAAGAGTTACTTTCTCATGCAATTGCAAAAATGAGAAAATTTGGTATCTCTCAAATTCCAGTAATGAAGGACAATAAATTTGCTGGTTCTTTAGATGATAGCCATTTATTCCAGTTGTTAATTGACAATCCAGAATTAAAGGATTCTCCGATATCAAGCGTGATGCAAGCACCATTCCCAATTGTAAAAACTTCTACTTCAGTTGAAGAGGTTTCAAAATTGATTAACAAAAATACACATGCAGTATTAGTTGAAATGGATAATGGTAAACATCACATTATCACACGTTACGATATAATTTCTTCACTTTCTTAAATGAAAGAATATAAAGATCAAATGAATCAAACAATCCGTCTTAGTGCTTCACCAAGACGGATTGTTTCGTTAGTACCTTCTCAAACTGAATTACTATATGATTTAGGATTGAACGAGGAAGTTATTGGGATAACAAAGTTTTGTATCCATCCAAAAGAATGGTTTAAATCGAAAACTAGAGTAGGTGGTACAAAAGACATTTCTTTAGCAAAAGTTTCAAAACTCAATCCTGATTTACTAATTGGGAATAAAGAGGAAAATGAAAAAGAGAACATTGAGTGTTTAAAGTCGCAATATCCTGTTTGGATGAGTGATATTTATACACTTCAAGATGCACTTGAAATGATTGTGAAAATTGGTGAATTAGTTGGTAAATCAGAAAAAGCTATTGAGATTTCGACTTCTATAAAGAATTCATTCGATCAATTTAACACAGAAAATTCAACAAGATTTAAAGGAAATTCTCCAACAGTTTTGTATTTAATTTGGCGTAATCCTTATTTATCAGCAGGAAAAAACACTTTTATTGATTCAATTCTAAATGAATGTGGATTTTCAAATTTTATGAAAGAAGAAAGATACCCTGAAATAAATTTGGACTCAAAGGATTCACCGGATTATATATTTTTAAGCTCTGAACCTTATCCGTTTAAAGATAAGCATATTAAAGAGTTAAGTCTAAATTATCCAAATTCAAAAATTCTACTTGTAGATGGTGAAATGTTTTCGTGGTATGGGTCAAGATTATTGAAAGCTACCGATTACTTTAAACAGTTAATGAAGGAATTATAATTTTGCCATACCATAAAAATAACCTACTTTTACTCTATGAAAAGGTTATTTAATCTGCTATTATTCATTGTATTATTTGGAAATTCTAATGCCCAAAATCGTGTTTCAGTTTTTGAAATCACCAATTATATTGGATTAGAAGATAAGGAAAATAATTTCTCAGTAAATCACGCATTAAAAGTTGCAGGAGTTCCTTTTTCAACATACACTTCATTTGCGCAATCAATTAATAATCCTGTGATAATTATTCCCTCAACAATAGAAGTTGGTATATTTCCTCAGACATTAATCGATTCGCTAAAAAACTATGTTTCTAATGGTGGGATTTTAATTCTATCTCAATTAAAAGAAAATCAATTGTATAATCTTACTGGAGTTTCTAGTTATAGTTATTCTTCTAACAAAAAAATGATAATTGGAGATCTTGATAAATTGAATGATGAATCCTATTTATTAGATAAAACAGAAGAAGTTAATTTAAAAATTTGTGATTCATCTTTCGTAACAGGTTTTGGTACAAGAGGATATATTAATTCAACAGCATCTTCTTTAGCTATTTTTGATGACAGTAGCAGTGCGATATTAAAAAATCAATTCGGCGATGGATTTGTTTATTTATTTGGCCTAAGTTGGAAAGATGTCATCCTTCGTAATCAAGTAAATAAGGACTTTAAGGCTGCTCAAACGTATTCAAACGGTTTTGAGATTGGATCTGATTTTTATTTTTTCTTAATAAGAGGAATTTTTGAAAAATACATCCCTTTTGCTGTAAGTAAACATACAAGCGTTTCGAATTCAAATTCAAGTTTAATTATTACCCATGATGTAGATGCAACTTCGGCAATTGCAGATATTATGACCGATTTTTCTAGTTATGAATTTGAAAACAATATTCGTTCAACATATTTTGTAACGACTCATTATAAACACGATTCAATTGCAAAAGATTTTTGGACTGGTTATGCAGATCAAATTTTATCAGTAAAAAATAAAAAACATGAGATAGCCAGTCATTCCGTAAGTCATGTTCCAGATTTTGACAATTCAACTATTGTTCAATTAGGTGACTGTGATGAAGTTGAGCATTCAAATTATCATCCGTTTTACAATGGTTCAATTTCCACTGATGTTACAGTTTGTGGAGAAGTATCTGTTTCCAAACAATTATTAAAAGAAGCAGCTGATATAGATGTAAAATCATTTCGTGCAGGTTACTTAGCTTATAACAAAAATCTATTAGAAGGATTAGAATCAATGAATTATAATTTTAATTCAAGCAATAGTGCTAATGATGTTTTAACTTCTTTTCCATATCAAGGTCATTTAACTTTATCTATGTCAAGTGATACAAGTTCAATTTTGGAAATTCCAAACACGATTTCTGATGTTTTTACTGAAGATCGAATTTCAGAAGATAACTATATGGATAAAGTGGCTATTTGGAAGTCTGTTCAGTTAAAAAATTCCTTTAATCATTCCCCAACTGTATTATTGATTCACCCTAATCGATTATGGAAGATTGTTGCAGAACAAAGTTTAATTCGAGGACTTTCAGCTAATACAGCAATAATTCCATTTGAAGAATATGGAAGATATTGGAAAGATAGGGTTTCAACTGATTTTGACTTTGATATTTCTTCAGATTCAAATATGATCATTCAATTAAATATTACCGAGGAAAAATTAAATAAAAGCTTAAGTTTTAGCTTGAAAAATGGTTTAGCATTAAAAAATATTCAAGTATTAGATGCTGATGGGAAAATTGTTGAACATTCTGAACTAAAGCTTCACGATAATGATAAGTTGGTCTATTTTTCAGGAATTGGTTTTGATCATTCTATATTTACCTATGATGAAACAAGTAAACTAATTAATTATTCAGTTTACCCAAATCCTTCTAATTCAATATTCAATTTTAAGTTTAGTTTAATTAATGATGCGAATGTATCAATTCAATTGTATGATGAACTGGGAAATGTTGTAGAAGAAATAATGAATAATGCTATAGAATTAGGAAATCATTTTATTTCAAATACGAAAAAACTAAATCAGGGAATGTATTTCTATAAAATTAGTGTTGATGATCAACATTATTATGGAAAGGTAATTGTTAATTAGAAAAAAAAACCTTGACAAAATTGCCAAGGTTCTAATTATTAAAATTTTAGTCTATCAATTACTTTTTATAAAAAGGTAATTTTACAACTTTAGCTTTAATTCCTTTATCACGAATATCGATGAATATTTCTGAATCTAATGCTGAATTATCAACTGTAACATAACCAAGCCCAATTCCAATTTTCATAGAAGGCGACATAGTTCCTGAAGTTACTTTACCAATCGTTTCACCTCCAGCATTTTTGATTAAATAATCATGACGAGGAATTCCTCTGTCGATCATTTCAAAAGCAACTAATTTACGAGAAACACCTTCTTCTTTTTGTTTTTTCAAGAAATCAGCGTCCGTAAAGTCTTTTGTGAATTTAGTGATCCATCCTAATCCTGCTTCTAGTGGAGAAGTTGTATCATCAATGTCATTTCCGTATAAACAGAATCCCATTTCTAAACGTAATGTATCACGAGCAGCTAAACCAATTGGTTTAATACCGAAACTAGCTCCTGCTTCGAATACTTTATCCCAAACTTGATTTACATCTTTATTTTTAACATAAATTTCAAAACCTCCTGAACCTGTATAACCTGTAGAAGAAATCATTACGTTTTCAATCCCAGCAAATGTTCCATATTGGAAGGTATAGTAAACCATATCCTTCAAGTTAACATTTGTCAATGATTGCATAGCTTCAGCAGCTTTAGGGCCTTGAATAGCCAATAAAGAATATTCATCTGAAAGATTTTCCATTTCAACTCCTAAATCATTCAAAGAAGAAATCCAGTTCCAATCTTTTTCAATGTTTGAAGCGTTAACAACGATGAAAAATTCTTCAGCATTTACCCTGTAAATAATTAAATCATCAACAATTCCACCTTTACCATTTGGCATACAAGAATATTGAGCTTTTCCATCTGCAATAACAGAAACATCATTAGAAGCAAATTTTTGAATTAAATCCAATGCTTTTGGACCTCTTAAAACAAATTCTCCCATATGAGAAACATCAAAAACACCAACTGCATTTCTTACAGTTTCATGTTCAATGTTAACTCCTTCATATTGAACTGGCATATTGTATCCTGCGAAAGGAACCATTTTCGCTCCTAAAGCAATGTGTTTATCTGATAATGCTGTATTTTTCATTCTTTCTAATTTTGAGTTCAAATATAATCAAAAAGGATTTTAAAAGTTTGAATTTTAATAATCTTGTATAGTCGTTAACATTTTTGATTTTATTTGTTAATTAACAGTTGGATTCGGCTCCGCTCAGCCAACTCGATTACACTGAGTAAACTCGTCGGCGACTGAGCGAAGTCGAAGTCGAGAGTTTGAAAAAAGTGACATTTATTCTATTTCTAAAAGAAATAATTATTCATTTTTGTAGAAATAATATCAGGATGATCAATTACAAAAATGAAATTGCCAATTATACGTATATACTTTTAGGAAGTCTTGCTATGGCTTTTGGTGTAGTTGCATTTTTATCACCAAATCATGTTGCTACAGGTGGAACAGCAGGATTAGCAATAGTTTTGAGTAATGTGTTACCATTATCTGTTGGATTATTAATGTTATTGATTAACATTCCTTTACTCATAGTCAGCTTAAAATATCTCGGGAAAAAGTTTGCAATCAAAACCATTATCTGTATCGCGTTTATCGTATTGTTTGTTGAATTATTTACTAAGACTCTAAGGTTACCAAGTTTTAGTAATGATTTAATGCTTGCGACTTTATATGGTGGATTATCTGTTGGATTAGGCTTAGGATTAATTTTTAAAGGTGGTTCTTCTGCGGGTGGTGGAACAATATTAGCTAAAATAATTTCTTCTAAAACTTCGATGAAAACGAGTACAGTTATTTTAATTTTAGATGCATTAGTAGTACTATCAGCAGGTTACGTTTTTAAAAGTGTGGAATTGGCTTTATGGAGTTTAATTAGTATATATGTTGGTTCCAAAATTATTGACACGATTTTAGTTGGCGGACAAAGTCAGAAAATTGTTCATATTTCTTCTTCAAAAAATCTAAATGAATTAAGTCGAATCATTTCTGAAAGTATAGGTGTTTCTGGAACAATCGTTAGTGGTAATGATTTAGAGCATTCAGAATACAAGGATATTATTTTTATAATGATCGAAAAAAACAAATTAAATGTACTGAAGCAAATCGTGTCAAATTATGATAGTAAAGTGAAAATGATTGTCATGGAAGCAACTGAAATTTTAGGTTAATTCACATTTATTAACACTTTCTATGACACTTTGTCTCAATTCGTAAGATGGCATTTGATTTGACAAATATTACTAAATTTATAAAAAAAAATAAACAAATGAAAAAGTCAAATATTATATTATTAAGCATTGGGTTATTAGTTATCATATTATTCATGTCATATCGATCAACATATAATACAGCAATTAATTTACAGCAAAATGTAAAGAAGTCATTTGCAAATGTAGGTACAGAATATCAAAGAAGAGCAGATATGATTCCTGATTTAGTTAAAGTTGTAAAAAAAGCTGCGTCTAATGAAAAGGATATATTAACAAGTGTTACAAATGCACGTGCTGGAATTTCAAACTTTTCTAATGATATAAATTCAGCTAAAACACCTCAACAAATGGATTTGGTTGGTAAAAGGATTAATTCAGCGATTAATATTGCCGTTGAAGCATATCCTCAAATAACATCAACAGAAGTTTTTATGACATTTCAAACACAGTTAGAAGGAACTGAAAATAGAATCAAAAAAGCAAGACAAGATTATAATGAATCTGTTCAAATTTATAATTCTCATATTTTGGGTTTTTTTAATAGTATGTTTTTAAACCCCGTGAAGTTTCCTGAAAAAGAACCATTTTCAGCGGCTTCAGGAACTGAAATTCATAAAGATATAGATTTATAAATCAAAAAAAATAAAGGCGATTCATTGAATCGCCTTTATTATATTTAAAGAACAATGGGAGTTAAAGATTTTTTTACAGATATTCAACAACGATCAATTCGTAAAGCGATTGAAAGTGCAGAGTTAAATACTTCAGGTGAAATTAGAGTTCACTTAGAATCAAAATGCAAAATTGAACCTAAGGAACGTGCAATTGAAGTTTTTGAGAAATTGAAAATGAACGAAACAGCTTTGCGAAATGGTGTTTTATTCTACTTAGCGGTTGATGATAAGAAATTCGCAATAATTGGTGATAAAGGTATCAATGAGCAAGTTGGTGATCAATTTTGGGATGAAGTAAAAGAATTGATGTTACTAGAATTTAAACGTGAACAGTTTTCTGTTGGTTTATGCCAAGGAATTGAGATGACTGGTTTCAAATTAAAAACTCATTTTCCTCATCAAAAAGATGATGTAAATGAATTAACAAATGATATTTCTTTCGAAGAATAGAAGAGGGTAGATTATAGTTAACAGTTTATAGTTAAAAGTTAATAATTTATAGTTAGGAGTTAGTTTCTATTCTTTTCTAATTTACATAATACATTTTAGATGTTTCAAAAATATTTTTATTCAATTACTGTAGTTCTATTTACAGTTTTTTCAACTTTTGGGCAAAACGGAATTCCTGAAGCTCCAAATCCTCCAAGATTAGTAAACAATCTTTCCAAAGCATTTCCAGATTTTTTATCTCAAGGAGAAGAAGATGTATTAGAGCAAAAATTAGAAAAGTTCGCAGAAGAAACTTCGAATCAAATTGTTATCGTTATTGTTGATGATTTAAATGGTTTTGAACCAGCTGAATTTTCTTACAAGATTGGTGATAAATGGAAAATTGGACAAGAGAAAGAAGATAATGGAATTGTTATTTTAATCAAACCAACAGGTGGAAAAGGTGATCGAAAATATTTTATTGCTACAGGTAAAGGTTTAGAAGGAGCAATTCCTGATGCTACGTGCAGAGAAATTGAAAACAATGAATTACTTCCAAATCTAAAACAAGGTAATTTTTATCAAGCATTAGATCAAACGACTGATGTGTTGATGAAATTGGCTAAAGGAGAGTATAATTCCAAAGATTATGCAAAGAAAAACAATAAAGATGCTATTCAAAAAGTCATTATTGTTGTTATTATTATCGTTATTATCATCATCGTTCTTTTTGGAAAAAAAGGTGGTAATGGTGGAAGAGGAGGTTACACGATGGGTTCAGGTGGAATATTCTTTGGCGGAATGGGAATGGGAAGCGGTTTCGGTGGAGGAGGAAGCTCTTCTGGCGGTGGTGGATTTGGCGGTTTCGGTGGCGGCGGCTTCGGCGGTGGCGGATCGGGAGGAAGCTGGTAAATTAGTTTATGATTAAAAGTTGATGGTTGAAAGTTAATAATTGAATCAATATTTGACTTATTTCAAAAAGGATGGGGAACAATATTTGTACGATTAGTAAGAAAGAGTACCCTGAAAATAAAATGATTTTAGGTGCGAATATTATGTTTGCAATAAGAGAAACCGTTCAAAAAGAACATCCTGAATTTACTTTAGATAGCTGGATCGAAAAATCAATCTTACATGAATATCGTAGGAAATACCTTGAAAGCCTTGTCAGTGATGAGTTATGTTAGATTCAAAAAATGGAATCAGAAGTACTTGATGCAATTGAATCTAATGAAATCATTACAGAAAAGTTAAATATTGAATTAGAAAATGAATTTACTTTTGGTGAACGACTTTCGGATAAAATAGCTGAATTCGGAGGGAGTTGGTCGTTCATTTTATCTTTTTTATTTTTCATGATGCTATGGATAACAGCGAATGTTGTTTTACTAGCAAATAAAGGTTTTGATCCATATCCTTTTATCTTATTGAATTTGATCCTTTCATGTTTGGCAGCACTTCAAGCTCCAATAATTATGATGAGTCAGAATAGACAAGAACAGAAAGACCGCAAACGAGCTGAAAATGATTATAAAACGAATTTGAAAACTGAACTTGAAATTCGTCAATTACATGATAAGATTGATCATTTAATTCAACATCAAAATAAAAAAATCATGGAAATTCAAGAAATCCAATCTGATTATTTAAATGAAATAGTGAAATTTCATAGAAAAGATTAATATCTTCTTCAAACATGATTCTAATCACAATTATTCTGAAATAAACAAACGAAATTTGTTGTATCAATTAAGATACAATGAGTTGGGTAAAGAAAAGTCAGGAAGAAATTAGAAGTCAGATTTTTTATGCATTATCAAAAAATGTAAATTATCAAAAAGAATCTATTATAGGTGTACCTGGTTCATTTTTAGATGAGAAGGTTTTTCATCCTGATAAATTTATTTTAGGAGAAGCTCCTTTTCTTTCAACCTTATTACAAAACCCAAACCATATTGGTTGTCATACACTGGGTGAATCAGAAAGTTTTTTTGCAGGGACTCAAGAAATTGAGCGCGACGTAATTGATATTTGCGCAAAAGATATTTTAAAAGGAGGTTCTGATGATTTTGACGGATATGTCGCATCAGGCGGAACAGAAGCGAATATCCAAGCATTCTGGATTTATAGAAATTATTTTGTTCGTGAGAAAGGAGCGGAATTAGATGAAATATCTATTTTATGTTCAGCTGATTGTCATTATTCAATGCCTAAAGGTGCAAATCTTCTAAGTATTGGTATTCAATATGTTGCTGTAGATTTTGAAACTAGATCTATTTCAAAAGAACGAATTCATGATGCCGTTCAAGAAGCAAAAAACAATGGTAAAAAATATTTTATTGTCGTTTCAAATATGATGACAACAATGTTTGGTTCTGTTGATGATGTGGATCTTTATGCAAATATATTAACTACTGATAATTTGAATTTTAAAATTCACATTGATGGAGCTTATGGTGGATTTTATTATCCTTTTTCAAATGAAGAAAGCAAATTAAATTTTTCAAATCCATGGGTAAATTCTGTAACCTTGGATGCTCACAAAATGGCTCAAGCTCCATATGGAACTGGTATTTTTATTATCAGAAAAGGTTATATGCAATATGCGACAACTCAAGAAGCAAGTTATGTTGAAGGTGAAGATTGTACCTTGATAGGAAGTCGTTCAGGTGCAAATGCAATTGCTATTTGGATGATTTTATCGACTTATGGACCAAATGGTTGGTATGAAAAAATATTAGTTTTACAAAAACGAACTGAAAAAGTTTGTAAACACTTGGATGAACTAGGGGTGGAGTATTATCGAAATTTACATTCAAATATAATCACAATGAAAAGTAATTTCATTTCAGAAGAAATTGCTCATAAATATGGTTTAGTACCTGATAATCATCACCAACCAAATTGGTATAAAATTGTTGTGATGGAACATGTTACTATGGAAAAACTAAATCCATTTTTAGAAGATTTGAAAAATAGTATATTGGTTAATCAATTAAACTAATAAAAGAATTATCTACAGCATATTTGACCAAATTTTCAAATTCAAGACTTAAATCAGGTTTGATATAATCTTGCATTAATTCATTCAAAACGGTTACATCAAATTCATGAACAGGCGTTGAAAGATAGTTGTTTAATTGATCTCCAACTGTTTTGTAGTAGACTTGTTCAATGTGGTTTAGATTGTCAGGTGTTTCAGTGATTATTTCAAATGAGGTCCATCCAACTTGTTTTAATAATTGAGGTAGTGCAATTTTATTTGGTAAACATTTATTACTTGCAATGGTTAGTTCAGTTAAATCTGTTTCAATTGCTTTTATGATCGCTTTTGCAGCATAATCGACAGGAATTAAATTCAAACCTGAATCTTTGTTCATCGCTATTCTAATATGTTGTTGTCCATGCGACTCTTTAAATCTTAAAAAAAAAGCTCCAAATAGATAGAAAACCAAGAATTTAGGAATAACAAATAAAGGAGTATCATACAATCGACCACAAATGATACTTGGTCTAATTATTTGATGTTTAATATTGTTTTTTGTACAAAACGAAATTAATTCGCTTTCTGTTTTGGATTTATATTCTTCGTATGGATTTCTGTAATTTGTTATGGTTGAATCAAAATTAAAATAATTCGAAATCAAGCCCTTTTGATGACCTGACGAAAATGCAGTACTAATATAAGTGATTTGTGAGGTGAACGGTGCTAATTTTTTGATTAAAAAGAATGTGCCAATATAATTCGTTTTTTGAATTTCTTCAGTAGTACTTTGGTTTGTACCTAAATTTACCGATGCAGCAGAGTGAATTAATGTATATTTAATGTCATTATTTAATTCTTCTAAATTTAACTGTTCATCAACTAAATCATGTTTTATTAAGGTAATGTTTTCCTTAATAATTCTTTTGAAATCAATTGTAAGAAGAAAATCAGGAACCAATTCAGGTTTAAATAATTCTTTCAATCGTTTTTTAAGAGTTACGTTATTCTTTTCTCGAATTAGTAATACTATTGAACCATGATAATCATTTAAATGGATATTCATCATCAATTCATATAGAATATGTGAACCTAAAATTCCAGTACTACCTGATAAAATATAGTTGTGATTCATTAAAAAGTATCGAGTAAATATTTAAATGTATGAATATGAGAGCTACTTAGATGGAGTAATATTTGTATTCCATTGAAAAATAGCGACTTAATACTTCTTACATTATAAATTTAATAAATAATTCGGAACCTTTACTTAGTGGCTTTAAATAATAAAAATCATTCCGTTTTAATTCAGAAAATATTAGTGAAAATTAGTTTAAAATTCTTTTTCAATCCCCAACAAATATAGGTATACTGATTCAAATTATTTACCAAAAAAACACCTTTGGATTATTCATTCTTAAACAAAAATAGACTCATTTATTTTATTTAATATCTATTAATTTTAATATAAGATTGAATTAATTCCAATTAACGAATAATCATTTTAGTTTTACTAACAGTATTTTCATTGGTTACAGTAATGTAATATAAACCTACAGGGAACTCTGTCATATCAAATGAAACGATTGATTCAGTTGCGATTGTTTGATTTACTTTTTCTCCAACAGATTTGAATACCTCAATAACATCTCCTTCAATTAATCCTGTTAAATGAAACAATCCAGTTGTTGGGTTAGGAATCACTTTAATATTGTTATTTGAAAAATCTTTACAATTGACATTTACAATTTTAGAATACGAAACTTCACCGTCTAAATCTGTTTGTTTTAGTCTGTAATAGATGTCTTTAAAAAGAATTTTATCGTCTACATAACTATAATCTTGTTTCTGGTTATTGCTTCCTGAAGGGTAAATACGAGTTACTTTTTCCCAATTAGTTCCATTTTCACTTCTTTCTATTGTAAAATAATCAATATCCTCTTGTGTTGCTGTTTGCCATTTTATCACAGTCCCATTTTCAATACAACTTGCTGAAAAATCCAATAATTTCAATGGTAAAACAACTTGTGTACCTGAGATGCCAGTGATATAAAATGGAGAAATTGCCCCACCACTTCCATCAATAACCAAGTAGTAAGTTTGACCTATGTTTGCAGTAAAACAATTGTTATGATTACGACTTGTCCCTGAAGATGTAGTAGGGTAGATACTGTCGCGAGGACAGTTGATTACAGTCCAATACGTTCCGCTACCTGCTCCTGTGCAAGCATTATTATCGCCATCAATATTTGGATCAGTTACAATTATAGATTGTAAAGTATTAGATAAACCACTTATTGCAATAGAGACATTCGTTTTTGTTGCTTGAAATTTAATCCATGTATCATTGTCATTTGAGCCATTCCATAAACAGTTTGTAAAAGAACTTCCATTATAACATGGCATATTTGAACTAGGTGTCATACCGTTTGTACTTGCACAGATCGGTGAGCCATCCCATACAATTGCACCAGTACAATCATCACCCATTGATGTTTTATCTATAATTGTCGGATCACCAAAATAAATACTAGCCCCCAATACACATGGTGCTGCAGCTGTATTATCGTAAAAATAAATTATCCAGGTCCCGTTAGCATTCTCACCATTAAATGCTGTTGCAATATCTACATATGTTGAAAAAACACCATATTGACCATCTAACGTTTTTTCAGATACTATAAGTGAATTTGTAGAAACATAATTAGGAGCTTTATTTAAACACGCAGACACTATATTTCGAAAGGTATAATCAAGTTTTGCATTAGGCATTACTGAATAATCAGTAGATGTTCCCATTGTATTTGCTATTTGAGCACAGGTTCCTGATGGTGATTTAATATAACATTTCACTTTACTTATATTTCCACCGCAGGCAGCATCTAATCGAATATTGATTTCAGCTAATTGTTTTGTAGTTGTATTTAGAAGTCCTACACTTGAAACTGTAAATGATAGAGCATTCGTTCCAGGTGAACCACAAGATGAGTATGAAGTTCCTGCGTCAAGATCAAATGGCAATGAAGTATTTGTTGTAAATACTTGACTTTCAATTAAACTAATATGTAAAACTATTAGTAGGAAAGCAACAATCGGAGTGAGGTACTTTTTCATAATACAATGATTTAAAAGCCTAAATCAAATATCATGAATGTCATTGCAAAATTAGCGAGATTCTTGCAAAAATGAATTTATAATGTATAAAATGGATTTTTCAACGATAATAAAATCGGTTTAGTTGAATTAATCTATATATATTGTAGATAATTAAGGACAATCACATTTTCAGCTAGTCCTTAATTAAATATTTTATTTTACAAAAGCTTTGATTGTTAAAACAGTCAATCTAGGTTCAGTGTTTGCTGTTACAGTTACTTTTTTATCAATTTCTCCAACTTGTCCTGGTTTAGGGTGAAAAGAAACTTTCATTCTATCGGATTTTCCAGGTAAAATTGGTTTTTCAGGTTTCTCAGGAGTAGTACAACCACAACTAGCCTCAACATTTTCGATAATTAATGGTTTTTTACCTGTATTAGTAATTGTGAAATAAGTTGCATTGTCAGAATCTGGTTTAACATTTCCATAATCATGAACCATTTTATCGAAAGAGATAGACGTTCTACTTTCAGCTTCTTCCTTTAACCTTTTTGCTTCTTCCTTTTCAAATTCTTTCATGCTAGCTTTCAATTCTGCTTCGCTTTGATCATCGGCAGCAACAGCAGAAACAACTTCTTTATTACTTGAAGAGTCAGAACCACAAGCGCTTAAAAATAAAATACTTGAAACGATAAAAACTGTTTTTTTCATTTGATTTTTATTTAACAAATAATTAAAAAAATTATAAATTGGAAAGATTAATTTTTCCCGTTATCTAAATTCATTTTTTCATATTCTTTCTTTTGAAGAACATCTATTGCCTTCATTAAGATTTCATTAGAATCATTGTAAATTTCATAAAACTCATTATAACCCCAAAGATCTTGAGCTAAATAAGCTTTCAATCTTAATTTAATTAATTTCTCACTTGTCTTGTATTCTGATTCGTTAAATTCTAGCTTAGAATCTTCTTTTTTAATGTAATCGAAAAAGGCTTTCATGAATTTTTCATCATTGTTAAACTTAGATTTAAATTCTTGAAAAGTAGGGTAGGACTTCAAAATCTCATCTCTGTTATCGTTTACATATGTTAATGAAAAAGAATTGATATGACCACCTTGAACAATATCTCTAAAATAATCAGTAATTTCAGTTGTATCTAGAGGTACAAAAATATCAGGCATAACTCCACCTCCATTATAAACTATCCTTTTCGTTAACAATGTAAAATGTTTTAATGAATCTGGTAAATGAATTGAATCTGCATGTTGGAATTCACCATTTTTATATCTTTTAGATAAATCATCTTTGTAACCTTCCAAATCAGTATAAGGTTTTTGAATGAATCTTCCTGCAGGTGTATAATATCTTGCAATCGTTAATCGAATTTGAGAACCATCCGTTAAGTCAATTGGACGTTGAACTAAACCTTTTCCAAAAGTTCGTCTTCCAACTATTAAACCTCTGTCCCAATCTTGAATTGCACCTGAAACAATCTCACTAGCAGAAGCTGAATATTCATCTGTTAAAATGATTAAGTTTCCATTTTCCCAATTCCCTTTTTCACCAGCTCTCAAATCACTTCTTGGTTGAGCTTTTCCTTCTGAATAGACAATTAACTTGTCTTTAGATAAAAATTCATCCGCAACTTTTTGTGCAGCATACAACAAACCACCACCGTTTCCTTGTAAATCAAAGATTAAGTTTTTCATTCCCTTATCTTTCAATTCTTTTACGCTTTTATGAATTTCTTCAACAGTAGAACGAGAAAAACTGTTTAATTTGATATAACCAATTTCAGGTGTAACCATATAATAACAATCAACAGAGTTAACAGGAATTTTATCACGAGTAATTACATAATTCAATGGTTTTTTAGAGTTTTTTCTTAAAATCTCAACACGAACTTTAGAACCTAGTTCACCCAATAAATTTTCTCTAACTTGGGCATTTTTCAGACCAATTCCAGCAATGTTTTTATCTTCAACTCGAATAATTTTATCTCCTGCTAAAATTCCTAATTTCTCAGATGGTCCTCCTGGAATAGTAGCTACAACCATCAATGTGTCTTTTAATATTTGAAAACGAATTCCAATTCCAACAAAACTACCTTCAATTTTCACATTCGCATCGTCAACTTCTTCTTTAGAAATATAAGTACTATGTGGATCTAATTTTTCTAACATAGCTACAATAGCAGCATCTGTTAATGCTTTATCATCAACAGTATCAACATATAATTTATTGACATACATCAATACTTCATCAAATTTTTGATTTGTAGAAACTTTGTTCGGTTGAACCTGAGCGTATGAAAATGTAATTGATAAAAGTGATAAAAAGGAAATTAATTTATAAGTCATATTCTTGTATATCTGAAGTGAAAATCAAAACATAAATATAAGTAAATACTTCTAAAAATTCTTTTTATTGTGTAGTTGAACATTAAAAAATGTTAATTATTGAATAAACATTTGAATGTTGAATGAATTAAAGATGATCCTTTAAAATGTTGAGCTATTTTCATTTTCTTCGTAATAATTAAAAGACATGAATAGAATAAAATTATATATCAGTATTTTTTTTATTGGAACGTTTTCAATATCAGCTTTTTCTCAAATTCCTGAATTTGACAAATTAGAAATGCTTTATTCACAACAGCACTATAAATTGGTATATAGAAAAGCTAATAATTTATTAGATGTGCCTGATTATGATTTTTCTATGTTACCAATTTATTATAAAAGTATTAGTTTGTTCCAGATTTGTCAAAATGAACGTTACTTGTCAAAACATCCAAGTGCATTATTAGAAGCTAAAAAATTGTTCACTGAAGTAAAAAAATCTGGTGATGGTAAAAAGATTTTTCAAGCACATGAAAATGAAATTGCCTTTTTGAAAAACGATTTATTAGCATGGTCAGAAGAATTAAGAAGGAGTGAAAACAAAGAAACATTCGACCAACTTCAATTAATCATGAAAGATTTATTTGATTTTGTTCCTAACATTGATAATCAAGGTCAAGTAAAGGAAGTTGCGAACAAAACGTATAAAGCAACTGGTGTAATTCGCAATGATTTAGCAAATTACGCTATGACATTTATTGGGACACCTTATTTATGGGCAGGTACAGATCCAAAAGGTTTTGACTGTAGTGGTTTTACGGGGTATGTTTTGAAAGAATTCAAAGTCAATACTCAAAGAAGAGCTGTTGATATGCAAAAAGAATGCATTGAAGTCAAACAAAAAAACGCACAAAAAGGGGATTTAGTTTTTTTTGATAATGGTTCAGGTATTTCTCATGTAGGAATGATTATTTCAGAAAAAGACCAACCTTTAGTAATGATTCATTCAAGCTCATCTAAAGGAGTGATAATCACAGAATTAGACAAGTCTGAATACTGGTTGAATCGTATTCACTCTTTTGGAACTTACATCAAATAAGCCAAATTTAATTAGTCATGAAACAAGATAAATTATATGAAATCATTTCAAGTTTTTATGACTTTAAAATTCATCATATTGAAAAAATAGAAACTGATTTAGTAATTGAAATTTCACTTCCTTGGAGCAATGTTATTGGTCTAAAGAATGATTTTTTATTGATTAAATTATTAAACTGTAATCAGTTTGAATGCGAATACTACAAAATCATAAGCGATCAATTAATTGAAGCCTATCCTGGAAAATTTATTAAAGATTCTCAAGAAGTAATTACTTCTAAAAATGATGAAATAAATAGTTTAGAATTAACAATTAATAACTGCACTTATAATTATAATAACAGTTATACCTTCTGGTGTAAAAGTAATTCATCTGTTGAATTAGCTAAACTAATATTCACAACAACTGAAATCCATTTTTTTAATAAGGAGGGTAATGAAATTTCTATTGATGAATTTGAAAAATGGAAGACAATCTGGTGGCAGTCAAAATTTGAAGATTAATCTTCTTTTGATTTTGTTTTAAAAAAAATATTAGATGTAATTGAAACGATTGATAATATCATTAAAACAAACACCCCCAAAGATAAAATAATAGATGAATTGACTTTTATTAAAGTGCTAATAATTAATACACTTGCACTTAATCTAAACAACCACTTTGTAATTTTATAGTTGTAAAATGATGTTAAAGTCAGTTTAAAATCTAAAGCTGTAAATAATAAAAATAGAATTGCCGCTAATTGTATATGCCAAGTTTGACTTAATAATTCAGTTTTTGAGAGTGATAAAAAAAGAAATATTTGTACTAAATAACCAAATACATAAAGATTGATTGTTAAATTACTTTCTTTAATTCTTAAAGTATTTAGCGCAGAAAAAATAGCAATTGATGCAATTGACCCTAATAATAATTGAGTTGTTAGTATTAAATTAACTGACGTAAATTCATAGAAAATAACACCAGTAAAGAAAGTCAAAATAGCTAAAACTAAGCCTATTTTATTTAGAATATTAAACTTTTTAATCATGTTTGTTGTAAAGCGATATTATCAAATATAAGAAATAATCGACAGAAACTATTTTAATCGCTTAATCCTTTTGATCAAAGAAATAATCTTCTGTTTTTCTCAACTGCACAAACTAGATTCCATAATGCTCGTGCTCCTACATTTGCATCCCAATCACCATCAGAACCTGGAGACACTTCATTTAAATCAAATCCAACAATTCTTTTCCCTGATTCAACTAGTTTGAAAAATAAATAATTGATTTCTTCTAATTTAAAACCTCCAGCAACTGGCGTCCCTGTATTTGGACAAAGTTCAGGCATTAAGCCATCAATATCAAATGAAATATAAACGTTTTGAGGTAAATCAGAAATGATACGTTCAACTTGATTTTTCCAGGTTTGTCCTTCAAATTGCTCATCTTTTAAAATCCAATCAAAATAAGTAGATACTCTACCATTACTATTTTGAATTAATTCTATTTCAGAATTAGCAACATCACGAATACCAACTTGAACTAATTTTGTTAAGTTTTTGCACTGTTTCAATGCGTTAAACATAATGCTTGCGTGAGATTGTTCAAATCCTTCATAAGCATCTCTTAAGTCTGCATGAGCATCTACTTGAAGAATACCAAAAGATTCACCTTTTTCATCAATCGCTTCCAATAAACCTAATGGAACACTATGCTCACCACCTAAAACTCCAACAATTTTACCGTTTGCAATTAATTCTTTTGCTCTCTCTTTTAAATTGTTTTTTAAAGCATTCGAAGCATCATTAATTGTACTAACTGTTTGTTGGTATGCTGGTTCTGATTGAATATCACCACCTTCTTCTAAAAAGTTAATATATTCAACAGCTTCAATACATAGTTTTTCATTGATTGATTTCCAGTCTTTTGAGATAGGAGTAAGGAATACTTTCGTTTCCCAGGCATTGGATAATTTAGGGTGGTAAAAATCCAATTGAGTTGATGCATCCAAAATTACTTGTGGACCATCACTTGTTCCCTTTCCATAGGACGCCGTAGCATCCCATGGAATTGGAATAATGATTATATCTGCTTCAGATTCGGTTACAGGGAAACCGAAAATGTTACCATTTGCAATACCTACACCGTTTGGATCGAAGCTTTTAGACATATTGTTCTTTTTTGATTAAATTCTTCACGAAGTTTGGCGTTGCGAAACTTCCTTTGTGAACATCAGCATTGTAATAACGTAAACCTTTTGCATCTACAAACGCATCAATTTCTGATTCATTTGAAATGTTTTTAGGGTGTTTATCTCCTTTAATTCCGTATTGGAAACTCCACATACCAGTTGGGTAAGTAGGAACGAAGAATAAAGAAACTGGAGCTTTATCAGCTCCGAAAATATCTTGTAATGTATGGTTTAATTCAGAAAATGCTTTCTCATTAAATTTAGGAGATTCTCCTTGAGCTAACATAATACCGTCTTTTTTCAATGCATTGTAACAGTTTTGGTAAAATTCAACTGAGAATAAACCTTCAGCTGGTCCAACTGGGTCAGAACCATCAACAATAATAATATCATACGATTCAGGAGCTGCATTTTTAATAAATTCAATTCCGTCATCTACTAATAATTCTAATTTAGGATTGTCAAAAGCAGCAGCGATTTGAGGTAAATGCTCTTTACAAGCTTTAATTACTTCACCATCAATTTCAACCATTGTTACTTTTTCAACTCCTTCATGACGTAAAATCTCTCTTACAGTTCCTCCATCACCACCACCAATTACTAAAATATTTTTAGCATTTCCGTGAGTAAACATTGCAGGATGAGAAATCATTTCATGGTAATGGAACTCATCTTCAATCGTTGTCATTACCATATCATCCAACGCTAACATTTTACCGTATTTATATGATTCTATGATTCTAACACGTTGAAATGGAGATTGAACATCATAGAAAACCTCACCTGTAAAACGTAAAGACAAAGCTTGGTTTTCATCTTTATCAGTAAACCATACATTTCTAGTGAAAAATTCAGGATTTCTCCATTCACTTGCTTTTTGGCGCATAGTTGTCATATCGAAATCATTTCGGTTTAATAAATTAACCGATCCTCTTTTCATTTCGATAGCTGAGTATGATTTCGCTTGAAAAGCTTCTTTTAAAAAGTCAAAAGAAATCCACGCATCCATTTCTCCACAAGTAAATAAATCTACTGCAGCATAACCGTACTCTGGCCATGTGTGAATTGCAAGGTGACTTTCTTGAATTACGACTACTCCAGAAACACCATAAGGTGAAAAATGGTGAAATGTTGAGTTGATAACTGTTGCTCCAGCTTTTTGTGCTGCTGCAACCATGTCTCTCTCAATTGCCGCTACATCATTCATAATGTGCGGTTCACAGTTCATAAACTCTACAAGAATATGATTTCCAAGTGCTGTACTCATTTTTTGTATGGTAATATTATAAATTTGAGTGCAAAAGTACACTTTTCCTATTGAATGAAGTGTAACTTTTGTTAAAATATTATGTTATCTTTTGATTAAGATGACATTAAAATCATTTTCTTTTTAATTTTTCACGATTTTAAGAGTTTTAGAACCCTCTGCTTTTGATTCTATTTTAAACAAAAAGACATCTCTATTTGCATTCCCTAAATCAATATCAGTCTCTTTTTGAAATAATTTAACTAAGACAATTTTTCCTTTAGAATCATAAACCGTTAATTCAGCCTCATTAGAATCATTTAATTTAATATTTACAGGGCCATTTGTTGGATTTGGAGAAATCTGAACATTCGTCTGCGGGATCGAAATATCTTGAATATTTAATAAACTTAAATCCTTAAAAATCCCACTTGTTTTATTTATAATCCAATTATTTGGATCTATTGCTGTTAGATTTGTAACTGAAGAAATATTTGCAATGTTAAATTGTGTTGAATTTGAAGTTGGTTGAAAACGAATTATTGTATCACCACCAACACTTCTCGAAAATTTTAAATCAATTGGATTTGAGTAAAATGGAGTAATCAAAGGTCTAGATGTCGTTTGATTAATCTCTACAATTAAATTTTGATTGTTAGTATTCCATCTTACAGAATAAGTAGGATAACCTTCTCCATAAAACCATTCTTCGAAAGCGCTAGTTAAATCCAAACCTGTTAACGCTTCCATTCGTTGTTTAATATCTAAAGCATCTGCAGTTGTATGTTCAAAGTCTGATTGAAAATTTCTTAAGGCTTGAAAGAATAAGCTATCGTTTTGAATAATATATCTTAAAGTATGTATAAATGATGAGCCTTTATTATAAGTTATTCGATTGTCAAAAATGGTATTCGAATTTAAACTATCAAGAATCCAAATACTTCCACCTGGTTGACTCATGACATCATTGTGTCTATCCAACATATCTTGATTTTTTTGATTTGGGTAAAGATTTTCTAACATTAAATACTCTGAATATGCTGCAAAACCCTCATTTACCCAGATATCTGCCCATGAATTACAAGTAACATGATTTCCCCACCATTGATGCGCTAATTCATGAGCGGTTAATTGTTTTTCAAAGTAACCTAAAGTGGTCATTGTTTGATGTTCCATTCCTCCACTTAAAGGAGCCATACAATGTCCATATTTTTCATTTTGAAATGGGTAAGGTCCATATAAATCTGCATATAATTCTATGAAATCCACTGTAGCGTCAATTTCTGCTTGAAAGTTCGGAAGGGTCTGTGGATTATTGTATACGTAATTTTGAATTAAAACAGGTGAGGTTGAGCCAGCAGGATTAGCGTAAATTGAATAATCAACATATTCAGCTACTGCAACTGAAATTAAGTAATAATCGATAGGGTAGTTGTTTACCCATTCATATCTTGAGAAACCATTTCCTAAATTTACAACTCTTGAAAGCAATCCATTAGAACCTGCTTTGCAATTTGAAGGAACAGTAATATTTACTTTAGAACTGTCAGCTTTATCTGTCAATGATTGTTTGCATGGCCACCATTCGAATGCAGAAAAAGGTTCTGATAAAGACCAAGTCACTTGATTTCCCCAACTTGGAGAAAAATCATTTGTCATACCTGAACCTCCTAATGGATTTGTAGTTGCTGAAGGTGGAGTTCCATTATAATCAATCGAAATAATGAAAACATCACTCATTTGAGCATTGATAGGAACTTTTACACGATGTTGATTTCTTGAAAAATTAGATGGTATATTGTTTACCCTTATTTCAGTTATTGATAAAGCTGAAAACAATTCAAATAATGCCGAATCAATTGTTTCTAAAGCTACAAAACGAATTTCACCTGTCCCTGAAACATCAGTCGATAAATTATCCATCGTAAGATCTAATTGATAATAGGTAATATCGTATTTTTCGGTTTCTACAATTTCAGAAACTGTAAGTGTATTGCTCTTTTGTAAATTAGTTTTTGATTTATGACCAGAACAATAATTCTTTACGTTTTCTTGTCCAAAGTAAGAGAATGGGAGAAGGATTGCTAATCCTAATAGTTTTAATTTCATAGTTTAATTTTAGATTAATAAAAGTATGAAAATCATTCATAAGAATTATTAATTTATGATAATGGGTAGTAATTATTGATTAAAACAAAAAAGAGGCTTCTCAAAACCAATTTGAGAAGCCTCTTTTTTACTTTAAATCTGTAACTTCTATTTTAGGACTAGTCACTAAGTGGTGATCAATGAAAATTAATCTACTAGATTTAATTAGTATTTTAATTCTTAATGAATTTAGTTACATCCCCATCATCTGTTCTAATATAATAAATGTCTAAAGCATAATTTGAAGTGTCCAATAAAGTTTCACCATTTAATTTAATCCTTTCAATTTCTAAACCATTTGATGAAATAATAATTGCATATGAAGGTTTTCTAAAAATGTTAGATAACCATTAGTAGGCTTTGGTTTAACAGTCAATCTGTTTAATTTTAATTCATCCAATCCTACAGAGTTAATCTGAAAAAAGTACTTGTTGTAGAACAATTGTTTAGACTAATTTCTAGAGCATAACTTCCATTTAATGTTCGAATAAATGATTGTCCTTTTAGTCCAGAAATTGATTGGTTACCATTATAGCAATTTATCCAAGCATAGTTTACTCCAGATTGTGCAGATGTCATTGTAATTCCTGTTTGAGTGATAGTTGAATTAAGAATTGTAAGGCTAAATGTAACACCCAAACGATTGATTCTTTCACGGCAAGTAATTATTTGGGATGCATAATATATTCCATTAGATAGTGATCCTACTAATTGATTTCCAAAATTATAGCTGATGAATACCAAGTAATTGATGTTTCAACGGCATTTAAATCATTGACAGTTGCTACATAAATTGAGTTTGTAAATAGCAAAATCCACCTCCGGTCACATCGCTCTCGAAGGGGGATTAATCTATGAAAAAACTATTTTTACTGTTTAATAAACTTAACTGTTTGTCCTTCTGATGTGCGCAGATAATAAACACCCGGTGAGTAAGAAGAGACATCGATAGCGGTGTCTTCGTTTAATTCTATATGAGCAATGTTTGCCCCGTTAGATGAAGTGATCTGTATTGAAGTCAAACCTTCATTCCTAATAGTTAAAATATTGTTTGCAGGATTTGGGAATACATCGATTACGGAAAGTGAATTTTCATCCAAACTAGCTGTAGCACAAGTTAACCCGGCATTCATATCTCCGGATAAGGTAATGCTATTCTGACTGATGATTGAATTTCTTGCCGACACATCACCATCGATGTAATATAGGTTAAGAACGCCTATTGTTAATGATACTGGTAAGGTTGAATTACCCGCCCAACTCGATAACATATCACCATATATATCGCATTCAATTCCAGAATTATCGAACATATTCGACATGTTAGTAGTGTTGGTAAAGTTCCAATTTCCAACATTTTGATTGAAAGATGAGGCATTAAGAAATGTGCCACTCATAGATGTGACATTCGCTGTATTCCAGTTTGTTAAAGATTGATTGAAACTGGAAGCAGAAAGGAACATACTCCCAATCTTTGTAACATTACCAAGATCCCAGTTATTAATTGGTTGATTAAAAGAGCTTGCTCCCCAGAACATTCCGAACATGTCGGAAGCACTGCCAGTATCCCAATTACCGATCGGTTGATTGAATGCAACAGCATTGTAAAACATGCCATTGAAGTTCTCCACGTTGGAAGTATTCCAATTATCTATCGGTTGATTAAATGAACTTGTATTAGCAAATAACATATTCATGTTTGTAACATTCGCTGTATTCCAATTTGCTAAAGATTGGTTGAAAGAATTTGCTGATTGGAACATGCCCGCCATGTTCGAAACGTTAGATGTTATCCATGTTCCGATTGGTTGATTAAATGAAGTAGATGCAAACATATTCGTCATTGAGGTGACATTTGAAGTATTCCACGCACCAATTGGTTGGTTGAATGCGCTTGCACCACTGAATAAATGTGTCATATTTGTAACTAAAGAAGTATTCCAATCTCCAATTGGTTGATTAAACTGGGAAGCTAATTCGAACATCCGCTCCATATTTGTGATAGTGCTTACATTCCAAGAATTAATATTTGCTGGGCTATTTAAATTTAAACAAGCGCGGAACATCCAGCTTAGATCGGAACATTGGCTAAGATTCGGAACATCACTCGCCGAAATATTCAGGTTTTCACATCCTGCAAACGCCCCATTCATTGTTACCCAAGTTGCATTTCCCCACTGTTCAATATCGCTTATAACTTTTCTATCTGCGCCACCCTGAATTAAAAATGCATCGAGGTTTGTTGCTTCGATACTAAGGCGAATATTCATTCCACTAGGTAATCCTGTAATTGTTTGGGCGCTGTATCCTGCAGTTGAAAAATTACCGCTGCCGGTTTGGCCTGAAGGGACGGTTTCCCAAGTATAGTTTGCCCCCCCGCTTCCTATACCTAAATTGAAGGTTATTGATGTCTGCCCTGTCGGTAACTGCCAACGAGTGATAAACTCACCTTGTGCATTTAAAGACAAAAAAATAAATATTGAAAGGATAAAAAGAAAAGACTGTTTCATGTGTATAAGAATTAATTTTCCCCAAAGATGAACCAACCCAGCCAATCATACTTGCATAACTTTGTGAACGGATCTTGTGAGTTTGTAAACAGTAAAATCCCCCTCCGGAAACATTGCTCTCGAAAGGGGATTTAAGCTATGAAAAAACTACTTTTACTGTTTAATAAACTTAACTGTTTGTCCTTCAGATGTGCTGATAAAGTAAACACCCGGTGCGTAAGTGGAAACATCTAGTGTGGTTTCGCCGTTGATGTCAATTTTCTTTTTAAGGATTCCATCTGTTGTTAGAATGCTAGCATTTGTTGCTGTTTGGGTTTTAATATGCAACGAACCTTTTGTAGGATTTGGATAAATTTCTATTTTTGACAAGCTCATTTCAGACAAGTCTGCACTCGGAAGATCAAACTTCCACAAGCCCTGTTGTTGTGGCCCACTTCCCACGCTAAAGAATATTTTATTCAATAACTTTGTGAAATTTCCCGAATATGAAGTATTTGGTCCAGGATTTATATCGTAAGCCATTGTTGTTCCTGCGTCAGTGCCATTCGTTTTCCATATTTCCCAACCATAGGTAGGCTCATTCGCTATAAAGTGCAGTACCCCTTCTAATTCAAAGAAATTATAAATGCTAGAACCTTCTCCGTTTAAAGGATTGATGTTTTTTACCATTTGTGTACCGCCAACTGTCCCATCCGTTTTAAACAATTCTGTACCTGTTGCGATATCTGGGGTTGCCACGAAATATAGAGTATTATTGAACTCATAAAAAAGCCCTGGATTGGACGCTCCAGTTGCATTTAGCTCAGTAAAAACAGAGGTTCCCGATGCTGTTCCATCCGACTTCCATAATTCCGAATTGTCCCAAGTGCCACTTGGACTTCCAAAATAAAAGGCATTGTTAAATTTATAGAGCGGAGTGCTATTGATCCGAACCTCCTTCACCAATTGGGGAACAGAAGAAGAAGTCGTAATCTTAAAAAGACCATGTCCGGTTGCTGTGAGATCGCTTGAATTAGCATAAAAAAATAGTTGGTTATCAAAAATGGTATAATGATTAGGAAAGCCATTATTTGTAATAGTTGGATCAACATAAAAATCTTTAACAAGAACAGTTCCTACTTCGGTACCATCTGATTTAAAGAGCTCTCGTCCAACTGAATTGTCAGAGCTTGTAAAATAAAGTTCATTGTTGAAAAAGATTCCTTTTTGCGGTTCTGAACTACCAGAACCCGGAACCATATCTTTTACCATTACAGTACCTGCTTCGGTTCCATCTGACTTCCATAATTCGCGCCCATGAATTCCATCTTCTGCTGTAAAAAAGAATTCGTTTAGGCCAACGACGTTCAGCCAAAGATCAAATGAACCCATGAAATCACCTGTAGGATTTATATTTTTAACCATTTGAGTTCCTGGCGTTGTACCATCGCTTTTCCATAGTTCTATTCCATTCACACCGTCGTCAGCTCTGAAGTAGAGCATATTGTTGAATTTGAACATATCTCTTATTGAGGAAAAACTCTTGATCTGAATTGTGCCGGCATTTGTTCCATCCGTTTTCCATAACCCTGAATCTGTTCCTGAGCATATTAAATAGACCTCCCCATTCAACTCTATAAAATTTCCCGGTGAGTTTACATTCTTTATAAATTCCGGTTGTATCTGACAATAGGTTAGCTTCCCGAAAAAAACCAAAAAACTTAAAAGTATTATTCTTTTCATCTAGTTTAAATTAAAATTCATCAAAGATAACCCAACCAACCCACACATCCTTGCATAACTTTGTGAACGGCTACTGTGAGTTTGTAAATAGCAAAATCCCCCTCCGGAGACATTGCTCTCGAAGGGGGATTAGCCTATGAAAAAACTATTTTTACTGTTTAATAAACTTAACTGTTTGTCCTTCAGTTGTGCGCAGATAATAAACGCCTGTTGCAAATTTCGTTGCGTCAATAACTGTTTCACCTTCCAATTTCAATCTGGCAACGATTGTTCCGTTGGCAGCACTGACCACCGCATTTGTAGGTTGTGAAACCGTGATCATCAGTATTCCGCTTGTAGGGTTCGGCTGAATCGTTAACCTATCTAGCTTATCCTCTTCTAAACCAACAGACCCAATCTGAACACAAGAGCTCATTGCAGAGCAACCATTCAATTCGATTTCAACGGCATAACTTCCATTCGCTGTAGGCGTAAATGATTGTCCGTTTGCACCAGCAATAGGTTGATTACCGTTGTTGCAATCTACCCATGTATAGTTAGCTCCTGACTGAGCTGCTGTTAGTGTACTTCCTGTTTGAGTTACGTTGGTATTCACAGTGTCCACAGTTAGCGTTACACTAGCACTTGTAGCTTCATTACATCCTGGGCTCAAAATGCAATTATATGTTCCGACATTGGATACTTGTGCATTTGAAATTTGTAAATTGTTTGTATTCGCACCGGATGTACTTCCTCCGTTAGACAATGGGGTTCCGTTGAATGTCCATTGATAAGTAAAGGTGCTACTCACGTTAGGGGTAAGAACATTCAGAGATAGGTTTGCTGTTTCACCCACACAGACCCTTTGACTTTGTGGTTGAGTTGTAATTAAAAAAGGACTTGTTCTTAATTCATTAATTTCTGCAATCGTAAGTACAGCATTGTAAAAACGTACTTCGTCGATAAGACCTGAAAATGGTTGATTACCAGTTGTCGAAATCCCTACAATACCTGTATTTGCATAACCATTACCTATTTTGATGATATTCGAAGCACCTGGGCTAAGTGTACCATTCATCGTTGCAACTTGACTTCCATCTAAATAGGCAGTTTGCTTATTTGTAGTATAAATCAATGCCAAGTGGTGCCAATTGGTGTCAATTGTAACATTTGAACTCCAAGCAGCAACGCCACCCTGGTACATCCAGCCTCGTAGGATACCATCAGAACCTATGTAAGCAAGTGGATTCCAATTACCAGGAGATGCCTGCTCATAACCGATCAATATACCTTTACTTGAAGTAGAGCTTCGCTTGAACCAGAGAGAAATTGATTTGTTTTGACCGTTACCTAAAATAGTTTGTCCCGTCGGTGCCGCAATTGTAACAGTTGATGATGTACCGTTAAAAGAAAGTGCGGAATTAGCCTGATTCAATCGATTATTCACGCTTGTTGTAGCTGTAGCTGTAGCATTATAGTTATTTCCGCCTGCATCATCACTACTGCCATTATTAAAAGGATAATATGCCGTAAGGTTACTGATACTAACAACTCCAGATTCAGTAATGTTTACTGAATCAAAACCGACTCCACACGTCGATGTGACATCTACACTGTAGGAGCCAAAATCGCTTGAAACTATGTTAGCTAATTGCAAATTTGCAGAAGTTGCTCCGGAAATATTCCCCCCGTTCGTTAAGTTAGCTCCATTTTTCTTCCATTGATATCCTATAATGGATTCTCCAGAGTTCACAACAAAAGAAGCAGTCAGGTTCATTGTTTGACCTTGACAATAGACAGTTGTACCTGTAATATTTGCTGGAATATTATCAATGGTTACGGTCACTTCAAGGCGGTTAATACTCTCACATCCACTGATCGTTTGGGTTGCATAATATGTTGTGCCTGTTGCTAATGCTGTTCCTGTTGTAAGAGCAGTTCCGCCGGTAGACGCTGCATACCATTGGATACCTGATCCTGTTGCCTCTAAGTTGATAACCATTGCCGAGCTACAGAATGTTTGAGATGCTGTTCCAGTTGGAGATGCTGGCGCATTTATCGTTACTAATACTGCAAATCTGTCAGTACTTTCGCAACCTCCCGGTGTTTGGGATGCGTAGTATGTTGTTCCATTAACTAGCGCTGTTCCTGTTGACAATGCTGATCCACCAGCCTCAGCAGCGTACCACAGAATGTTCGAACCTGAAGCAGCAAGGTTTGCTACAGTGCCACTATTACATATAGTCTGGAAAGCAGAACCAGTAGGAGCTGATGGAATTCCAAAGGCTACCGTTACAACAAGTCGTGTTGCGCTTTCACAACTATTGATAGTTTGGGATGCATAATAGTTCACTCCATTCACTAAAACTGTTGATGGCGAAATCGGTGAACCTCCAGATGCAGTTGAATACCATTGAATATTGGTCCCCGTAGCAGATAAATCTCCTACGATCGATCCACTACATAAAGTTTGCGTCGCTGAACCAGTAGGAGCAGATGGAATGTTAATAGTTACTGTCACTGCCAGGCGGTTGATACTCTCACATCCACTTATCGTTTGTGATGCGTAGTATGTTGTCCCGCTCGTAAGAGTCGTTCCTGTCGCAATAGCAGTTCCGCCAGTTGACGATGAGTACCACTGAATTTCTGAACCAGTCGCTATTAGATTCGCAACGGTTGCAGTGTTACAAAAGGTTTGAACAGTGGATCCTATTGGAGCAGGAGTATTGATTACTGTCACTATTTGTGATGTTGACGCCTGACAACCATTCGCATCGGTAACTGTAACTGTATACGTTGTTGTTGAGGAAGGTGTGACGATTTGAGTATCACTTGTTCCAAGACTGTTACCCCAAACGTAAGAAGAACCTCCACTTGCAGTCAATGTAATAGCTTGTCCTTGACAGATTGATGGAGATACTGGTGTAATTGCGGCCACTGGCTGAGCTAAAACTGTAAGTGTTGCAATCTGTGAGGTAATTGTACCACAGCTCGCGCCAAAGATATCAACGGTATAATTACCAGCATTTAAAGAGTTCACATTAGTTAAGTTTAAGGTTGCATTCGTTGCACCACTTATATTCACCCCATTCTTTTTCCATTGGTAAGTTACAGTTGCACCCTGTGTGGCAATACTGAAAGATGCTGAGCTATTCTGACAAACGGAAGTACTCAAAGGTTGTTGGGTAATATTTACGTTGCCTGTGCTTACTGATAAGGTTACACTTGAACTCGTAGCTTGATTGCACCCTGGACTTACAATACAATTGTATGTTCCGGCATTGGGAGCTTGTACATTTGCAATTTGTAAATTGTTTGTGTTCGCTCCAGATATACTTCCTCCGTTAGACAGTGGGGATCCGTTGAATGTCCATTGATAAGTCAACGTGTTCCCGACAATAGTCTGGGTAGTCAGAGATAGGTTTGCAGGTCCACCCACACAGACGTTTTGGTTTTGTGGTTGATTTGTAATTAAAAATGGACTAGTTCTTATTGAATTAATTTCTGTAGTTGAAAGCACAGCATTGTAAAAACGTACTTCGTCTATCACGCCTGAAAAAGGTTGATTTCCCGTTAACGAAATCCCTGGAATACCTGTATTGGCAAAGCCATTTCCTATTTGGATGATATTCGAAGCACCAGGGATAAGTGTACCATTCATCGTTGCAACTTGACTGCCATCTAAAAAAGCAGTTTGAGTATTTGTGGTATAAACCAACGCCAAGTGATGCCAATTGGTATCAATTGTAATATTTGAAGTCCAAGGAGCACTTCCGCTTTGATACATCCAACCGCGAAGAATACCATCAGAAC
>Ga0315907_10001020_pt1 | contig 38472 bp, 26 predicted proteins | sample LakEriMetagenome_3_FD_203525 | JGI IMG/M metagenome (GOLD analysis project Ga0315907, IMG submission 203525) | Freshwater fungal communities from buoy surface, Lake Erie, Ohio, United States - Buoy 12 MA123 | ecosystem: Environmental > Aquatic > Freshwater > Lake > Lake biofilm | place: USA...
TCGATCTGACCGCGATTTCATGGCTCAAGGATGTGCCTGGCACTCCGGCCAAGGCAGCCGGCACCGCAACCGCACGGCTGCAGGCCCTTTCCCCGCTGCGAGCCGTCGGGAAGTCGACACCGCCCACACTCCTCCTGCACGGCACCGCAGACCAAGTCGTTCCCCACGCCCAGTCGGCTTCCTTTCAGAAAGCCATGCTGGCAGCGGGCCGCCCCTGCCAACTGGTCTCGCTCGAGGGCACCGGGCATGCCTTCCTGCTGCCGGGCTATGGCAAGCCTGCGGAAGTCGTCCGCGCCCTCGTGGAGACCGACCGCTTCCTGACGAAATCCGGCTATCTGGCCGGTGCCCCGACGCTGCGGGCGGCGGGCCCGTGAATCTTTGTCTTACTGATCCTCCGCCTTTTCGCACCATGGGCCATGAACTTCCGGACTTCTTCGCTGCTTGTTTCTGTGATGCTGTTCAATTCCTGCGGGAATCCCGAGGCACCTCTGCAGGGAGCGGGACCACCGCGTGAGGCGGCACGGCCGCGCAGGGAACGGGCTGGGAATGCATCGGAACCGGTGGCGTCCGCGGGATTCAGTGCCGTCGTGGCTCTGAATGGCGCAGACGGCTCGCGTCCCTTTGGAGACGTCCTCGCATCGGGTGGAAACCTCTACGGGGCGGGATCCGAGATGGGGGAACACGGCGGAGGATCACTCTTCCGGGTCACGCCCGGTGGGTCACTCACCGTGCTCCATCAATTCCGGCAAGCCGACGGCACCGGGCCCTTCGGAAGGCTCTGCGACGGAGGCGACCGCATCTTTGGCATCACTACGGGCGGAGGAATGCATGGCAATGGAACGCTCTATGCGATTGGGCACGATGGTTCCGGCTTCAGGGTGCTCCACCATTTCAAGAACGGCGATCCCGCCGGAGGATCGCCCAAGAACGGTCCTATCCTGGTCGGCCGTCAGCTCATCGGCACCGCGTTTCATGGCGGGGTCCGCAATGGCTTCGCCGGATGCGTCTACCGTCACGATCTCGATTCCGGAAAAACGGAAATGCTGGCGGAACTCGGGGGCGAAGCCGGATTCCACCCGAGCGGCAGCCTGCTCTTTCACGATGGCTGGGTCTACGGGATGACTTCGGATTACGAACGCAAGGAACCCGACGCGCACGGAGCCATTTTCCGGCTCCGGCCGGATGGCTCGGAGTTCAAGGTGCTCCATCGCTTTGCAGCTGGCGACGGGCATCCCTACGATTGCCTTGCGGCTTCGCCTGACGGCTGGCTCTACGGGACAACCCACGGAACGTTCAGCAATCCGGAGGAACATGGCTCGGTCTTCCGCATTCAGGCGGACGGCAGCCGCTTCGAAACCGTCATCAGCTTCAGCGGCTGCGGTCAGCGCGGGGGATCCAAGCCAAATGGCAGTGTGGTGTTCTCATCCGACGGCCGCTTTCTGTACGGATCCACCCACGGGAACAATCAGCGCGGCGGCAACCGCCCCGGCACCCTGTACGCCATCGATCTGAAATCGAAGACCATGCAGGTTCTTCATGTGTTCGATGGCGGCACCAATGGAGCGACCCCCATGCGCACTCCGGTCCTTGTCGGTTCGCGGCTCTTCGGGTTGGCCGCGCACGCCGGGAAGCCCGGCGAGAACTATCCGGATGGCCACGGCCTGCTGTACGGCTTTGCAATTCCCGAGGCGGCTTCGCTGAGCGGTGGACTGCCGCTTGATGCATCCTTCAGCGGGCACTGAGATCCCGGAGCGGCGGTGGCCGTGCTCCGCATCAAAGCAAACGGGGCTGCCATCGGTGAAGACGGCAGCCCCGCGGTATTTTCTGCTGCGGAGGAAGCCTCCGGAGGGACGCTTAGTTCCGGAAGGCCTTGTCGTCCTTGTTGCCGCCGCTCAGCAGGTAGGCCATGAGGTCGAGGACCTCATTTTCGTTGAGCGAATTGAGAAGGGCGGGCGGCATGGCGCTCACGGGGAATTTGCTGCGTGCCTTGATGTCGGCTGCGGCAATTTCCGTGAGGGAATCCGGAGCGAGCGGATTCTCGGCAACCTTGACCTTGCCATCGGCGTCCTGGAGCACGCGGCCGACCACGGACGATCCATCCTTTTTCTCGATGAGGGTGGATTCGTACTGATCCGAGATGACCTTGCTTGGTTCCATGATGTTCTCGAGGAGGTCGCGCATGGTGTAGCGGTTGCCGGCCCCGGTGACATCGGGTCCGATGCCGCCGCGGCCTTCGGTGCCGAACTGATGGCAGTTGGCGCAGAGGACAGCCTTGAACATCTTCGCGCCGTTATCGTAGCTGCGGCCCTTGAGGCCATTGGCGGTGAGGGCCATGACTTCGTCGATGGTCCACGCGCGTCCCGGGCCCTGCGGGCGGGGCAGATCGGCGGGAACGGCATTGAGTTCCTCCGAGAGGCCTTCGAGTTCCGCCTTCATTTCGGCGGGCACATTGGCGAGCGCGTCCTTGCGGATCATTTCGATGAAGCCGCGCAGGCTGTTGCCGCCCTGGAATTTGCGGGCTCCATTGAACCAGCGGAAGTACTGGCGGCGCAGTTCCGGCGTCCAGCCTTCCTTCGCGATGCGCAGGGCATAGGAGTAGGCGATCTGCTGCCGGTTCGGACGCGATGCCATCGCGTCGCGCACGCCCTTCGCATAGCCATCGTTGCGGGCAATGAGCTGTTCCTCGGCGATCTGGTTGGCATCATCGCGGGCGGTCGTCAGCAACTGGATGGCGCGTGGCACCACGCCCGGGCTGCCCACGGCGCAGAGCAGGTCGCACAATTCCTTGTTGAGGGCGTCGCTGGCTGCCGGGAACTGAGGTTCGAAGCGCGCACGGATCGCCGCGCGGGCCGCCTCGTCGGGCATGCCGCCCCGCACCAGACAAACCGCGTACGTCCGGATGAGGTCGAGCTTCGCCGGTTCCGCGAGGGCTGCAGAGTCAATCCGTCCGAGGGCCGCGAGAATAGCCGCCTGGTGTTCCTTTGCGGCGGAGCGGCTGAGGGCAAGCAGGGCCTGGGTGGCCGCCGCCGGATTCTTCTCATCGAGCGCCCGCTGAGCCCATGTGGCCGCTGGCTGGAATTCCACTGCCGTGCGTGCGGCGAAGCGGATCCAGCGGTCGGCATGGCCGAGCTGCGCCCATGCCTTGTCGAGCGCGGCCGCCGACGGACCTGCCAGCTGCAGGGATTCCAGTTCCCGGCGCAGTTTCATTTCCGGAGTCAGTTCCGGAGCGGGGGCGGGAGCTGTGGATTCGCTGCCCGTATAGGTTACGCGGTACAGGCCCGACTGCGTGCCGCGGCCACCCACGAGGAAGTACATGGCACCGTCCTTCGGATGGATGACAAGGTCGGTGAGAGGCAGTGGTTTACCCGAAACGAATTCCTCCTTCACGCCCTTCCACGAAGCCCCGTCGGGAGTCAGGTGAATCGCGTACATGGTACCGAAGGTCCAGTCCGCCGCATAGATGGCATGCTGGTATTTGGCGGGGAATTTGGCACCGAGTCCGGCTTCCACGCCCGTGGGGCTGCCGGGGCCGATGTCCGTGACCGGAGGCAAACTGTCCGGATAATACACCGGCCACTTTCCGGAGCCGGAACGCCAGCCGAATTCACTGCCCGGCATGGCCTGGCAGATGCGCGTCGGACGGTACCATGGGGTGCCGACATCCCATTCCATGTCGGCGTCATAGGTGAAGAGGTCACCGGTCGCATTGAAGGCAACGTCGTACTGATTCCGGTAGCCCATGGAGATGAGTTCCCATTCCTTGCCATCGAAATCCGTGCGGCAGATCCAGCCACCGGGTGCGAGAATGCCCTGAGCATGGCCGTTGGCGTCCCACATGCGGGGCACCAGATGGTCTTCCTGCCAGAGGCGCGGGACGCGGCTCTTTTCCGGATCCGGTGTCTTGGTGTGGTTCCCACCGATCACGTAGATCGATTTCCGGTCGGGTGCGGCAATGACCGCGTGCGGTCCGTGTTCGCCACCGCCTTCGATTGGGCGCAGGAGCGTTTCTTCGTCGTACTTGTCGTCGCCATCCGTATCACGGAGCCGGTACAATCCGGGTCCGGGGCCGTTGGTGACCACATAGAGCGCACCGTTGATGTGGAGGAGGCCCTGCGCGTGGCCCGCCTTGGTGCCGAGCGGTTCGACCTCCGGTTCCGCGCCGTCCTTGAGCGTGACCCGGTAGAGTCCGCCGCCCTGATCGCCCGTAATGAGACGTCCCTTGTCATCGACGGTCATGCTGACCCACGATCCCTGATCCCCCTTGGGCACGCTGTAGATCAATTCCGCCTTGAATCCAGGGAGTACCTTGACTTCCTCGGCGGGCAGAAGGCTGCCGCCCGATCCACCGCGGGCACCGCCGGCGAAGACATCGCCCCACGGGGCATCACCGAGCTTGGCCACTTCCATGGCGGCCGCCCATGAGGCGTCGGACGTTTCCGGCTTCTCCCAGCCACCGCCCGGATCCTGCGCGGTCACTTTCCACGAGGCATCCGATTCCAGCAGAACCTGTTTGCCCCGCTCGACGCGGGCCACGAGCCCGGCTGCGGTGCTGTTGTCGTTGCCGGCCTTGATGGCGATGACGTTGCTGCCGGGCTTGAGGAATTTCTCGGCATTCACCCGTTTGGGAGCCGACCATTCATTGCCGCGGCCCGCGAATTCCCCATTGATCCAGAGTTCCCATGTGTTGTCGGCGGAAACCGAGACACGTGCCCCCTTGAGCGGGCCATCGAGCTGGAATGTTTTGCGGACCCAGACGGACTGATTCGGCTCCACTTTCGGGGGAGCCCAGATCCAGAGCGGGCGGGCATCGGCGGATGCCACGAGAACCGAAAGCGGAAGCAGTCGGAACAGCGGGGGAATGCAGTGTTTGTTCATCGGAATGTGCCGGAGTAATGAAATCGCGGACGGATGGCAAGCAACGCCTCGCGCAGGCCCCAACTATCACCGCGCCCGCGCAGCCGACCCCGCACGGAAAACAAAACCGCCCCCGGCAGCCACAGCCACCGGAGGCGGTTTCCCTGAAGATCCGGATCCGCAGAAGGAAGCTCAGGCAGCCTGCGCGGCGGCCACCACCTTCTGGGCGGCGTCCGTGAGGTCGGTCGCGGCGGTCAGTTTGAGCCCGCTGGCTCCGAGCAATTCGCGTCCCTGTTCCACGTTGGTGCCTTCGAGCCGCACCACGAGGGGAACTTCCAGCTTCATTTCGCGGGCGGCATTGATGATGCCCTGGGCAATGACATCGCAGCGCATGATGCCGCCGAAAATGTTCACGAGGATCGCCTTCACCTTCGGGTCGGACAGCAGAATCCGGAAGGCCTGCTTGACTTGTTCCTCGTTGGCTCCACCGCCCACATCGAGGAAGTTGGCCGGTTCTCCGCCGTGCAGCTTGATGATGTCCATGGTCGCCATGGCGAGGCCCGCTCCATTGACCATGCAGGCAATGTCCCCATCGAGCCCGATGTAGTTCAGATTGAATGCGCTGGCGTCGACTTCGCGCGGATCTTCCTCCGTCGTATCGCGCATGGCCGCCACTTCCTTCTGACGATACAGCGCATTGTCGTCGAAATTGAACTTGGCATCGAGCGCCAGAATCTGTCCGTCAGTCGTCTCCACCAGAGGATTGACCTCGACCATCGAACAATCGCATTCGATGAAGAGACGGTAGAGTGCTGTGAGGAGTTTTTCGAAGGCACGCAGTTTGTCGCCGCCGAGGCCGATCTGACGGGCAATCTTGCGGGTCTGGAACGACTGCAGGCCGAGGGCCGGATGAACGTGTGTCCGGATGATGGCTTCGGGACGCGATTCCGCGACTTCTTCGATGTTCACGCCGCCTTCCGCGCTGGCCACGATGACCGGGCACTTTTCGGCGCGGTCGAGGAGGATGGCGAGGTAGTATTCCTTTTTGATGTCGACCGACTGCGCGATGAGCACTTTGCTGACCAGTTTGCCTTCGGGACCGGTCTGATGGGTCACGAGGACCTGACCGAGCATCTGGGAAGCCAGTTCAGCGGCGCGTCCGGGAGTTTCCGCGAGGTGGACCCCGCCCTTGAAGCCATTCTGGAAGGTTCCCTTGCCGCGGCCGCCGGCATGGATCTGCGCCTTGACCACGAGGCCGCCCGTGAGTTTCTCCGCGGCTGCCTTCGCTTCCTCGGGTGTCGCTGCCATGATCCCTCCCGGAGTGGGGACACCGAATTTAACGAAGAGTTCCTTGGCCTGATACTCGTGGATGTTCATGGATGAATGGGAAAGGTTGAGCGGCGGAAGCGCCTGTGACCCTTAGAGAACGCTCCCCGGGCGTCAAGCGTTGCCGTCCCCTGACGGAATGGGCGGCCGCAAATCCCGCGAATGTGGCCTTCCCGGCAAGCCAGCGTCCGGAGTATGGGAAGGCATGCCGCGTTTCTCCGTTTTCTTCGCCGTCCTGCTGCTCTGGCAATCCGCCATGGCCACCCCGCCCAATGTGGTCTTCATGCTGGCAGACGACCTCGGCTGGACGGACCTCGGCTGCCAGGGAAGCCGATTCTACGAAACACCGCACCTCGACCGCCTCGCCTCCGACGGGCTGCGCCTCACGCAGTTCCATGCCTGCCAGAACTGCCAGCCAACCCGCGCAGCCCTGCTGTCGGGTCAGTACAGTCCGCGCACGGGAGTCTACACAGTCGGCAGCATCGACCGCTTTCCTTGGTGGCGGCGCAGCCTGCGGCCAGTGGACAATGTCACGGAACTTCCGCTCGACCGCACCACGGTGGCTCAGGCGCTTCAGAAGTCAGGCTATGCCACCGGCATGTTCGGCAAATGGCATCTCGGCGAATCCGGAGGGCATCATCCCGCCAAGCGCGGCTTCGACGAAGCCCTCGTGACCATGGGACGGCATTTCGGATTCCGCACGAATCCACCGTCGCAGGTTCCCGAAGGCCAGTACCTCGCCGATTTTCTGACGGACAAAGCCGTCGACTTCATCCACCGCCACCGGGAGAAGCCATTTTTCCTTTACCTGCCGCACTTCGGTGTGCATTCGCCGCACGAGGCCAAACCGGAACTGATCAAGCGCTTCCGCCGCAAGGCGGCGGCCGGCGGGCATCACGATCCCGTTTACGCGGCCATGATTGCCAGCATCGATGAAAGCGTGGGCCGCGTGGTCCAGACGCTCGCGGACCTGCAGCTGACGGAACGCACGGTCGTCATTTTCTCGAGCGACAATGGCGGAGTCGGTGGCTACCGCCGCGAAGGCCTGCGCAAAGCCGGCGACATCACGGACAATGCCCCGCTCCGCAGCGGCAAGGGCAGCCTCTACGAAGGCGGTACCCGCGTGCCCTTCATCGTGCGCTGGCCGGGCACCATTCCCGCAGGAACCACCTCGGATGCCCCGGGCATCCATGTCGACCTCTTTCCCACCCTCCTTGAAATCGCGTCGGCCCAGCCACCCGGTCAGACCCTCGACGGCACAAGCCTTGTGCCTGTCTTCCGCAAGCCCGCTACCACGGACCGTCCGCCCATTTTCCAGCACTTTCCAGGGTACCTCGGAGCAGGCGAGAACTCGTGGCGCACCACCCCGGTAAGCACCGTCCAGCAGGGACCATGGAAGCTCCTCGAATTCCTCGAGGACCAGCGCACCGAACTCTATCACCTCGCAAAAGACCCCGGCGAAACACGGAACCTCGCCGCAGACGAACCCAGCCGGACCACGGAACTCCGCACCGCCCTCCACGCATGGCGACAGCGCACCGGTGCCCGCATGCCCACGGCTCATGAAGCCGGCAGCCGTCCGCCCGGCTTCCGCCGCGCCGCCGGGGAATGATTCGCCCCGTCACAGCCAGCGCCGTCTCCGGAAATACCAGAGCAGGGCCAGCGTGATGAGCACGAACACGCCCCACACGAACGCATAGCCCCATTTCCAGCGGAATTCGGGCTGATTCTCGAAGTTCATCCCGTACACCCCAGCCACAAAGGTCAACGGCAGGAAAACCGTGCTGATCGCCGTCAGCACCTTCATCACTTCATTCATGCGCTGCCCGAGCACAGCATGATGAAATTCCCGGATCGAAGTGACCGCCTCGCGCAGGTGATCGGCCGTTTCGATGGCGTGCCATGAATGATCGTACAGATCGCGCAGAAATGGCGTGAGACTGTCCGAGAGGAGGTCGCTGTCGCTGTGCTGCAGGACCGTCGCCACTTCCCGCATAGGCCGCACGATCCGGTATAGGAAATTCGTGCGGGCCCGCACTCCATGAATCTCGCCGAGGTCGACGTCGGCCCCCGGCAGCGTCAGTTCCTCGTCGAGTTCCGCCACTTCTTCCTCGATGGCATCGAGAGCCAGCAGATAATGATCGAGCAGCGCATCAAGGAGGGCCCAGAGCAGGTAATCGGGTCCCTGATTCCGGATCCGTCCCTTGCCTTCCTTGAGCCTCGTGAGAACGGGCGCAAAGACCGGACTGGGAGCCTCATGGAAGGTGATGAGGACGCGCTCGGTCAGAATCGCCGAAAAGTGCTGCACATCGAAATCCTCATCGCACTCCTCCGGCGCAAGGGTCAGCTGCCGCGCCGTCACGAAAAGGTACGATCCGAAATCCTCCACTTTGGGAGGCTGATTCGTGTTCAGGATGTCGTCCTGCACGAGCGGGTGAATCCCGTACGCTTCGAGCAGGGCACCGATCTTGTCGACCTCATGGAGCCCGGTCACCATGATCCAGGTGGGACTGTCCCGTCCTTCGAAATCGACACATTGTCCGGCCGTGCCGGCCTGCAGTTCGCGGACTCCGGCGGGCGAATAATCCATGACCCGGAAGGTGACTTCGCTGACCCTCTGTTCGCCCACATGAATGCGCGCCCCCGGCGACATGGCCGGTGGCCGTGGATCGCGCCGCCGCAGCCGCTGGGATTTCGGAGGAAGTTCGAAGGAACCTTGTTCCATGTGAGAAAATGCGTTTCAGAGGCTGTGCCGAGAACCGGATCCGCTGCAAGAGTGCAGACCGTTCAGGGCAGTGCGTCGGCGGCCGCTTCCTCGGTTGGTGTCCGCCCGGGTTCCCGGGGCCGCAGGCGGTAGCGGCTGACGGCGGCGCACGATTCCCCTGTGCGCAGGGTGACAAGCGGTCCGAGCGTTTCCAGTTCCACATAATCCTGCGCCCCGGCATTCGTGTAGAACTGCGTGCTCGTCCCCTTGTCCGGATACTCGGCGCCCGGCTGCCGGGCAGAATCGATGACCAGTACCTCGCGCGCCCCCACCCAGATGAGACGGCTGCCATCCATGCCGATCTTGGCGGACTCGGCCGGATGGCGCGTCCACGTGACCATGCCGTCCTTCTGTTCCACTCCCCGGGGATTTCCGGAAAGCACCACCCAACCGCTCCCCGGCGAGGATTCCTGCGGAACCGGAGCCGCCATGAGCTGAGGATTGTGCAGCTGCGTAATGACCCACGGACTCACCGCCACTGGTTCACCCGACACCTTCTGATACTCGGTCCGCACCACCATTTCCGCCTGACCGGCGGTCAGCGCAATCTCCCTCCGGCAACGCAGCCCGGTCGCCTCGTCGAGCGCCGATGACAGCACCATGCCGTCCCCGGCAATGACTGCCGACATCGCGGATTGGTCGAAGACAACCGGCGGTGGCCACGCCCGCGGCCAATGCTGCGGCCAGGCTTCCTGCGGAGCCGGCCACGTTTTGTCCCCGCCGAAATTCCGCCACTCGGCCGGATCTGGCGACACCGGCTGACCATGCAGCGCGGCCTCGTGCCAGAACGGTCCCCCGGTTTCCCCCACCCTGCGGAATTCCATGATCCTCCCGACCGACGGCACCACGATGGCCTCCACCACCCCGTTGGAGATCCGCAGGGCATCGGACCAGCCACTCCATGGAACCGGATCAATGCTCGTCTTCGCCGCAGCGGCAGGAACCACCGGACGCCCGCAGCTTCCGAAAATCAATGGCAGCAGCAGACACAGCAGACGCATCGGTTTCCATGGTACCAGCTCCCGCCAGTCCCCGGGAAGCACAAAACGTCAGGCCAGCGGCGAATAATCCGTCGGCACCATCATGACCGACTTCACGCCGTCGGGCACCGTCAGGCTGCCTCCCGCTGCCTTCTCGGAAGCCTCTCTCGCCGCCGTCCATTCCGGGTCGGCCCGGAAGGCCTTGAACGAAGCGGCTGCCGCTTCTTCGGAATCATGAGCCAGCAGATAGGTGAGGGTCACGTCGGCGGCAGGTTGTCCGGCCTCGGGATTCCAGTAGATCACATTGGTCATGCCATGCTTCGCGAACAATCCGCAGGTATGACGCCGGAAGCGCTCGTTGAGATTCGCCAGCAGCTTCGGCGGCGTCGTGTACGTGCGCCATTCAAAAACCCGCGGAGGGTCGCGCCGCTCAAGCTTCAGTTCAGGAGAATAATCCGTCGGCTTGAGAAAAAGTGCGTCAACCCGGGCGACGAGCGGTCCATCCTTTTCGGAGGCAGCCGCCGCAGCCCGCCAGTCGGGATCCGCCAGAAATGCCTTCCATGAAGCATCCCGTGCCTTGCGGTCAGGATACGACAGAAAATAAACGAGCCGGCGATCGGCATTCTCCTTCGGCAGAAAGTACCCGCCATTGGTCATCCCATGCTTGCGGAACAAGCCAAGCGTATGATCCCGGAACCGCGCATTGAGGGCATCGAGCTTGCCTTCATGAGCATAGTAGATTCTCATTTCATGACACGGCCCGCCCTCGGCTCCATGACTCATCATGGGCATGGCAAGAGAAGCGGCGGAGGTTCCCAGAAACTGTCGGCGGTTCATAAGGCAGGGCATGTTTGGAATTTCCCGATCATGACATGCCGCCACCGACGTTCCGTCACTTCTTCCCATACGGTTCTGCGGATCCCCGGCATCAGGAACCGGAGGCCGCCGCCGTCCCCAGCGCATCGACAACCCCGGCCATCGCAAGGGTATCAGTGCGGCAGTAATCGCGCAGGGCTACCCGCAGTTCCCGGCGTTCCTCTGCGGACAGCGATCCGAATTCGGCCGCCGCAAAGGCCCGCGCCGCCGCAAGGCCATCCTGAATGAGCAGGCCCGCATGACTGCGCCCGGTGACAGCCGGAAACACTTGTTTGAGCGAGATCCCGCCGTGCTGCCCCGCGCCATGCCACGCAAAGCTCCGGAAGGGATCCATGAGATCCACGAGCCGGTTCTCCCAGCAGGAAGAGTCTGCCGCCGCCTGCAGGCATCGGCGTTCCAGCGGCGCATGATAAGCGACAATCGATCCCTCCGCAGGCAGACATGCCCGCAGAGCCGCCGACAGCGCAGGCCGCGGGTCATCGGGTCCCTCCGCAAGGAATTCATGATGCTCCAGCGGCCCGCAGGGTTCCTGCTGAATGTGCAGCGAAAACTGCACGGGCACTTCCTCGAACGGCGATGTCCCATCGTACCATGGCACCGGCGACGACAGCGCCTCGACATCGAGAAAGGCCAGCGGCCAGCGCAGCCTGCCGAGAAACGCCGACAAGGCAGCTTCGTCGCGGTGAGGACGGCCGCCGCGCACGGCCTCGCGCTGAATCTTCTGCCTCGCGCTCAGCGCAGCATCATCCGGAATGCCGGCCATGCGCAGAATTCCGGACGCCACCAGCTGCCACCGCAGACCAGCATGGTCGCCCGACAGATCGGTGACCGGATGCTCCGGCAGAAATGCCCAGCACTCATCCCGGTAGGCACAGCCAGGCCCATAAAGACACTGGGGCCCGATCGGTGTCTCCGGACAGCGTTCCGCCGCCGCCACCGCCGCCATTTCCCCGAGTTGCCCAGCCACCGCCGCCAGCTTCGCCCGCACGGCTTCGGTGACATCACGTTCCCGCAGCAGTCCCGCAGGGTCGATTTCCCCGGCACGGCGGTACTGACTGTTGACATGAATCACCGAACAACCAGTCACCGGAAGCCCCGCAGCCGCACACACGTGCCACTGAAAGGCAAGGTCCTCCAGATGCGCCTCGCGTACCGCAGCCCCGTTGCGGACCCTCGCAAGACGCCAGCCACCATCGCCTTCATCCGGAATCAGCAGATCAATCCGCGCAGTTCCGCCCCCGCCACGGAAAACCGCGCCATGCAGCGGAATCCGCTGCGGCAGCAGTGCCGCCGTCAGCTCGGCCGCTTCTCCTCGATCGGCTGCCGCAATCTCCAACCCTCCAGCATGGAGCCGGCGCGCAAAGCCGCCAATCACCCTCGCCTCGTCCACTCCCGCCATCCCTTCCCGCCGCTTCACCCCATCCCCAGCCGCCTCCCGCCTCCGCTTCCAGAGCAACGCCGCACAACGAAGCCCCGAACGGTAATCGCTCCCCGAAAGATTCCTGACGCCCCCTGATTCCATGGCCTTTCCCGGTCGATCCAGCTCCCCGAAAACACAGCACCCGGGCCCTCCACAAAGAGAAACCCGGGTGCCGCTGAGAACAATTCCAGAACGATCCGAAGCTTACTCCGGATTGAGGATGTTCGGATTTTCGTCGGTCCCGAAGAACTGGGCGCTGAAGATGTTCACCGGCTGTCCATTGTTCAGCTCGGAAACAAACAGATTGCCACCCATGAGGTCGTGCGCCTGCGCAGATCCATTGACCCGCAGCACCACAGCCTTCTTGCCTTCAAAGACACCACCACGGTCATTCTTGTTGCGCGACCAGATGCCAGGCGAACCATTGGCAAAGCCGTTCGCAATCAGCGGAAGACGACCGTCGGACGTGTTGTCCAGTCCGCCCACGTAAGCGAAGGCGTTTTCACCCGGCTGCAGCGCCTGCACGTAGTCCGGAGCCTGGCCCTTGTCGTTGTCAGGACGCTTGTTCGGACGGGTATTGTGATAGGCATCGTTCGGGATGTAGAACTGCATTTCGTCAGCACCATAGCCGCCCATGAAGAGCTGGCGGAAGGCCTGATTGGCCGTGCTGCCCTGCGGGAACTGACCATTGTTGGTTCCTTCGAGCGCAAAGGCGTTGAGCCATGTGTTGATGGTCGTCAGCTGCTTGGCAGCCTGCTTGGCGCGGACGCCGGGCATGACAGCACCGAAGCCCGTGAAGGCCCCGGCGGCGAGCATGGCGATGATCGCAATCACCACCAGCAGTTCGATCAGGGTAAAGCCCCTGGTCATTGGTCGTTTTTTCATGGATGAGTTCGGGATGTGCGGTTTCTGCCGCGGATGGTTATGATGTTGTGACCTCCGGGATGACAGACAGCGGTGCTGCCGATGCCGCTTTTCCCGGAAGACGACCTCAGTTTAGGAAATGGGCCGGAATCCGGCAAGCATTTTCCTAGGGAAATCCCTGAGCACGCTCAGCGGCGCGGAAAAACCGCCGTGAAATAGAAAAGACACCGCTTCAGGTTGGAAGGCGAGGCCGCCTCGTCAACCACCCGCCCGTCATAGACCAGCCGGGCCACATACCCAAAGTACGTGCGCTTCCCGTACGCCTTCTGCTCGGCCTGACCAAAGGTCGGGCGCAGGTAGGTAAGCGCCAGCACTTCCTCGCGCGTCGCCTTCCAGTCGGGCAGGACGGACAACCATTCGTCCCGGGGTGGATTGGCCGCCGACAGATCGATTTCCTCGCCGTCGACGCGCTCGAAGAGATAGAGCTGCACTTCCACCTTCTCGCGTTCCACGAAAACGCCGGGAGCCGCCCGCACGGGTACATGGAGGAGAATCCGTTCTCCCGCGAGCCCGGCATCAAGCGCTGTCACTTCCGCCCGGATTTCGCCGAACTGCAGGGGACGGTTCTTTTCTTCTTCCAGGCGTTCCTCGAGCTTGTAGGAAAGGAACTGCGCGTACCGCCGGATCCCCGCGAGAAGGTTCTCGGCCAGACTCTCCCGGTATTCCGCAGTCGCCAGCCGCCCTCCTTCTTCCTTGTGGGAAAGATAACCCACCCGCACCACCGCAGCCGGAAGATTGATGTCCCGCAGCTCGGCAAAGCGCGTCCGCCGGATCCCCAGATCCGGAATCTTCAGGGTGCTGATCACGCTGCTCTGCAGCACGGCCGCAAGCGCCAGACTCTCCCGGTCATTGATGTTCCCCGCATGAAACCGCCGGTCCACCTTGTCATTGTCTTCCTCGGCCGTGGCCGGAGTCCCCGCAGGCGGCAGCGTGCCCGTCTCCATCCCGCGCACCCCCGCAGCCCCGCTGTTGCCCCGGATGCTCACAAAAACCGCTTCGCCTGCCACCCCCGCCGCCACCTTCTCCCGGTCGGCCAGACTCACCGTGCTGTCATCCTTCCTCGTCATGACCACCTTGAAACCCGCAGCCTCAAGCTTGCCTGCCAGCCGCTTGCCAATGTCGAGAGCCACATCCTTCTCCGCAAGACCAGCCACCCGGATACCCGACTCCAGTCCGCCAAACGCCGGATCAATGACCACCGTCTGCAGCTGCGCAGGATCCCGTCGCTCCCCGGGATGAAGAATCGCATCGATCACATTCCGGACATCGTACACCGATACCATCAATATCCCTTCCACCTCGACCACCGGGAAGGACAAATAGAACGCCCAGCCCATGATCCGCACGAGTTTCTCGCCCCGCGTGAACTCAATCCGCAGCTTCCCTTCCCCATCGGACAGGATCACCAGCTTCCCGCTCTCCTTCGGTTCCTTCAGCCCATAATACGCAGCCACCTGCTCCATGGGCACATACGCCCGGTTCCGGTAATACTCCGGCCGCCAGGCCACCCTCGGCTGACCACCCGCTCCAGCCGGCACCCCCGGCTTCTCAGCCTTTGCGGGCTTGCCCGCAGCCGGCTTCGGTGCCGCGCCGGTGGCCTTCCCCGCCTTCGGCTTGGCTGCCCCGGCGGCCTTCGCCTTCCCCGGCTTCTCAGCCCCGCCGACCCAGCCAGCCAGCAGCAAAGCCGCCAGCAGCACCATGGCAGGAAATCGGAGCACAGTCATCATCAGTCGGATATTCTCAGGGAACTCCCCCAGCAGAAATCACCTCTGCCCATTCCGAAAGCCGGAAATGCCCGGGCTCGCCACCCCGTAATCTTCCCGGGAACACGAAGAATGCCCACGCGGCAAAATCCACTTGCGGGCCACGCCGCGCTGTGTGAAGGACGTTGCCCTTCGCGCCGCAATCGTTCCGGCGCGGCCCCATTTTCATCCCACAGACAGGCTTATGGCTTTCGCAATCATCAAGACCGGCGGTAAACAATACCGCGTTTCCGCAGGCGATCAGATCGACGTCGAAAAACTCGACGCCCCCGTCGGCACCACCGTCAGCCTCGACGAAGTCCTCTTCTACGGAAACGACAGCGACATGCGCATCGGCGACCCGAACATCAACGGAGCGTCCGTCAAGGCCACCGTGGTCGATCAGTTCCGCGCGGATAAAGTCACCAACTTCAAATACAAGCGCCGCAAAGGCTACCACCGCACGAAGGGCCACCGCCGCGCCCTCACCCGCGTCCGCATCGAATCCATCTCGGCCTGATCCTCTGGTTCCCCAGGCCCTCCCTCCACCTCCAGACTCCTCACTGATATGGCTCACAAGAAAGGTCAAGGTTCTGTCAAGAACGGTCGCGACAGCCGCAGCAAGCGCCTCGGCGTCAAGAAATTCGGCGGTCAGCAAGTCATCGCCGGCAATATCATCATCCGCCAGCGCGGCACCAAATGGGTTCCCGGCAAGGGCGTCGGCCTCGGCAAGGACTACACCATCTTCGCCGTCACGGACGGAACCGTCCGCTTCGACCGCGAAGGCCGCCGCGTGAACGTCGACGAAGTCCTCTCGGCCTGATTCCCGCGCACAGCCCTCCGGCCCAGCTGGCATAAATCTCAAAACAGGCGACCCGCCCTCACCCGGCCGGTCGCCTGTTTTCTTTTCCCCGCTCTGTCCGATCCCCGCCACCTGTTTCCCTGCTGGCCCAGACCGCGTCCCATGCTATAGGGAAACGGAAAGCTGCCGGAATTCCGTTCCCGATTCACCTCCATGCGCCCCTTCCTCATTTCTCTCTGCCTCGCCGCCGCGGCCACTCTGCCGTCCTGCCGCCATGCCGCCAGCCCGGATGAATCGGAAACGTCTCCGGTCGGTCCCACGGTCCTCAGCGAGAACGCCCTCCGCAGCGCCCTGACAGGACCGGTTTCGTTCGGGAATCACGTCAAACCAATCCTCGAAGCGAACTGCCTGCCGTGCCACGACGGCCGCGAAATGCCGGCCTTCCTCAACCTGTCATCACGGCAGACCGCCTTCGCCTCCGGTCCCTACGGCCCACGCATCGTCCCGGGCAAACCCGCCGAAAGCTTCCTCATCCGCAACCTCAGCGCCGTCCACGCACCCGTCAAAGCCATGCCCCCAGTCGGTAACCGCCTCACCACCGACGAACGCCGCATCCTCACGAAATGGATCGCCGAAGGTGCCCAGTGGCCCAGCGGCCCATCCGGTCAGCTGCGCAAACCAGCGGACTGAGAGCCGCGCGCCACGGCCCGCCGCAGTTCCCCGCGGAAATCCGGATGCGCAATCCCGATGAGGGCGTCGGCCCGCTGCCGCAGGCTCTTCCCATGCAGGTTCACCATGCCATGCTCGGTCACCACCCAGTGGACATGACCACGCGACGTCACCACCCCGGCCCCAAGCGTCAGCATGGGCACAATCCGCGACACGGTTCCGCCACGCGCAGTCGACGGCAGCGCCAGCACTGCCTTCCCTCCCCTCGATAACGCCGCCCCGCGCAGAAAATCCATCTGCCCGCCAATCCCGGAATAAATCCGCGGCCCAATCGAATCCGCACACACCTGACCACTCAGATCAATCTGCAGGGCACTGTTCACCGCGACCAGACGGTCGAGCTTACGCAGCAGATTCACATCGTTGGTCCGGTCGCAGGGATGAAATTCCACCAGCGGATTGTCATCAACATAATCAAACAGCCGCCGCGTCCCGCTCACAAAACTCGTGATGGTCCGCCCCGGATGAATGAACTTGTGCTGATTGGTCACCACCCCGCCCTCCAGCAGCGGCAGCAGGCCATCGGAAAACATTTCGGTGTGCACCCCCAGCCCCACCTTGTTCCCCAGCCGCGCCATCACCGCATTGGGAATCACCCCGATCCCCGCCTGAATCGTCGCCCCATCCTCCACGAGCGACGCCACCTGCTCGCCAATCGCAGCCGCCACCGCAGTCTCGGGCTCGACCGGAGCTTCCTGCAGCGGACGGTCGCTCCGGATGAATGCCGTGATCTTCTCCAGCGGCAGGGTCGTGGCCCCATGCGTCCGCGGCATCTGCCCGTTGATCTCCGCAAGAATCACCCGCGCCGTATCCACCGCCGCCCGCGCCGCATCCACCGAGGTCCCCAGCGAACAGATGCCATGCCCATCCGGAGGCGATACCTGCACCATGGCCGCATCCAGCGGAATCTCCCCTCCCCGGAACAACCCGGGAATGTCGGACAGAAACACAGGAATGAAATCAGCCCGGCCCGCCGCAATGGCCTCACGCACATTCGCCCCCGCAAAGAAGGAAACCGAACGCACCCTGCCTTCCATGGCAGCCTCCACATGCGGGGCCGGACCATTCGTGTGCAGATGATAGAGTTCCACAGCTTCAAGGTCGGACCGCTCACAGAGGGCCGCCAGCAGGGGCAGAGGCGTCGCCGCCGCGCCATGCAGAAAGACCTTCATCCCATTCCCGATCGCCCGCACCGCTTCTTCCGGGCTCACCGCCCGGTCTTCCCACGAACACCTCTGGCCTGCCGAATCCTGCTTCATAGGCCCACCAGAACCTCATCCCTTCCCACCCGTCAAAGCCTCATCTCCCGGCCGCCAGGTTCCGCGCAGGATATCGGAACCAATGCGTAGCCCGCACCGCTTCTCCACCCGACCATGGCAGCGCAGGGGAATCCTCCCCTCGCAGAATACTCAGTAACCATCCCTCCCCATGATCCATAAAGTCTCCGGCGATATCCTCCTCACCAATGCCCAGGTCATCGCCCACGGCGTGGCCCCCAATGACGATTTCCATTCCGGACTCGCCCTCGCCCTCCGCGAACAATGGCCCGCCCTCTACAAGGACTTCCGCCACTTCTTCCATCAGCAGCACCCGGAAACCGGCAGCCTCTGGACGTGGGGCGGCACCGGCGGCCTCCGCATCGTCAACCTCTTCACCCAGGAACCCGCCAAACAAGCCGGCGGCCACCCCGGCAAGGCCAGCATCGAAAACGTCAACCACGCCCTCCGCGCCCTCCACAAACTCGCAGAAAAGGAACAGTTCACCAGCATCGCCCTCCCCAGACTCGCCACCGGCGTCGGCGGACTCGACTGGACTGCCGTCGAACCCCTCATCGATCACCACCTCGGCTCCCTCAGCATCCCTGTCGTCGTCTACACCAACTACGTCGCTCATCAGAAGGCCGACGAACCCATCACCGCTCACCGCGTCTGACTTTGTTCGTCATGAATCTGCCGGATCGGCCACCCGCATGGCCGCTCCCGCCCAGATGATGCCCCCAGCCCGGCCGGCCCACCCACAGGTCAGCCGGGCTGACTCTTTCAGGGCCGCAGAATCACCTTGATGAGATCTTCCCTGGCCGCATGCAGCCGGTGAAACCATTCCGCGCCTTCCTCAAGTGGCCGCACCGCACTGGTGAGCGGCTCGACCCGGATCCTCCCATCCGCAATCGCCGCAAGGGCCGCCGGATATTCCCCGGCACTCGCACACGACCCGAACAATGAAAGTTCCCTCGTCACCACGGCCTGCAGGGGAAACTCGATGCGCTGGGCGAGATTGCCCACCAACCCAACGGATCCTCCCTTCCGCACACAGTCGATGGCACTCTGCACGGTCGCCGCAATGCCCACGCATTCCATGACCACATCAACCCCTTCCCCTCCCGTCCGCTCCAGCATGGCCTCGCGCAATCCTCCCGCCTTCGCAGGAAATACTTCGTCAGCCCCCAGTTCCCGCGCCACCGCCAGCCGCTGCTCGCTCAGATCACTCGCATAAACCTTCGCACAGCCCGCCGCCTTCAAAGCCTGAATCGTCAGCAGCCCGATGATCCCTGCCCCCACCACCAGCCCGCTCTGACCCGGACCAGCCTGCGCCCGCCGCACCGCATGCAGCGCCACCGCCGCCGGTTCCACGAAAACCGCCTGCTCGAAACTCACTTTCTCAGGCAGTCGGCAAACCACCCGCCCCGGCACACTCACATATTCCGCAAAGGCCCCGTGCTGACGGTAATCCGCACAGGAAACCCCCAGAATCCGGCGGTTCCGGCACAGATTGACCTGACCATCCGCACAGTATTCACAGGCCCCGCAGTACAGCGTGCTGTCAAAGGTCACCCGCTCGCCAGGCTCCCACGCGCCTGCCTTTGCTCCCGCCCGCACCACCACCCCGGCCGCCTCATGCCCCATGATCACCGGCGGAATCCGCCGCCCCGTGCTCCCATCCATCCCATGCACATCGCTTCCACAAATCCCGCAGGCCACCACCCGCACCAGCACTTCGTCCTCCGCCATCGGCGGTTCCGGTGCATCTCCGAATGTGAACTGACTGCTGCCAATAAGCGTAAGGGCCTTCATGCCGCCCACCTGTGGTCAGCCCCATCTGCCTGTCCAACGTGAATTCACCCCACCCCACAAGGCAGCTTGCACCAGCCTACCCCACAGGCTACCCCGTCCCCCCCATCGCTCTTCTTCCCATGGACATCTTCGCAGAACTTCAGTGGCGCGGCCTCATCGACGACTACACCGGCCGCACCGAATCCGGCGACTCCTCCCGCGGTCTCCCCCAGCGCCTCGCCGACGGCCCCATCACCCTCTACTGCGGCTTCGATCCCACCGCCGATAGCCTCCACGCCGGCAGCCTCGTTCCCCTCATCGCCCTGCGCCGCTTCCAGCTCGCCGGTCACCACCCCATCGCCGTCGCCGGCGGAGCCACCGGCAGCATCGGCGACCCCAGCGGCAAATCCCAGGAACGCCAGCTCCTCTCCAAGGAACAGATCGCCGCCAATGTCGCCGCCATCCGACCCCAACTGGCCCGCTTCCTCGACTTCGACGCCCCAGCCAATCCCGCCAGACTCGTCGACAATGCCGACTGGCTCAGCCCCGTCAGCTTCCTCGACTTCCTCCGCGACGTCGGCAAGCACTTCACCGTCAATCAGATGGTCGCCAAGGAATCCGTCCGCGCCCGCATGGAGGACCGCGACGTCGGCATCAGCTACACGGAGTTCAGCTACATGCTCCTCCAAGCCTACGATTTCTACCACCTCGCCCGCGTCCACGGCTGCGAACTCCAGATCGGCGGCAGCGACCAATGGGGCAACATCACCGCAGGCATGGACCTCACCCGCAAGAAACTCGACCGCCGCGCATGGGGCCTCACCCTCCCGCTCATCACCAAAGCAGACGGCACCAAATTCGGAAAAACAGAAGGTGGCACCGTCTGGCTCGACCCACGCCGCACCAGCCCCTACCGATTCTACCAGTTCTGGATCCAGACGGACGACCGCGATGTCGTCCGCTACCTCAAGTTCTTCACTTTCCTCAGCCGCCCGGAAATCGAAGCCCTCGAACAGGAACACTCCGCCAACCCGGGAGCCCGCGCCGCCCACCGCGCCCTCGCCCGCGAAGTCACTTCCCTCATCCACGGCGAATCGGCCTGCCTCGACGCCATCCGCGCCACCGAAATCCTCTTCGGCGCCCCCATCGACGGCATCACCGATGGCACCCTCGACGTCCTCTCCGCAGAAATTCCCAACGCCACCACCAGCCCAGCTTCCCTCAGCGATGGCATCCCCCTCACCGATGCCCTCGTCTCCACAGGCCTCTGCCCCAGCAAAGGCCAGGCCCGCAAGGACATCGAAGCCGGCGGCATCTACCTCAATGGCTCCCGCTGCACGGAATCCTCACGATCCCTCACCACAGCCGACCTCCTCCACCAGCGCGCCGTCCTCCTCCGCAAGGGAAAACGCGCATGGGCCATCCTCTCAGTCTCCTGACCCGCACCGGCAGTACTCCCAGGCCCCTCCAGCAGCCGCTTCCCTCACCGAGGCAGCTGTTCCTTTCCATGGCGGACCAAAAAAGTCCTCGTTCACGGTTCGCAAATCCGCCGGACGGCGCGTATATTGCTCCAGCCATTTCAGCGTACCATCTGCCCACATGAAGCGATCCGTCCATCTGCTGTCCGCCCTCGCCGCCACCGCGCTGCCCGCCACAGCTGCCCTCCCCGAACTCAATGGCATCGCCCCTCGCGGTGCCCAGCGCGGCACGGACATCGAAACCACCTTCTCCGGCAACCGCCTCGCCGACACCGAGGAAATCGTCTCGTACAACCCCTCGCAGATCAGCGTCCTCGACTTCAAAATCGAAAACCCCACCACCCTCAAGGTCAAACTCCACATCGACCCAGCCTGCCCCCTCGGCGAACACGTCTTCCGCGTCCGCACCAAATCCGGCATCAGCTACGCCCGCAGCTTCTTCATCGGCCAATTCCCCACCGTCGAGGAAAAGGAACCCAACACGCTCTTCGAGGAAGCCCAGACCATCACCACCAATGTCACCATTGCCGGCGTCGCCCGCAACGAAGACACCGATTACTACCGCATCGATGCCAAAAAGGGCGACCGCATCAGCGTCGAAGTCGAAGGCATCCGCCTCGGCACCGCCTTCTGGGACCCCTACGTCGCCATCCTCAATGACAAGAAATTCGAACTGGTCACCTGCGACGATTCCCCCCTCGCCATCCAGGACCCGCACGCCAGCATCATCGCCCCGGACGACGGAACCTACTTCATCGAAGTGCGCGATTCCTCATACGCCGGCAATGATGCCGCTCAGTACCGCATGCACGTCGGTTCCTTCCCCAGACCCACCGTCGCCTACCCAGCCGGCGGCAAGGCAGGCTCGGAACTCTCCGTGACCTACCTCGGCGACCCCGCCGGCCCCCTCACGGAAACCATCAAGGTCCCCGATACCCCCGGCGAAAAACTCTCCCTGTTCGCAACCGCCGGCAACCTCTCGGCTCCCTCCTCCAACCCATTCCGCATCACCTCGCTCGATAACGTCCTCGAGGCCGAACCCAACAATTCCCTCGCGGAAGCAAAAGCCAGCACCACCCCGCCCGCCTTCCCCATCGCCTGCAACGGCGTCATCGAAAAACCCGGCGACGAAGACTGGTTCAAATTCACCGCCACCAAGGACCAGCGCTTCGACCTCGTCGTCTACGCCCGCTCCATCCGCTCGCCCCTCGACCCCGTCCTCGAAATCTTCAACAAAGACGGAGCCGCCGTCACCGGCAACGATGACAATGGCCCCAACCCGGACTCGCGCATCGCCGGATGGGTCGTCCCCGCCGACGGAGAATACTACCTCCGCGTGCGCGACCACCTCAGCCGCGGCGGCAGCGACTTCGTCTACCGCATCGAAGCCGCCCCACCGGAAACCGGCCTCCAGGCCTACATCTCCCGCTACGACCGCACCGACAGTCAGCAGTGGACCACTTTCGCCATCCCCAGAGGCAGCCGCCACGCCATCCAGGTCCACGCCGACCGCATCAATGTCGGCGGCGACATCGTCTGGGATTGCCCCAGCCTCCCCGCCGGCGTCACCCTCGAATCCATCGGCATCCCCAACGGCCTCGCGGAACACATCATGATCCTCTCCGCCGCACCCGACGCGCCGCTCGCCGCCGCCCTTCTCGACATGCGGCCAAAACTGTCCGACCCCAAAGCGCCTCCCATCACGGGCCGCTGGCTCAATAACATCGAATTCGTTCAGGGCGAACCGAACAATACACCCTACGTCGTCTCGGCTCAGCGCCGCTTCCCAGTCGCCGTCGTCGAGGAACTCCCCTTCACCATCGACCTCGTGCCCCCCACCGTGCCCATCGTCCAGAGCGGCACCATGAATCTCAAAGTGAAGGCCACCCGCAAGGAAGGCTTCAAGGCCCCCATCACCGTCCGCATGCTCTGGAACCCTCCAGGCATCAGCGCCCCAGGCACCGTCGCCATCCCGGAAGGCCAGAACGAAATCGATTACCAACTCACCTGCAGCGGCGACGCCGCCGCCAGTACATGGAAAATCGCCGTCCGCGCCGAAAGCGACCCCGGCACCGGCCCCATCTACACGTCTTCCGCCCTCACCCCCATCACCGTGGCCCCGCCCTTCCTCACCATGAAAATGGAAATGGCTTCCATCGAACAGGGGAAACAAGGCGAACTCTTCTGCAAACTCGAAGTCGCCAAACCATGGGAAGGAAAGGCCAAACTCACCGTCTTCGGCCTCCCCGCCAAAACCTCGACCACAGAACTGGAAATCTCCGCCACGGACAAGGAAATCCGCTTCCCCGTGACCACCGCCGCGGACAGCCCAGTCGGCAAACACCAGAACCTCTTCTGCCAGGCCATCATCACGGAAAACGGCGTCCCCATCCCCCACACCATCGGCCAGGGAGGCATCGTGCGCATCGATCCGCCACCTCCCGCTCCACCTCCCGCCGCCGTGGCCGCCGCTCCCGCCGCCGCCCCAGCCCCGGAGGCCGCCGCCCCCGCCGCCAAACCTCTCAGCAGACTCGAACAACTCCGCCAGCAGGCCGCCGCCAAGTAACTCCCCGATCCGTATCTTCCCTGCGCCATGAAACTCTCCCGAGCCTTCCTCGCTCTCGCCATCCCGGCTTCCGCTGCCCACGCCGCCGATGCCACCCCATCCCTCTTCACCGACAAAATCCAGCCGCTCTTCGCAGGGAAATGCGTTTCCTGCCACAACCCGGAAAAAACGAAGGGGAAACTCCAGATGCACACCGCCGCCGCCCTCGCAGCCGGCGGCGACAGCGGCCCCGCCATCGTCCCAGGCAAACCGGACGATTCCCTCCTCCTCCAGCGCATCTCCCTGCCCGCCGGACACGATGACATCATGCCCCCGGAAGGCGACCCCGTCACCCCGGAGGAAATCGCCGCCGTCCGTTCATGGATCACCGAAGGTGCCGCCTTCCCACCGGACCTCACCATCACCGCCGCCAGCCCGAAACCCGCCCGGCCACCGAAGGAATCCATCACCAAGGTCCGCTCCATGGCGGTCTACCCGGACAAGATCACCCTCGAAACGGCCCGCGATTTCCAGTCGTTCGTCGCCATCGCCACGTTCGACGACGACGTCACTCAGGACGTCACCCCAAAAGCAAAAATCGCACTCGCCGATCCCTCGCTGGCCCGCATGGACGGTGCCCGGCTCTTCCCCCTCAAGGACGGCAGCACTACCCTCACCGTCCAATGGCACGACCAAACCGTCACGGTGCCACTCGAAGTGAAGGCCGCCACCACGGACCGGCCCGTCAGCTTCAATCTCGATGTCATGCCGGTCTTCATGCGTGATAACTGCAACACAGGATCGTGCCACGGTGCCGCCCGCGGCCAGGATGGCTTCCGGCTCTCCCTCTTCGGTTTCGATCCCAAAGGCGACCACTTCCGCCTCACCCAGGAACTGAGCGGACGCCGCATCAATCTCTCGGTCCCGGAAGAAAGCCTCCTCATCACCAAATCCATCAACAGCGTCCCCCACACCGGCGGCAAACGCATGGAAGCAGACAGCCCGAACTACCGGACGCTCGTCGAATGGATCACCAATGGCACCCCGTACGACGACGAGAAAACTCTCCCCACCGTCACCAGCGTCGACATCTTCCCGAAAACCGTCGTCCTCGAAGGCGAAGGCTCGCAGCTCCAGTTCACGGTCCGCGCCACCTACTCGGATGGCCACAACCGCGACATCACTCCCCTCGCCGTCTTCATTTCCAATAACGACCCCACCGCCAAGGTCAGCAAGGACGGCCTCGTGACCGCCGCCAAACGCGGCGAAGCCTTCGTGATGGCCCGCTACGATACCTTCACGGTCGGCAGCCAGGTCATCGTCATCCCAGACGCCCTCCAGTACGAGAAACCCAAGCTCGCGGAACACAATTACATCGACGCTCTCGTCCACGATAAACTCCACCGCCTGCGCATCCTCCCATCGGAAGTCTGCGACGACGCCACCTTCATCCGCCGCGTCTTCCTCGATGTCGTCGGCCTCCTCCCCACCGAGGAAGAAAGTGCGAAATTCTTCGCCGATGCCAGCCCGGACAAACGCACCAAACTCATCGACGACCTCCTCTCCCGCAAGGAATTCACCGAAATGTGGGTCATGAAATGGGCGGAACTCCTCCAGATCCGCACCAATCCCACCAACCAGGTCAGCTACAAAGCCACCCTCCTCTACTACAACTGGCTCAAGGAACGCATCTCCAGCAACGTCCCGTTCAACAAGATCGTCCAGGAACTCCTCGCCAGCAACGGCGGCACCTTCACCAACCCTGCCACCAATTACTTCCAGATCGAACGCGATACCCTCAAGGTCTCGGAAAATGTCGCCCAGGTCTTCATGGGCATGCGCCTCCAGTGCGCCCAATGCCATAACCACCCGTTCGACCGCTGGACCATGAACGATTACTACGGCTTCGCCTCGTTCTTCAGCCAGATCGGCCGCAAACAGGCAGAAGACCCACGCGAAACCGTCGTCTTCAATGCGGGCGGCGGCGAAGTGAACCACATCGTCACCAAGGCTCCCCAGAAACCCAAATTCCTCGGTGCCGAGGAACCAGACCTCACCGGCAAGGACCGCCGCGCCGCCCTCGTCGAATGGATGGCTTCCCCACGCAATCCCTACTTCGCCACCAACCTCTCCAACATCATCTGGGCACACTTCTTCGGCGTCGGCATCATCGACCCCGTCGACGATGTCCGTATCTCGAACCCCGCCAGCAATCCGGAATTGCTCGCCTCCCTCGGCAGCAAACTCACGGAATATAACTACGACTTCAAGAAGCTCGTCCGCGATATCTGCAGCAGCCGCACCTACCAGCTCACCAGCCGCGTCAACGACAGCAACGCCGACGACGAAAAGAACTTCAGCCACGCCCTCATCCGCCGCCAGCGCGCGGAAGTCATGCTCGATACCATCAGCCAGGTCACGGAAACCAAAAACAAATTCCAGGGCCTCCCCCTCGGCGCCCGCGCAGTCCAGATCGCCGATGGCAATGTCTCGACCTACTTCCTCCGCACGTTCGGACGCGCAGAACGCGCCACAGTCTGCTCCTGCGAAGTGAAGATGGACCCGAACCTCGGCCAGGCCCTCCACCTCCTCAACGGCGACGTCACCCAGAGCCGCATCGCCGAAGGCCAGACGGTCAAGAAACTCCTCACCGCCGGAAAGGCCCCGCTCGATGTCCTCGATGCCCTCTACCTCCGCAGCTTCGCCCGCAAACCCACCGCCGGTGAAATCAAACCTGTCAGCGATGCCCTCGCGGCCACCCCGGACGATGCCCAGGCCATCCTCGAAGATGTCTTCTGGGCCCTGCTGAATTCGAAGGAATACATGTTCAATCACTGATCATGCCGCGCGGCCCTTCCTCCTGCCCTCTCCCATGATCATCGGCATCACGGGAGCGACCGGATTCCTCGCCCGCCACGTGGCCGCGGCCGCCCGCTCGGGCGGACACGAACTCATCGGCTTTTCGCGCTCGCCCCGGCCACTCGCGCCGTTCCGCGAAATGCGACCGTGGCTTCCCGTGTCGGAGGTCAATCTCGCAGACATCGATGCCCTCATTCACCTCGCCGGAGAATCGCTCTTCGGCGTCTGGTCGAAAACCCGCAAGGACCGCATCCGCTCCACCCGGGTCAATGATACCTGCGCCCTCGCCGCCCGCTTCCGCGATGGCCCGCACCGCCCCGCCGCCCTCATCGCCGCCAGCGGGGCCGCCTTCTACGGCGACCGGGGCGGCGAGGAACTCACGGAAGCTTCCCCACGCGGTCAGGGCTTCCTCGCGGATGTCTGCTACGGCTGGGAAGCCGCCACCACCGAAGCCAGCCCTCCCGCCCGCACGGTCTCCCTCCGCACGGGCATGGTCCTCGGCCACGACGGCGGAGCCGCCCCCATCCTCGGACGGATCTTCCGCCTCGCCCTCGGGGGTCGACTCGGCTCGGGAAAACAATGGATGCCATGGATCCACGCCGCCGACATGGCCCGACTCTGCCTGTTCGCCGCAGAAAACCATGCCCTGATCGGCCCGGTCAACGCTGTCGCCCCAGGCGGCGTCACCAATGCCCAGTTCACAAAAACCATGGCCAGCACGCTGCACCGCCCCGCGTTCCTCCCAGTCCCCGCATGGGCCCTCCGCCTCCTCCCCGGCGGCATGCACGAAATGTTCCTCCAGAGCCAGCACATCATCCCGGCCGCCGCCCTCAACGCAGGCTTCCGCTTCCTCCACCCGGACCTCCCCAGCGCCCTCAGCGACGTCTTCAGCCGCTGATACGCCCAACCCGGCGGAAGCTCGCCGGACCCTCAGGAGCCCTCAGCGGACCTCACGCGCCCGCAGCCGGAAAAAGAGCCGTTCTTCACTCGCCGGAACAGTCAGGGTCACGCGACGCCGTCCTTCCCCCAGCCCAGCCGTCATCACCTGCGCATAAGGATCAGCCTCCCAATCCCCCACAGCCCCGCGCGCCGCCAGCGCAAACCATCCATCCCCCGTCAGCTCCGCCGCCGCCTCGACCGATAGCTCCACCCCCGGCCGCGGCGGACTCGGCACCGCAAAGGAAACCGCCACCCCATCGCGCGTCCGCCGCACTTCCAGCGCCTGTCCATCGGATCGCCCCGCCTCGGTCCCCAGCGCGTACTCAACCAGATTCACCAACCCATCTCCATCCGGATCGTCCGGCGGCCCACCCACCGCCAGACTCTGCGACCATTCCCCATAGCCAGGTCCAGGATTCTCCACCCGCACACGCACCCGGTACTGACCTCCCCCCGCCGTCGCCGCCGTCACCTTCACTTTCCACCAGCCCGTTTCCCCAAGCACTTCCTCCACCTTCGCCTGCCGCCCCGGCCCGACCCCGCCCGCCGCACAAATGCCACCCTCCGGCGCACACAGCGCCACCACCGGCTCCAATTCCCCCATCCCAGCCTCCACCACCACTTCCACGGTCTGTCCCGCCTCCCCGAAGAATTCATACACATCTTCCTGATCTGACGGATCCACGGAACCAAGCGTGAGCGACTCCCGCACCACATCGCTCCCGTCCGTGCCAGCCTCATGACACTCAATCACCAGTCCCTGACTGTGCGCCGCCACCCGCGCCGCCGACCATCCGGACAAACGGAACTGACTGGCCGGATGCGGTGGATCGCTGAACCCATAAAAACTGGCACCGCCCGCCCCGCAGATCACCAGGGGCTTTCCCAGATAGATCAGCCGTTCATAGAAATGATCGTGCCCGCAGAAAATCGCATCAACCTGCGCCAGCTCCGGCCACGCCATCCACGAAGCCCCCGGACGCCACGCATTCGATGTCACCGGTGGATGATGAAACACCGCCAGCTTCCACCGCGCCCCCGATTGCTTCACCTGCTGCGCCAGCCATTCCCGCTGCTCCCGAACCAGCTGCGGATAACCCGGCACATCCGCATCAAGAATGAATAAATCCACCGCACCTCGCCGCACCGCATAGTAACTCACGAGCGCATCATGCCGAGCCCCACGGTCCAGCGGAAGCCGCCCCGCCCCTCCCGGATTCGAGGCAAAGTAATCCACATAACCATCAATCGGCCCACCCGTCCCACCGTCCGGCCACGAATCATGATTCCCCACCGACGGAAAAAACCGCTGCACCACCGACCGCTGCCGCGGAAACTTCCCATCAAGCCGCCTCTGAATGTACTCCCCATAGTAATCCCCCACATTCCATTCCCAGTCACACTGCACCCCAGCCACCAGCGGATCCTCATCCACATTCGCATCCAGACTCCCATAATTGTTGTCCCCAGTCGTCACAAGAAACTCCGGCAGCCACCGCTTCACCATCCCCGCCACCAATCCCTCCCCCACACTCCGCGTCCCATAATCCCCAATCACCCCGAAACTCACCGTCGCACTCCCCCCAGGATACAAGGCCCCATACGCCTCCCCTCCCGACCCCACCCGCTCCACCCCACCAGCCACATCATCCGGATCAGCCACCACCACCCCCACCAGCAGGGGCCAGGACAATATCAGCAGCAGGAACTCTCTCCTCATCCCATTCCCCATACAGATCACCACGCCACCCTGTCAATCCCCGCAAACAGCACCCCTCTTCACCCGTTCCCGCACAGCTCACCAATCAAAGCCAAGGGAGAGCGAGTAATTTCTGCCGCGCTGGAAACTTGAGAAGATTTTCTGGTCACCGACGCCGTAGCGGCGTTCGAAGTCGGCATCGAGGAGATTGGCGGCGCGGAAGGTGAGCTTGGCGGCCTTGCCGAGTTTTTTGGACATGGACCAGTCGAGCGTGGAAACTGGCATCTGATAGATGTCGGGGTATTCCTCGTTGATGCCGGCGAGAGCAAGCATCTGGCCAGTCACGTTGAGGAAGAGGCCGGTGTAGAGACCCCAGTCGCGGTGGTCGTAACCGATATTGAAATTGAGAATATAATCCGGTTGCCCCTGGAGGCGGCGGGAATCGTCACCAAAGATGGCTCGGGCCCGCACGGCCCTTGAGAAGATGCGCGAATAATTGAAGCCGAGGGAAATGTCTTCGAGTGATTCCGTGAGGAAGCCGAGCGACCCCTGGAATTCGAGTTCCATGCCGTAGACCTGGGCTTCCTCGACATTCGAGAAACGCCGCACCGCCCCGTTCTCCAGTTCAATGGCATTGTCGATCATCTTGGTGAAGAGCGAGGCCGCTGTCGACGTCCGGCCCTTCGCATACTCAAAGCGCGCATCGAAATTGGAAATCGACGACATCTCGAGCCGGCGGTTTCCGATGAAGATGGCATTATCGAAAATATCGAGGAACGGAACGGGCGCGATTTCCTTGAAGGACGGACGGGCCACGGTCCGCGACGCCGCAAGGCGCAGCCTCGTGTCATCCGAGGTTTCCCATGTGAACGCCGCCGCAGGCAGCACGTCAGTCTGCGTAATGCTGGAACGGGTCAGCCCAGCCACATAGGGATTCCGGCTGCCATCCGACAGAATCGCATTGTAGAGATTCTCGCCGCCCGTGATGCGGGAATATTCCTCAAGGTCTTCCTGCTGCACAAGATTGGTGCCGGGATTCGAGGATTCACCCACATTGCCATATAATTCAATGTCCGTGGCATCCGTGGTGAAATCGGTCGTCTCCACGCGGGCCCCCACCACAAACTGCAGCGGTCCCTGCTTCCAGTCGAGCATCCCAAAGGCCGATCCAATCCGCTGACTGCCATCGTAAAGCTCCGGAGCCAGCGATTCCCGGATCAGAATCAGTTCCCTGTTCAGTCGGGTGAAGTTATCGCCAAAGCTGTCCGGGTCGGGAGCGGTCGGCAGCACGGCGGTATCATAAATCCGTCCATTGAGGCGTTCGTCGTACGTGAAGGTGTCCCCGCGGTACCGCCGGTCCGAATCATCAATCCCACCACCCACAGTCACCTTGAGATAATCCTCCGCGTCCTTGGCTCCGCTCAGGAACATGTCGAATTCCGTATTCACCGAGAGATTGTCATCAAACGATTCCCCCCAGTACCGCCGCAAGGCCGGTAGACTCGGCGTCGGCTGCGTGAAATACTGCGGCGTAAATCCATCAAGCGCCCGCTGCAGATCATACCGCGTCGTGAACACCCTCGTATCCGGCTGCAGCTGATACGATTTGTTCCATGAAAGCGAGGGCCGGAACGACAGCGTCTGCCCGTCCCCAAACCAGAAATCCCCGCCAATCTGCGCCGTCTGCAGCTGACGCTGCGAATACTGAATCGATTCCCGCACGGAGTAGTCCGGTGAATCCGGTTCCCCACGCGGACGGCCGTACTGGAAATTCGTCGAATCCTCCGCGAGCCGATTGAAGAAATAGGTCGCCGTGATCTCGCTGTGATCAGCCGGCTTCACCGATCCTCCCACGAGGACACCCGCCCGGGTGGTCTCCAGTCCACGCCGCACCAGCGTAGGAATGTACGGTTCCTGCTCGGTCCCATCCGGAAGAAAACCCACGCGGCCCTGCACTTCGTCAGGCACATAGCCATAACGCTTCTGGTAATCGAATCCAAGAAAGACGCCCGCATCGCGGCCCCAGAACGTGAACGGTGTGCCGATGCTGCCCTCCACCGTCATGTCCGGCTGTGGTTCCGCAATGATGCTGCCCAGTTCGGGACTCAGCGTCTTCATGGCATACTCCCCCAGCGCCTCTTTCCGAGGATTGTCCGATTCCCCAAAAAAGTACTGATCGTAATCAATCGTCTTAAGCAGATCCGGAAGGGCCCGCTCGTCCGCATTTCCAAACATATCCGTACCGCCACCACGGTACGTGAGAAATTCAGGATTCCCCGTCGTCTGCGTGTTGTAGCCCAGACCAACCTTGAAGTTCGCAAACGGTTCCTCAGGCCGGTTCCGCGTCTTGATGACAATGTGCCCACCCGTCGCTTCCCCAGGCAGATTCGGCAGAAAGGTCTTCGATGTAATGATGTCCTGCACCACACTGGCAGGGAAAAGATCGAGCGGCACCGCGCGGCGGTCGGGATCGGAACTGGGTACCCGGTTCCCGTTCAGATAGACCGTATTGTAACGGTCGTTGAGTCCCCGGATGACGACGAACTTGCCGTCCACCACGTTGACGCCCACCACCTTCGTGACCGCAGCGGCCACGTCGCGCGCTCCCGTATTCGAGAGGAAGTCCTTGCCCAGCACACTGGCAATCGCCGTGATGTCTGCCTGCAGCTGCAGCGCCGGCAGCACCGGAGCCGCCTCAGGTTCCTCCGCGAGAACCTCCACCACCGGAAGTTCCTCCACATCCTGAACCAGACTGACCCCCGCCTGCCGCACTTGCCCCGCCGAAACCACGAGGCGCCCGCTCCGGCCCCGGGCATAGCCATCCTTCACCACCACCAGCGTATAGGCACCAGCCGGCAGCGCCGGAATCACGAAGTTTCCATCGCGGTCGGTCTGCACGGCCACGTCCTGACCTTCCACTTCAACCGTCGCTCCAGGCAATGGGTACCCGAAATCATCGTCGGTCACCGTCCCCGTGATCCGTCCAGCCGCCGCTTCCTGCGCCCAGCCAGCGCCCGCGGAAACCAATAGCAACGCCGTCACCAGCATGACCCCGGACATGTTCCGGATCGTCGCCCAACCTCTCATCACAGCTCCGGAAATCATGATCACTTCATCAGTTCCCCCATGGTCTCGGGCGACATCGCCAGCTGTTCTTCCACATGGAAAAGTGCCACGGCAAACAATCCCATCGCCCGTCCCCGGGGATGCGGATAGGCCGCCCCATTCGTCACCGCTTCCTTCACCAGACGCGCAGCCTCCGCACTCTCCCCATCCCCCAGCGCCATGCGCGCACAGGCCAGCCAGCACGAGGGCGCATACAAAAAGAAAACCGCCCGGGACGATCGCTCGGCTTCCTCCCGGATCGCCGGAATACGATCCCCCATCCCCATGAGCCGGGCCAGACGCCCCGCTTCCGCCAGCGATGGCGCTTTCCATTCCGCATCATCAGGATACTTCCGGCACGCTCCCGCATACGCTTCCCATACCGACGTCACCACGGAACTCTCCACACCAAACCGATGCATCATCTCAATGATGAGCGGCATCGATTGCGGCGCAGATGGATGCCGTGCCTCCCGCACCACGTCCGCTGCCTTCCCCAGATGTTCCTGCGCCTGCGCAGTGCGCCCAGCCGCGGCTTCCCGCTCCGCCAACCCACACAGCAAACGAACCTGCGGCCCGAAATGCTGATTGGCCGGCCTGCGCAGAAATACCTCAATCTGCTCAGGCTCAGGTTTCTGCAGAAGATAGGCCGCTTCGTATCCCTGACGGTCAAGGGGATCACTGACACGCCGGAACCACGCCGCCGCCGTTTCCTCTTTCCGTTGCTCAAGGAACAATTCGGCCAGCAGCGCACAGCTCCGCGTCGTCTTCCATGTGTCACTCGCAGGCAGCGAACTCTCCGCAAGGGACGCTGCCTCCGCCGCCAGCGCCGCTTCCCCACGCTTCTGCCACGCCATCGCCAGTTCAGCCGCAAGCAGCGATTGATACGATGGCCCAAAGGTCTTCCAGCGCTGCTTCGCTTCCCCATGCGACCCAAGCCGTATGAGCGCCCCGCAAAGCTTCAACTGCGCCCGGAAATGTTCGTCCTCATCCGTGGTCAGTTTCGCCAGCAGATGATCGGCTGCCTCCAGATTCCGGGAATTGCCCGCCTGCGGCCCGGTCCCGCCCACTTCAGATTCCTTGGCAATCGGAAGCGGCACCCCCGGCACCAGCTCCTCCACACCCCGGCACACACCACCAGAATCCATCAGTGCAGCAAGCAAAAGCAGCGGAAATCGGGGGGCCATCAGCATGCGGATCTGGGTGGAGAAAGGGCTGCCGCGATGATGCCGCGGCAGGCCCCGGGAGACAGTGAATTGAGGTGACAATTTCGTTACCCGTGCCCGCAGGGCCTTCCGGATCATGCTCCCACAGCCACAAAAAAGGACGGGCCCGTCGCCGGACCCGTCCCCGATCTCTGCTGAGTCAATTCCTGCTGATCACTGCGGAATCACCCGGTAATGCAGCACGCCATTAGCCACCGAAGCTGTGTCCTGCCATGTGATCTGACCCGCCGCCGCATTCGCGTCGCCCGCCGCTCCGTCGCTGACCACACCCAGCGGCGTCCACACCCGCAGATCCGAAGAACGCTCGACCGCATAGACCACCGCATTGCCATCAACCGTAGCCGCCGCGAAGGACACCGTCGCGTTGCCGCCACTGACTCCAAGGATCGGTTCGGGACGCGGAACGGTGACCGCATCAACGAGCCCGACACTGTCAATCCCCGTCCAGCCAATCAGCATGTTGCTGTCGGCCATGGCTCCCGCACGCCGCAGCGGCGTGAAGAAACCATCGGCAGCAGGCGCGTCGGTCGCCGCCGTACGCAGCGGGGTGGCCGCTGTCATGCGAGGGTCAAGTCCCGCCTGATCCCGGTGGAAATCGGTCCCCTTCTTGCGGAGCGCCGAGGCATTCAACGCCGCTGCCGCAAAGGTGTTGCCTCCAAGGCTCGCGGTCAGGGTGGCTCCGGTATTGAAGTAGTAGTTGGAAGCCGCCACCACACCAGATGAACCAACCGTCGAGTCGCCCCCAAGGATATTGGAGTTGATGTCCTCGAAGAGGCCGTTGCGCCATTCGCCACCGGTGGACCGGCGTGCGAGCACACCCTGGTCACTGCTGCCAGCCGTCGGTGATGCTCCTGCCCCGCGGTTTCCAATGGCCGTGAAGTTGTAGATGAGCGGCAGCGTGTTCGGCGTCACTCCCTTGTTGTTGTCCTCGGATCCATCCCATTCAAAAAGACGGTCGGAGGCGTCAGCGACGAGTCGGCCGGTCACAGTTCCCGAAGGATGCTGCGCATTGGCTCCACCCGAGTTGTCGGAAATGGTGAACAGGTACTGCAGGCGGCCCTGATAGCCCTGGTCGCCATCGAAGCCATCATCTCCCTGGAAGGCCGTGAAGAGATAGCGGCAGTTCACATAGCCACCGAACCACTCGAAACCGTCATCCTTGTTATTGAAGACGTCCTGCCACTCAACCACCGTACCGCGGCCGACCGCGCCAAGCGTGACGCCGTTGACTTCGTTGTCCGTGCCGAGCTTGAAGCCACCATAACGGTGCGAGCAGAAGCGCATCACCCCACTGTTGTCATCAATGTTCGCTCCCGATCCACTGGCCGCGCCGACATTCACGCCACCATAGACCGCCGTGCGGAACGATGTCGATGAACTCAGTCCATTATTGAAGGCAGCCCCCAGCGTCACGGTGTCGAACGAGCCACCTTCGATCAGCGCAAACCCAACCCCGTTCCCACCCTTCACATCGTTGGACGACGGAATCGAGGTGGCCCCGTTCGGTTCGATCGGCGCGTCACCACTCTGCAGGCCCGTCACCGGGTTGTACTGCAGCAGCAGTGCGTCGTTGTCGCCATCATAGCCAATCGGCGTGCGTCCCAGCACCACGAGCCCACCCCAGCGGCCAGAAATCGCAAAGATGTTGTCCACAGCACCACCCACATTCGGTGAATCAGCCGCGGTCTTGGTCTTCGGATACTTGAATCCATTCGCCGCATAGCTCCACGCCGCACCACTCCCGACCGCGGTCAGCGACTGCGGAATGGTAGCCACTCCGCCAGGCACATACGGATCATCAATCGCAGTGAAGATGATCGGTTCATCGGGTGTCCCGTTCGCCACGATCTTGGCACCGCGGCAGATGAAAAGGGAGCCCGGTTGGTCACCGATGGCTCCACCTTCGCAGTAGGTATCCTCAATGCCGCGCACAATTGTGCCAGGCTCGATAGTGAGAATCGCCGGCGGAAGCACGTAGACCACATCCCGCAGGATATAGACGTTGTCCTTCGTCCAGCGAGTGTCCTGCGTGATGTCACTCAGCACTTCCACAAAGGCGGCCTGCGCACTGCCGGCCACCGCAGCAGCAGCCACCGCAGCAGCACGGATTCGGTAGGATTTCTGTTTCATGAGTTCAAATTCTGAAGAATGGTTGGTTTGATTCTCAGCGCCGGCGGCGCACCATCATGAGCAGCCCGCCAAAGACAGCTGCAAGACCAGTCGATGGCTCGGGAATCACCACGGCCAGCCGGTGCGACGCGGCACCAGCACCCAGATCGGGACCGACCGCCAGTTGGCCCACATGCGCCGTCAGCCCCGGCACGCCGACGTCCGGCGAATAGTTCACTTCAAATGGCGGCAGCCCGACCCCGGAATTCCACGTCACCGAAGACGAGAAGATCGCCTGTTCCGTCGCACCCGTGTTCTGCACCCACAGATACACCGCGCGCCCGGCAATCGAGGAAGCATAGGATTGCCCCTCGAATGACGCCGTATTGTCGACGGGACGGGAGATCTCGTAGAATCCATCAACCGAAAGCGCGTTGATCGCACCGGTGTACGCATACACTTCCGTGAAGGCCGCCTCGAGAGCAGACAGATCAGCCGAATTCGCCGCGAAATCAAAGATCGCAGGGAAAACACCGAAGCGCAGCGAACCACTCGCAAGCGCAGCATTGTTGGTGGTCACCAGACCATTCCCGAAATTCGAGGAATTCAGAGTGACGACGGCGTGAGTTGAGCCAGCGGTGGCCAGCGCCAGGGCAAAAAGTAGAGTTTTTTTCATGGGTTGTTTCGGAGGATTAATGGATGGATTGATGTTTGCAGAGATATCAGGAATCACTCGGTGAAGGGTTCCTGGAGCGTGAACCCAGCCGTGCCGGCCTGTTCCTTGAAGAGAATCGCCTTGCCCGGTGTGAGGACGACACCACTCTGGTCGGCTCCCGATGGACTGTCAGTCCGGCGCCATCCCGTGCCGCCCAGACCTCCGTTCTTGAAGAAGTATCCAGTCAGGACTCCGCCATTCTCCAGATAGACAATGTCAGCAGAGGCCGATCCCGTTCCGCCAGTCACAAAGTCCTTGAGGTTCGCTTTGCCCAGCGTCGTCGGCAGGGTGAACGGGTTCGACAGAATGTTGAATCCACTGACCACCGTCGGCTTCTGTCGCCCGCTCACGGTGTATCCCGTGATGTCGAGCGACACCGGATTCCCACCCGGCTTGCGGATCACATAAACACCAGTCAGAGGATCAATCGGCGCATTCGGCTCGGAGGCTCCCGAAGGATTCGCAGTCCGCCGCCAGCCCGTGCCACCCAGTCCACTCCCCTTGTAGAAGTACCCGGTGAGGACTCCGCCAGTCTGAATGTAGACTTCATCCGACGAGGCAGCCCCCGACCCACCCAGCAGGCCCGCCGTATTCGTCGCCCCGAAGATCGTGGCAATCGTGTCGTCCGGCACAATCATGTACTGGTCACCCGCGGCCACCCCGGCGATCGCCGCCGCGGTCGTCACTGAATTCGCAGTCGCCGCACTGATGCGGACCCGCGCACCAAGGCCAGCCCCGCTCACCAGCTGGATCGAATGCGGTGCCGCCACGAGGCCGGTCAGCGCGGCGTCCGAAAGTGTCAGGGTAGCCCCAGCCACCGCAGAGACGGTCCCGCTGCTGACCACGCGGTCAACCATGGGAAGTGCCACGAGGGAAATCTGATTGGCCGGGAGCGTCACCCGCAGCAGACCTGCGGAACGGCTGACCGGAAGATTACTGGTTGATTGCGCGGATACCCCGACCGGTATCATGAGGGCCGCGGCCACAATGAGAAGGTTTGCTTTAGCCATAAACTAAGATTTCGGATTGCTGTTGGATTTTCGTTTCCGGCATCTGCGAGCGATGTCTACCGGCATGAGCAGTAGAGAACCATGGGCCGTTTCTGGAAAGCTCCCCATGGCAACGTTTTCGTTGCAGACCTCGAGGGCGGCCCCCTCCCATGCAGCCACTCGGGCGCATGGCGCGCCCTCACTCGCCAGCGGCATCCTGCTCAATCTTCAGGTATCGCTCGAAGGCTGTGGTGGCCTCGCCCTGACGACCTGCCCGGCGCAGCAGTCTCGCGTAACTGCGCCAGACCACGGCACTCCGCGGATTCCTTTCGGCCGCCCGGCGCAGCATCTGCACCGCCTCGTCCCTGCGGCCCGCACGTTCCGCCAGTTCTGCGTTCAGGACCGCCGCAGCCCCATCCGCGGGATCAAGTTTGAGACATTCTCCGAGAGCGGCCGCCGCTTCCTCATTCCTGCCCTGACGGCTCAGGACATACCCCAGCAGACGCAGGGCCCGCGGGCTTCCGGACTGCAGCGCAACCGCCCTGCGGGCAGCATCTTCCGCCCGCTGCCACTCTCCTTCCCGGATGAATCCCTCGGCACTTCCCAGCCAAGCCGACGCGTTCACCGGGTCCTGCCGGGCTGCTGCCTGATAGACTTCCGCAACCGCCCCGGTGCCGGACTTGCTGCCGCCCCGGCGCTCAGCTTCGGCCAGCTTCGTCCAGTAAACCGATATCTCCGGATCAAGCGACGCCGCCCGCCGCTGGCATGCCACGGCGTCACGATGCACGCCAAGGGCCGACGCCGAAACACCCAGCAGACTCCACACGGCGGCACTGCGGGGGTAGCGCGACGTCAACCGCAGCAGCAACCGAGCCCCAGCAGTCACCTTCTTCTCGCCAAGCAGACGAAAGGCCTGCTGAAATTCCGGATCCTTCGCCGGATCCCCTCCATCCGGCACCGCATACCGCCCCAGCGGCACACCTGAACGTCCCTCCAGCGCATCCGCATCACTCTTCGTCACCACATGGGCATAGCCAACCCACTGGCGCAGCGCCAACCGATGCGTCACCAGACCAGCCACACGCCCAGTCGCGTCGAGCACAGGCGACCCCACCGCCGCAGGCGCATCGGATCCAGTCAGTTCCAGACTCCCACCTCCCGCCACCGTCGGATCCATGCGGCATTGCGCATCAGCAAGGGTCAGACCCCGCGCCGGATGCAGCGACATCACCCGGACGGCCGCCGCCGCAGGAATCGATCCCTTCGCCACCAGCACCACCGGCGCGCCCTCGATACCCACACGGACAACAAGCAAGCCTCGCTGCGCATCGCCATAAACCA
>Ga0315907_10001025_pt1 | contig 38383 bp, 52 predicted proteins | sample LakEriMetagenome_3_FD_203525 | JGI IMG/M metagenome (GOLD analysis project Ga0315907, IMG submission 203525) | Freshwater fungal communities from buoy surface, Lake Erie, Ohio, United States - Buoy 12 MA123 | ecosystem: Environmental > Aquatic > Freshwater > Lake > Lake biofilm | place: USA...
GCACCATTAGCAAACGATGCTGTGGTATTCTGGGATTCATATGATGCATTAGCTGTCAAAAAGGCACCATTAGCAAACGATGCTGTGGTATTTTGTGAATTGTAGGCTGCATTAGCGGTTACAAAGGCACCATTAGCAAACGATGCTGATGAATTGGCCACCACAAAGGCACCATTAGCGAATGATGCAGTAGTATTTTGTGAATTGTAGGCTGCATTAGCGGTTACGAAAGCACCATTAGCAAACGATGCTGTGGTATTCTGGGATTCATATGATGCATTAGCTGTCAAAAAGGCACCATTAGCAAACGATGCTGCTGCATTGGCTGTTATGAATGCCGAATTTGCAAAGGATGCACCAGAATTGGCTGTTACGAAAGCACCATTAGCAAACAATGCATTCGAGTTTGCCTTATCATAAGATGCATTAGCCGTTACAAAAGAACCGTTGGCAAAAGATGCAGCAGAGTTGGCCTGTCCGTAACCAGAATTGGCTCTTGTGAAGGCTGCATTTGCAAAAGTTGCAGTAGTATTTTGTGATACATAAGAGGCATTGGCTGTTGCGAAGGCACCGTTGGCAAAGGATGCGGTTGTATTTTGTGCATCGTATGCTGCATTAGCAGTAATGAATGCTGCATTAGCAAACGTGGCACCAGAGTTTGCCGCAAGAAATGCACCGTTGGCAAAATTACCAGCAGAATTCGCAACACTAGATGGTGTATTTGCCTTTAAGAAAGCCGCTTGTGCGTATGCATCAGACAATTCAAAAATCTGTTCTAGTGTATAAGAACCAGTGACACTTGTTTGCAAGTTCACACCAACAAAAATTGTATTAGCTCTGTTGGTTGTCGGACTATTCTCTGTTAATTGCGAAATTTTTACTGTTGACATTGTTTACCCCAATAGGATTGTTTTTCCATCTTCTGTTATTAATGTATCACCATCTTCAGTGGCGAGTTCTGGTATATATGGTAATCCAGCTGAACCATATACTTGAATTTGATTTGATGATATTGTACTATTTGCAATGAAGGTTCTTTTTACAGCTATATAAGAATTTGTTGTCGAACTCAAATTGGTCGTCAAATATATTTTTTTGTTTACATAATCAACTGTGTTAACCACTTTGCTTGAATTATTATCAACAAGAACAACATCACCACGGTAAACAATATCTCTTATAGGATTTTCCGAATCACTATAGTTTCCATTATTCATCAAATCATATAGACCAGTCAGAGATGTAATATTTAGTACGTTTGAACCAGAGTTTCCTGTTACCACCGCAACGTTTGCATAGGTTAACCAAACATTACTTGCAAGTGTTATTGTGTTTGCGGCATCATTAACCGCAACAATTTCTGAATATACATTTGGACCATTCTTTGTTTCAATGCTGATGTGTGTGTCTGCATTGAATATTTGTTCCAAGTTTGCACCACTTTTGTGATTGATTTTAACTATGTTGTTACTTCTATTGGTAAAATCTGTTACAATTGTTACCACATCTTCTACATGTTCACCGATATAATATGACCATGGTTTACCTACATACAATGCTTCAAAAGTGTGTGAATTTATATTGTTGTTTGATTTTAAACCATAACGACCTAATACATTTGTTCCTACAGGATGCAACAGACCTAAAAGAACTTCTCTGTATTTTGAAATCTCTTTGTCAACTGTAATTAAATAGGTAAAGTTATTGTACCTATCATCCTGCATAATGTCAAATGAACTTGGCTGTCCTTGTGAGGTCAAATACTGACCATCACCAATGACCAAGCCATTTAAGAATGTTGCGTTTGCTTTTGCAGAACCATCACCATATGAAATGTAACCTTGTTTGTTATAGTTTCTGGTGTATACTGTTCTGTTACCTGATGCATCAAAATAACTATATGTCTTTTCAAATTGTGGAAATGCCGAGTTGGCCATTACCAAGTTGATGTTTCTATCCTCACCCAATATCTTCAATGTTAAATTTGGATTTGGATTTGCATTGTAGTTGAACACCTGTAGATTGTACAGTGACAATTGTGTGTTTGCATCTGGAGCCAATAAAGATACTGAATTAACTCTGGCGGTATATGTTGATAGGTTGATTGTCGGACCTTGATAGATGACCTCACCTTTACGTGGTAGATTTTCAATCGCAACGTTTGACACAACAATATCTTGTATCTTTAACGAGACACCTGGTTGTGATGAGTAATCTTCACCATAATTTTGTATGCCAATTGTAGTAATTGAACCAACACGGTCAACAACTAATGAGAAGTCAGCACCAGTACCTAGTATTCCAGGTACTGTTATGATTGCGCCAGATGCTTTTGCGTTTGCTGATTGAACACTGACTGAAGGTAAAAATTCATTTTTATAACCATTTCCACCTAATGGATAAAGTGGAAATGCATCGGCTGGATTATAAAAATAGGATATTCCTGTTATGGTACCGTTTGCACCAACACTGGTTACATTTGCATATGCACCTCGTCCAGAACCTCCAGTGAAAACTATTCTGTCGTTTGCTTGATACCAACCTCCACCATTAATGATTTGAATTGGTGCAAGTATACCAAGTGGTGCAATATCAGAACGTTTGGCTGAGTAAACATCAAACTCATCTTCTGTGGGTACTGTAGAAGTGACCTCGATGGTTGGTATAGATGCAATACCACCGCCACCATTGTCAACAATCATACTAAAAATTGAACTTGTTTCTAGTGTACTGAAAGATAATGCATCAATCATTCTTGTGTTTGCATTTGCACTTGCCATGTTTGCAAAAAAGAAATTACTATTACCAATTAGAACATCATCTTTAAATCCAATAACATCAGTTGTAATGTAACTAACATTTGCTCTTGCATTACCAGGTGCTGATGCTGTTGTTATAACTGCACCACTGGCCAAAACATTGGATGATTGAACTGTTGCGGTAAGACTAACAACAGCCTGTGCATTTACAGAAGGCACATATCTAATGCCTGTAATCGAACCTGTTCCACTAACACTAGTAACGTAAGCAAAGGCCGCATTAGCATAATTTACTCTATCGTTTACTCTATAACCTGAACCGCCTTGAACAATCGTGTAAGATGGTGGTAAGAAATTAGACAAAGCATATACGTTTGCTTTGGCACCTCCACCACCAGCCACTGTAACAACTGTGTTTGGTTTTAAAGTATAACCAAAACCACCATTCACAACATTGATACGTTGTAGAGAACCTCTTGTTGTTTCTGAAACAATAGCCGATGCACCAACACCAGTGGTGTCATCATCCATACCATCATATACAACAACAGGATCACCTGGTTGGTATAAAGAACCACGTTTGACAGAGTTTATTTTAATTTGACTGATTTGACCTACAATTTTTGCTGTAAGTATTTGACCGTTAAACAACACATCTTGGTTGTTCGAGTCAACTATCTTAATGAATTCTCCAGATTCAAACAGTCGTTGAATATCTGAAATAAAAATTTCTGTTTTCTCACCAACTAAAACTGCGGACTCAATAGTTGCGATTGATTTTGATTCTAAACCAAAGACTCTTAGGTTTTTAGTATTTAAAAAATTACGATTACTTGATGCAAGTTTTAAACTCTTTGAAACATACCATGTACCAGCAGATGCTTTAAACACCGCTTCTTTTGTATTGAAAACTTCAAAGTCTGAGTTAAAAAGGATACGAAAAAGAAATTCATACGATGCCGGTGTACCTTTTGTTTGGTATAATTGTCTTGCAACCTTAACTGCTTCTTCTTTACTTAACAGAGTATCTTTTGGAAAGAATGGTAAAAAATCATTAGTAAAGTAATCTAAAAATTCTTCTGTTGTGGTATCAATATCTTTGTATGATAACAGATTCTTGGTACGTTCGGTAACTTTACCTGTTTCTTCCATCCATTCATAGTATGCCTTAATAAACGTGTGAAAGTTTATATACTGGTCATTGTCACGAATGTGCTCAGGTAATTGGTCCTTGACCAATAAAGAGGTTAGTTGGCCGTTTTCTATCATGTTGTTTTAGCTGTTACATTGACAATGATTGATTGTGGATCAAATTCATCCACTGTAATGATTCTGTTGTAAGAAGATGATATAATAGTTGATGTAGGTGTTGTAGTCAATGTTAGTTGACCTAATTCATTGTCAACTGTAATAGGTGAAAACGCATTTAATGTAACGATACCATTATTGTAGTCTACTGTACCAATATTACCATTGAAGACTGTTTTCACGTTAAATGTATCATTAAAATAAGTTCTTAATGTACCATATTTACCTTCAAGCATAACTGTTGCTGCACCAAGTGTACCTGTTGTATCGTTGGCCGCATTTGTTATTGTCAATATTGCTGATGTATAACCTGTACCTTTTGTCAGCACATTAATTCTTTTAATAACACCATTCACTACTACTGCTTCTGCTGTTGCACCAGAACCATCACCTAATATAGTAATCTTTGGTGGATATTCATAACCATAACCAGGATTTGTAACTGTAATAGATTCCACACCACCTGAGGATGAAGGTACTTCCTCGATATAAAGGCCTTGAATAGTTTGCGCCAAGTTTAATGGATTTCTATAGACCACTGTTGGTGAACTCAATATACCAGTCAAGAACATACCTTTTTTCAGTTCTGTTCCGTAATATAGTTTGTATGTTGTTGGTGTACTTAAATTTGGAAAGAATTTCTTTTGTAACTTGATAGAAATTTCATTTGTGATAATAGAAGAATCGGTTGCGTTGATTCTATTGTTGAAATCGGACGCTTTGAATGTCGAATTAAAAGTATTTAAAGTTGACCTAGCGTATTGATTGATAACATTTCTAACGGCAGCCTTAATTTGTGCCGATGTAGCAGTTGTTTTCTTTGGATCATACAACACATTTGCTGTAATTTGTACGTAAGTATAATCTGGATCAACAATCGTTGGTTCAATTGTCATTAAAGAAATTGGCTTTAAAACGTCTTTAATCAGTTTTGATTTTTGATTTTCTGTAATCGTATATGCACCAGTCGGTTTCATACAAACAAATACACGACCATAAACAGGAGGATCATTTTGTTGGCCACCCCAAACATTCACTGCATCAAAAGAATAACCTAATGTATTTTGTTGAATCGCTGTTATGTAATCATCTTTAGTTACTGCACGACCTTGTGCAGCATAAGATTTTGGTGCTTGAAAACGAATAGAGTCGATGGTTTCTTTTGGAGAACCTTGTGTTGCAGAAGTTATCGGTGTAATAACCGTGTTACTGTAACCTGCAACAGTATTCATTATGACAAAATTATTTGCGCCAGCGGAATTTAATCCTTGAGTTGTAACATATGAAACACGAACAATATTACCGTTATTTAAACTTTTACCTAAAATGTTATTGCCGAAATAAATTTCGTAGTAACCATTTAGACCTTCTTGTAGGAAATATACCTCAGAATCGTTACCTAAAGATAGATAGTCTGTTGATGGTCTATATGTTGTTAACGAAGTGTTTGATGTAGATTGTTGTACTGCCACCAAAAGTGTTGTTGTGTCTATGTCTGTGTCTGGTAACTTGAATAGACTTTTTGGATTTGTTCCAGTGTCTACCAGAAATGAATTTATTTGTGGTCTGCCTTGTTTCAGTGTTAGGTTATTAAATTGTGCGACACCATTAACAACATCCACAGTATGTGCATCTGTATTTACAAAATTATAATTGATGCCATCAATTGCTTCTGAAAGAAAGTTTGTATATTTTGGTAAAGTTATAGTCGAATCTGTTACACCATTTATTCTCAAATTGATTGTGGCTGATGGTGCAATTGCTGATTTCGGTGTATAATTTAATAGTTTTGCTTGAGAAACCACTGAATTTCTTTGCAATGCAGTATCCAAAAACATTTCATTTGCAACCATGTTCAAGTAATATGCATTATACTGCGTATTGTATGCTAATACATCTAGGAGTGTGGAAATTGCAGAACCTTCATAATTATAATCATTAAGGACACCATTGTCCTTCATATAGTTCTTTAAACTGTCTTTGATTGAACCAAAATCTAGTTCGGTTATGTTGAAGTTTGAATTAGCACCTGCCATTTTATCTGTTTCTCTCTAAAAAAACTGTTACAGTAGTTGGTTGTGTTGCATTTGCTATATAAAATGTTAGTGTAACATCATAAGCATTTTTGTCGATGTATGGTGTCACCACTACATTTTTCATATTTACCCTAGGTTCATAGTTTTCAATTGCAACTGAAATCTCTTTTTCTAAAGCCGCAGCCGTAACACTGGAGATATTTTCAAATAAAAGGGTGTCTATATTAGATCCAAAATCTGGATTCCATAGTTTCTCAAACTTTTTTGTTGATAATATGTTTCTCACTGAACGGATGATGGCCTGATTATCATAACTTAAAGCGATATCATTCAACACAGGTCTCTTGGCGAGTGTGAAGTCTATATCGGAGTAGAGTTTTTGTAAAGTTTGTATGGTTGCCATCTTTTATTTATGTCTAGGAGTAAAACGCTTTTTTGGACTTTTGAAGCTGTGGGAGAAAATTCTTGGGCCGGAACGCAAAAATTCGAAATTTCGGCAATTATGCAATTCTTGTCTTGGCCTTTTCGGTACCAATCAAATTCATAATCAAGTATTTCTCAGTTTCACCCATATTATTCAGTTTCTTGGTTTTATTGTATCCTTCAATGAAATATTTTACATTATTGTAGAAATTAATATCAGCTATTCTTCTGGTTTGCATGTAATTATTCAAATTATTAATATGTGTGTTTATAGTTGTAATTTGTTGATTTGTCAAATTTGAATTGTGTACATTTTCTTGCAAAACTATGTCAAATGACACATTAATGCTGCCTTGAATTTGATTTTTGTAGGTTAACAGTGTGTTATTGTTTGCAATGAGTTGTGGTTCAATCATCAAACTAGTAAAACTACCCATAATAGGTGCATTGTTTGTGATACCATCGGTTTGTTGAGTGATATACATTGCTGTTCTACCAAAACTCATGGCCATATCAAGGTAGGGATTAATATCATCTGTTCCAACATATGGAGTTAAACCAGACAGTCTACTTGTGTGTGATAAAAACTCTTGTGCATTACTTCTTAATTGTGTTGCTGAATTGCGAACAGTTACTAAATTTAATACTCCGTTTCCGGTATTTGCAAGTTCACTAATTGCATTGGCATTTTGATATATTAACATAGTGATGCTTTGCATAGGATTTTGATAATAACCATCGAAATCTTTATTTGCAATATCTTGTGCTTGCCAATCCGTAATAAAAGGAGGCATAGCATCCAAATGTTCTATTGTGTCTTGTGATAGTTCTTGTATGTGTCCATTTGGATCATCAAAACTGTATCCAAAAGAGTGAAAAACTCCCGCTGCATTTGCCACTGCTGTCATAATTATACTCCTACAAAGGGCGTGAATGGGTTTGTTGTTGGAAATCCGTTATTGCCGTTTCCATGAATGTGTGTGTCAAATATAGCTGTATTGATTTTATCTGACATTAATACTGCATCCATAACACCAATTCTTGCCAATGAGAAATTGGCCAAAGGCGCATTTACTGAAACCGCAGCATACACACTACCTAGTGCATTAATTTGACCAGGAACTGCAATAGGTGTCGCTGGTGTTGGAAATCCAGCAGATACACCACCAGATGTTGTGAATCCATCAAATCCTGCAAAAACACCTGTGCCTGCGGTAACTCTAGATTCAGCATTAATCATGTCTGCATGTATCGAACCACCAACGTTCAAATCGGATGCTATGGATATATGGTCAGCAGCACCAAGATACATGGTACCACCAAAATTTTCATCAGCCGTAATTCTTACATCAGCATCACCTAAAATATCTACATCACCAACAGACCTAATGTTTGTCTCACCTCTGACTTGTAAGTTATAATTTCCACCTACCTGTACATTCATGTCTTTTAGAACGTTCAGGTTGCAGTTACCTTCAATCTCAATATTACAATCACCACCAATTAATATGTTTTTATTTGAAACGATGATTGTGAATCCGTTGCCATAAACTTTGTGTACTTCATCACCATTCGGATGCATCTCTATAAATGTTCCTGACCTATGCGATAAACACACACGTTCTCTGGTTGGCGTGTCGTCCATTTCAAATTTATGTCCAGCTTCAGTTTGCTGTACATTATTGTAAGGATATATTGGTTGGTAATATGTGTTTGCAGCAGACTCTGGTTCTGTCCACGTATTTTCTATTGGGGGTGAATTAATTTCAGACATAATTTAAGGTGTAGATTTGTTTTGGTTCGGTACAACTGCCTGAGCGGATACATTTTCTGCTGTTGGTAAAGTTGCATTGTAATTTGCAATCGTTCTATTTGCTGCCGAAACTTCTGCAGCAGAAGTTGGCACCAATAATCCTGTTGTCGCTGCTCCAGCAATAACAACTACTCCCGCAGCTGCTGTGCCTGCTAATTGAACAGTTTTAATTGTTTCGTTTGCGAGTGTTTTTGCTGAACTAACTAACTCTCCCAAACCACTGTCTGATCCGGCTGTCAATTCTTGCCAGAAATCTGTCAAAACACTACCAACCAGTTTTAGGAATTTGGCCAAACATTGTGCTAATAATGCTAAGAATCTAGCGGGCAAAGAACGTATCCAAGCAATAATGGCTCTAATTTTTGTAACGTATGCTAGTACATATCTCTCAAAATCAATAACGTCTTTTAAGAATTTCTGCACCGTTTTCAACCAACGAGCCGCTTCTTTGAGTTTGGCTGAAATTGCTGCAAATGCACCTGACTTATCACTCAAACCAAGTATCTTCAAAATATTACGGATTTGTTCTCTAATTGCTTGTGCTGTAGATTTGATGAATTTTTTCAGATATATGTTTTTTCTCATTTCATCAATAAAACTACAAACGTGAGCCAATTTTTTATTGTTGTTACCTCTACTTGTTCCAGTAACAACACTTCTTGCACACATCGGTATTGTTGGTGTTCCTGGAACACGGCCATCATTCTCTGCACCAGGAGGTGGTTTCAGATTTTCATTACCAACTATTGGTAAATCTTTTGCTTCTGGTCCTGTTGGTTCTACTGTATCTGCCATTTTAAATATACTCTTGTGTTGTTTGGTCTGGTTCTTTTTCTAATCCAGGTAAAACACCCATCATCACCGGTGCCTGACCTGATTCACCATCCATAAAAAACCCTACAATCCACTCACCCAACATAGGTGCTGAAAATGATTTTGAATGATTAATAGGATACATTGGAAGAGCCCAAGGCAAATCTTCCGTTGGTAAATCTATTTTGTTGTCGGTGTGCCAACCAAAAATTCTAACCTTGCATCTACCTAGGCCCAACGGATCACCTCTGAATTCATTAATGCCTATCCACCAAATAAATCCATCTTTGCCTATAAAATTACTACTCATTCACTGCTCCCAAGTATGATTGGTCTTGATATTTCAATTTAGTGTTTTCTTTTGCTAATTCCAAAACAGTTTGATATGTACCTTGTGTTTGTATAATATGCCTAACAGCAGTTACAAGATATATGCCTGAAAAATATTCATCTTTCTGTCTTGTGGCTGCTGTTGGTGTGCCTTCCGTGCCTAAAGAATATAACAAAATATTAACTGTTCTTCCTGCTGTTATACTACTGTCTCCAGGTATTATTGCCTTCATCAACGTGTAATTCGACAAGGCAATTTGTGCAGTCCTATTAGGCACGTATGTCTCTATGTATATGTCTTTGGCCACGCCATCCGGTTTTTGACTTATATATTCTTGGTCGATTTGATTTGCATTACTAAATGCCAATTTCAAAGAACTTTCATACATTTGTGTTTGGTGTTTACCAAATCTATTGATTGCTGAACCTGATTGTGTATATCCCAATTCATCTTTACTAAAATTTGTAACCGTCTTTGTTCTTTTAATTGGATCAATTGAAATCAATCTGTTGGCATACATACCAGAATTTGTTGCTTCTAGAGTGTCATATGTTTTTACGAATTCATAATCCAGAATGTTAAACATATTTTCAGCTCTGCTACCATAATTCAGGTCCGATGGTTGATATTTGTATGTTGCATAAGGAGTATCCGCAAACATTGATTGTATTGATTGAAAGTAAAATCCATCGTTTGTCTCATAGAATAACATATCTGCACCACCATTAATATCTGGCCTTGCATATGTTGATAACCAACTTATTGCTTCAAATGGTTTTATTCTAGGTATAACAAAATCATAAACACCATATGTTTGTTGTATGTATTTGACTTTTTTGGGATTAACTTTTAATCCATTGAATTCATCCAAAAGTAAACTACTTATAATGTCGGATATTACTGTTCCTTTGAAAGATTTAGAAATCTTCAGTTGTTCCGACAAAAACAATTCTTCCGATGAAAAATACATTGTAAAGAATTCGGAGTTTTTATTGCCAGCTGGTTTTCTATTACCAACCTTATATAATCTATATTTTCTTGAATTTTTATATTCTGATGATTGATTTTTTGATTTTCCGTAGATAATCTCAATAAATTCTGAACCATCTAATCTGAGTTTTTCGATAATACCGACAGCATCACGTAAAACAACATTACCAGAACAAGCAAAAGAGTATATGTCCTCAAAAAAAGACAATTCAATTACCAAATGCTTTAATTTAAAAACATCACCATAATCGGTAATAATATCCACTGCTTCTAAATTGAAGTCTTGTGCATATCTTGGTCCACCTGCTGGTGCGCTATTATCTTCAGCCATATTACTTCATCAATTCTAAAAATTGTGCTTCTAATGTATCAGCATAAATCTTATTCAATATCTTTATGTTTCTTTTTGATTCATTTAAAGTAGTTTCATATTCATAATTTGTAACTACCTTTTTTGCAACATTTACCTGAATTATTTCTGAACCTAATGTATATGTACTTGTTGTATTAGGTTGCAAACTGTTGTAAACTTCTTGTGAAATTGTTTCAGTTTCAACGGTTGTTGTATTTGTGTTTATATTTGTTTGTGTGGTAATTTTTTCATAATGATGTGTAAAATTTAAATTATTAGTATTGTATTTGTTTAAAATATATTTTTGAAATTTATTTGAACTTAATGGCCAGTCCCATTGTGGATCATTTAATTGATTACAATATAAAACAATCCAAAAACGATTGATATCTCCGTAATATTTGTAAGCAATAATTTCAGGAGTATCACCGTCTTGTACATCATAACTATAATAAACCAGAGCATTATTTAATACACTTGGTATTACACTTGCTCTTGCCATCAAATTTGTATAGACTGTGGTAACGTTGTTTTGGTCCACGTATCTTATTTTTGGTAAAGAATTAAAGTATTGCATTAGTATCCTGCCTCGATTGATGCTCTGTCAACCAAGATAATTTCTTTAAATGTGATGTTCACAATACTTTGTACCGGTGCACCATCTGTATGTGCTGTCCATCCATTTGGTGCATAGTTTACATCAATTGATTCAACCACACATTTTTGCAATCTTGGTAGATTCGTATTTGTTTTGCCTTGGAAACGGAAATCAATATTAAAATATGCAGGTGGCACCCAAAACATACCTGCAAAAGCAGTTGATGCAGCTGGTGCAGCCCACTTTCTAAACATTTTGATAATTTGTTTAACATCTTCAGCTTCTTTTGCTGAATATGGTGTAAATGTAAATGACATATCGAATGTTCTAAAGTCAATACCTTGAAACAACATTTGTTTCTGTGGATTGAAAACGTAACCAGCTTTGTTCAATATAACTTTTGATGCATCGTTGTTTACAACATCTGTAAATTTACTAACAACTTTACCTAAAAGTGGTATTGCACCTGCAGCTGATGCTAATGTTGTACTATCATCATAAGATGCAGCAGAACTTAAAGAAAAGTTTTCTGGCATGTACAAAGATATGTAACCGACTGGTGTACCTTTCCTCTCACTAAAAAAGTTTGTAACACCAGCAATTTTTCCAGCTATACTATCAAGTGCTCCAAAACCTGCGTTTAATGTGCCAGTTGCGGCTCCTCTAGGATCATCAACAACTTTTGTTACACCGTCTTTAACGGTTGATGTGAAACTATCCCATGTGCTGCTTAATGAATCAAACGAGAGACCGTTAATTGCATCTAGGCCTACTCCTGCAGCGTCAAATCCCATGTCCACAAAATTTCTATTCAAAACATATATGCCTTCCAAACCAATTTCTTTGACTTCTTCGATTGTAAAGAATACTGAATGTGATTTAGTTGAACTACCTAAGTCTCTTGGATACTGCACAAAGTCCAGTCCTCCACTTTCATACAATGATCCAAGTGGACCGCCTAGTAATCCACCTGGTATATTAATGCCGCCAATTGATGTTGGTATTGAAATAAGTGCCATCGTTTTGTTTTCTGAAAGAGTGATATATAGTATTTATGGCATATTCAGGAACGTTTCGACCCTCAAATCCCCAGAAATACATGGGAGACCACAAAAACATCATATATCGCTCATCATGGGAATGTCGAGTGATGAATTGGCTCGACAAAAATCCAAGTATTGTGTCTTGGGCCTCAGAAGAATTGATAATTCCATACAAATCACCAGTTGACAATCGTATGCACCGATACTTTCCAGACTTTGTTGTTAAAGTTAAAGACAAAAATGGCCAAACTAAAACGATGATGCTTGAAGTAAAACCAAAAAAACAAACAATGGAACCAGAAAAGAAGAAACGTGTCACTAAACAATATATACAAGAGGTTGTAACATGGGGTGTCAATCAAGCCAAATGGAAGGCTGCAACAGAGTATTGTTTGGATAGAGGTTGGGAATTCAAGTTGATAACGGAAGACCATCTTGGACTGTAACTAAATATCCGATGACGACAAAATCCATACTCACCACACTATCTGAAGAAAAGGTAGCGGCTCAATATCCAACAATGAGCCGTGAATCTTTGCGTTGGTTGTTGCAAAAAGTTGCAGCACTCAGAAATCCAACACGTTTATCTGTTCCAATCACAAAAGAACAAAATAGATGGACAAGACCAGGAGACAGACAGAAATTTTTAATGGGTGGTATGTATTATTTTGTGTATGATCCAAAAGGTAAGGCAAATTTACCATATTATGACAGATTTCCACTGGTATTACCACTTAAAAGACAATCTGATGGGTTTATCGGGTTAAACCTACATTATTTGCCGTTAAAGTACAGGGTTCTTTTCCTGCGTAAATTATTGAATTTCGCAATCTATGATGAGAACGATGAAATAAAGCGAATCCGTATCACCTATCAAATTCTGGAGGCTTCTTCCAAGTTAAAAGAATTTAGACCTTGCATCAAACACTACCTATACAGTCATATAAAATCCAGAATTCTGGCTGTAGAACCTAATGAATGGGATATTGCAACATATTTACCAATTCAGCAGTTCAAAAAGGCAAAACCACAAGAAGTCTGGAAAGATTCGGTCCAAGAAATAAGGAATTCTTAAATGGCACGTACACTCAACGATTTTAAATCAAGTTTCTCTGGTGATTTGGCTAGAACCAGTAGGTTCGATGTTGAAATACCTCTACCATTAACTTTGATACCATATATAAAGTCTGCACGTAGACTCAATTACAGATGTGAAGTTGCAAATTTACCTGGTAGAACATTTGCAACCACAGAACAAAAGACGTATGGTCCAATTGAAAAACATCCATATCTTACAACATACAATGATATTGATTTGACTTTTATTGTTGATGATGATATGCAACAAAGATTGCTTTTTGATGGATGGTTGAATTACATCAATCCAACATACAATTACAATATGCGTTACAAAGAAAATTACGCAACAACTTTGACAATCAATCAATACAACGTTTCAAACGAAAAAACATATGCTGTCAGTTTGATGGATGCATATCCAGTTTCTATGAATCAGTTGGACTTAGATTGGAACGGAGATGGGTATCATAAACTGACAGTAACATTTGCATACACATACTGGAAAAACTTGTCTCTACAAGCTTTGGGTATGGACCTTTTGGATGCAGGTTTAGATTCTATTGCAAGTGGAGCGGGTGGATTAGGTGGTTCTATAGGAAATGCTGTTTCGAGTGGATTTAGCGGCATAGCAGATTCAATATCATCACCAATAAATTTTAATGAATGAACTAAGGAGTTATTATGGCTTTACCAAAACTTGAAGTGCCAACATATGAACTGGAATTACCACTTTCTAAAAAGAAAATTAAATATAGACCGTATCTAGTCAAAGAACAAAAGGCCTTGATGATGGCCTTGGAATCTTCTGATGCGAAAACAATTCAACACAATGTCAGAGAAATTTTGACTGTGTGTACTTTGTCTAAAGATGTGGACATTGATGAATTGCCAATCGTAGATATTGAATATTATTTTCTACAGTTGAGAGCAAAATCAGTCAGTGAAATCTCCGAATCAAAATACCGTTGTAACAATGAAGTCGATGATAAAGTCTGTGGCAACATCATGGAAGCCAAGATTGATTTGACTGAGATACAACCAGTGCAAGAAGAATATGTGGATCCAGAAATTCAATTAACAGAAAAAATCACCGTTAAAATGAAGTATCCACCATTTAAGTTAATCAAAGATTCGGTTGATATGGATGACATTACAGAAGTTACCTTCAACATGTTGGCTCAGTCAATTGAATATGTTTATGATGGTGAACAATTCCACTATGCAAAAGAAGTTCCTGTAGAAGAATTGGTTGAGTTTATTGAACAACTAAACCAAGAACAGTTTGAGAAACTGGAAAAGTTCTTTAATAGTATTCCTAAACTGTCTAAGAAAATTGATATGACTTGTTCCAAATGTGGTTTTGAACACCACTTGGATGTGGAAGGGCTCGAAAGTTTTTTCGGCTAATACTTGGTTATGATGACTTAAAAAATTACTACAAGACTAACTTTTCATTGATGCAACACCATAAGTATAGTCTTACCGAACTTGAAAATATGATACCTTGGGAACGAGATATCTATGTCGCCATGTTGATTCAATATTTGGAAGAAGAAAACCAAAAACTAAAAGAACGACAAAGAAATAAATGAAGTTATTCGGAAATAAAAAAGAAAACAGTGGCGATAAATCGTCAAGTCCTGTTGCGTCTGAAAAAACAAAAAGTTCTGTTAGTTTTCTAAAAAGAACTGTAAGTAAAATCGGCAGTCTTTTTTCTAAAACAAATACCGAAAATACTGCTGAACCCATGTCTAACGCCAAATATCTCGGTGAAATTTATAAATTGATGGTGCAAAACAGTGTCGATATAAAATTAGAACGTGAACAACAGGTTAACTTTAGAGAAGAAGAAGATTCTGAGGAACAAAAAAGACACTCTGAAATAATCAGAGCTTTGACTATACGTAGAAGACCGAAACCTAAAGCAGTTATACGCCGTGAGAAGAAGGCGGAAGAAAAGGCCAAAGAACCGCCTAAGAAAACTGGTGAACCACCTAAGAAACCAGCAGATCCAGCTAAACCAGCTGAAACACCTAAGAAACCAGCAGATCCAGCTAAACCAGCTGAAACACCTAAGAAACCAGCAGATCCAGCTAAACCAGCTGAAAAACCAGTTGAAAAAGCCAAAAAAGAAGTTGATGACGGAGTTAAAAAAGCTGCTGAGGAAAAGGCTAGAAAAGATGCTCAAGAGGCAGCCAAAAAAGAAGCTGAAACGAAAGCCAAAAAAGAAGCTGAAGAAAAGGCTAAGAAAGAAACAGCAGAAAAATTAAAGAAAGAGGAACAAGAAAAATTAAAACGTGAGGCTGCGGAGAAAGCTAAAGCTGATAAACTAAAAGAACAAAATAAACCAGACACCGCAACACAACAACCACCAACGCCATCTAAACCTGTACCTAATCTATCAACTGCTCAAAAAATTGCACTAGGTACTGCCCCCGCTATTATTGGTGGTTTATTAATGCCATCTCAATCTGTGGCCAGCGCAATTGATAAAGCTTCAACTCTTGTTGGTGTGTCTAGACCATTAATGTATGCTATGGCAAACCAGGAAAGTAAATTTAATCCGAATATAAAAGCAGACACATCTTCAGCAACAGGTTTATATCAATTCCTTAAAGGTAGTTGGTCGGACATGGTGAAAAAATATGGTAAAGACTATCCAATTTTAGAACAAAAAGGTGTAACTGATCCGGAAGCTAATGCTATTGCAGGTGCATTGTTTATAAAAGAAAATTCCGAAGTATTGAAAAAAGCAGGTATACCAATAAATGCATCAACAATATACACTGCTCATTTTTTAGGTGCTGGCGGTGCAAGAAGTTTCTTTAAATTGAATGATGATGATATTGCTGCAAAGAAATTACCCAAGGCAGCTGATGCAAATAAATATGTTTTCTATAAACTTAAAAAAGACAAAACAGGTAAAAAATTAATACCGGATTTGGATAATCCAAAAACAGTAAAAGAAGTTAAAGAATTTCTTTTTCAAAAAGTTGGCCAATATGAAGAAAAATATGCAAAAGGTTTAGAAAATATTTCAACATCAAATTCAGGTAGTCAAGTGAACCAATCATCCATACAAAATAACGATATGAAAAAACAGGACACTCCTGCACCAATAAACATACAACAAAATACAACTAACGTGAACAATACAACCGAATCATCAAATGCACCAAAGGTTGATGATAGACCAGCACATCAAAGAAAGTAAAAAATGGCAGATAATAAACTAAATTATCAACAGGCTAGAAGTGTCAGAAAAGCAAATTTTTCTGACATATTGCTTGACCAACTAGCACAAAGTGATACGGGTGTACTTGGTGCTATTGGTAAAACCATTTCATTGAAAGGTCAAGCTAGAGTTAAAGGCATCAAAGCGAAATTTGATCCTTTGAATATTGTAAGATTCATGACTATGGGATCCAGGTTTGGTCCGGCTTTGTTTGGTAAAATGACTGGTCGTAATCAAAAAGATATTGACTATTTTACTGGTCGTACTAAAAGTGTTGTTGGTACCAGAAACACTGCTGAGAAATTAAAAAAAGTTGGCGGCACCGGTGATTCACAAGGTATGAATGAACAGTTATCCAAAATATATTCTTTCTTACAAACGAACCGTGAAGAAGATATTAAATTAAAACAATTGGCCAAAAATTCTGAAGAAGAAATTGCCTTAGAAAAAGGTAAACGTCATAAAGAATTGGTTGATACACTACAGAAGTTAATGAAACAAATTAATTCTGGTGGTAAGATAACTGCTGAACCAGTTAAAGAAAATTCAATGTGGAGTGATATGTGGGAGAAACTAAAAGGTTTGGCTGATTTGGTTTCGGTAATGAGAGGCACTCTACTTGAAGTAGCCAAAAAGGTTGGATTGAAAGGCCTTGAAGTATTATCTAAAGCCGGTAGATTTGGTTTGCAAGCGGCAACTGCTGCGGCCGCCAGCGGTAGTTTAACTGTTGGCGGTGTTGGCCTCGCCGGTGTTGCTATTACTGTTGGTGCAACAAATGTTTTGTCTAATATGACGGATAAACAACGTGACCAAATATCCACTGACGTTGGTAGTGATACAGCTTTAGCAGCTCAAGCATTAAATTCTGCTAAGTCGGAAGAAGAATTACAATCATATGAGAAGTCACTTACAAAATATAGAAAATATATTGATGATGCACCATTCACAACACGAGCAGCAGCACTTTATAATCCTGCAGCTGCTGGAAATTATTTAAGAAATCAACCAAAAGTTCCAAAAAGTGACATAGATGAATTTGAAAAATTTGGTATAATACCTCCTGCACCAACCGCTGAGCCTGTTAAAAAACAAAACGTAACACCACAAGCACCTGTTGGCCAAGAATTTGATGCTGAAGGTAATTTAACATCTGCACCAGTACAAACCAAACCAGTAAATAAACCAATCACACCAGTTGTGCCACCTGCAGCCAGTCCTGTTGCACCGGCACCAAAGTCTGCACCTGTTTCATCATTATCAAATACCAATGCTGATTTGAATTTACCTATACTTGCATCTAATGATATGAAACCTATTATTAACAAGACGGTCAACAATGTTTCACAGAAACAGGAAAGAACCGGATTGAGACCTAGTCAAATATCTGTGCGTAACGATGAACCAACATTCATGCAATTGATTGTTGAATCAACAAGAGTTGTTTAACCAATAAAAAACCCCGCCGAAGCGGGGTCTAAACAAAGTTCTGAGAAAGGAGCTTTTGTTTAATCTTCAGCCAACTTGGCAAAGTATTCCATATCGTCATCATCAGTATCTGCGATATCTACTTCAACTGGCTTCTTAGGTGCAGCCTTAGCTTGTTCAACTGTGGTACGTGCTCGAGGAGCATCACCATCATCATTCAAACCAAGTACTTTATCCAAACGTGTTTTCAACATATCATAAGACTTGAATTCTTTGTCAGCTGTCAACTCAGTCAATGAGTATTCAGACTTCCAAATTTTCTCCAACTTCTCATCGTCATCCAACAATGCAGATGGTGACATGAATTCAGACTTATCATAGTTTTGATAACCTGCAACCTTAGTAATCTTCAACTTGAAGTTAGCACCTTTCCACAAATCAAATGGATTGATTGGTGTTTCATCTTCAAACTGAGGGTTCATCGCCTCTGTAACCTTCTCAAAAATCTTGGCACCGAACTTGAACAATTTAACTTGTCCTTCATTCTCTGGATGCTTAGGATCAGAAACGATATACACGTTTGCAATGTAACTTAGTTTACGTTTTTGTTTACGTACAATGTCCTTGTTTGCTTCAATGCCTGAGTTCCACAATTTGTTGTTGTGTTCACATACGGGACATTGTTGGTTTTTGGTTGTCAAACATTTGTCGATTAACCAACCACCAGGACCTTGGAATCCATGTTCGAAAATCTTAGCCCAAGGAAGACCATCTTCACCATCAACTGCTGCTGCGGGTAGAAAACGAATCGTAGCCATGCCGTTGCCAGCTTTGTCTACTTCTGGTCGCCAAAAGTTTTCTTTATCGGATTTACCTTCTGTGGAGGCGTTGAGCTCTGCCACTTTTGCTTTCAATGTGTCCAGATTGCCTGAACTCTTTTTAAGATTTGAAAAATCTACCATGATTTACCTTTCTAGTATAAACGGAATATTAACGGAATATAAACGGATTGTCCACATGATGCATTATATAATATTATTTAGGCCTCGTCAAGTATAAACTTCAACTGTGCCAAGGTATCGGGAACATTCTTATGTAAGATTGCCACTCCACCTGAGTCACGCCAATCAGTGATAACACTTTCGGTATCGTCAATGATTAACGTGTCTGTTCTTGCGTATTTTTTCTTTAGATGTTTGCCTGGTACAAAGTTACGTTGAAAGTCAATCTCATTTGTTTCCAACCACTTTATCTTTTGTTTAGACACCGCATCATGTCGTTTCTCACTCGCTGTAGAGGATAGAATCTGAGTTGGTGGAAGTGCATTACGCAAAGCACGTACCAAATCCATTGCATCAGGCATCAACTCTAGTGTTTCAAAATTACCATCAGCAATAAACTTATCAAAATATTTATTGAATTCTTTATATTCTCTTGTTGAACTTGGTGCAACCTTAAAAAGTTCCACATACCTCTTTTCAAAGTTGGCAATAACGCCATCCATGTCCAAATAGATGCAGTTAATTTTATGCATATTCTTTCAAACTTTCTTTTAAAATTTCTTTGAACTTTTCTTTATCATAAACAATGAACGGTGTGTACTTTTCAATTTTTCTCTTGTATGTTGGCCAAACAACATCATCTGTTATTTTTTTAGACCACATTGGTAAGAAATTCATAATATCATTTAATATACACACCGTTTCAATGCTTATAGTGTTCTGAGCCATTTCTTTTAACAATACTGGATATTGTCCATCGTTAACCATCAACATTTCATTTGGTGATTGTGTTGCGTTAAGTAGACCTATTATATCTTGTTCGAAGCGGTATGTCAAGCTCTGGTTTCTTTTTTGCCATTTCTTGTAGTTTTCTTCACCTTCAATACCAGATATATCACCGACCCAATTCACATTGGTTTCCAGGAAATTGGCAATATAAAACGACCGTAATTCGTCTATGTTGTACTTTCTGGAAAGTTTATAAAAAGAATATTTGGCTTTGTTGTTTGCGAAGTTGTCCTTTGATACGTTGGTCTTTCCGTTATAACGAAAAAAATTGTAAGTATCAGAAGTAAAATGAAGTTTAATGCTTTGATATAGGGCATATGCTTCAAATCCTGTCGTTTCGGTCATAGAGGCAATTTAGAACTTTTCTTCAATAGATTTAAGTCTTGTGCTTCTTCTCTAATCTTTGCTTTCAATGCACTGGAGATTAAGGAAGAAGCCACATCAACTTCCATGCCTGTTTGTTCACAATGATGTATGATTGCATCCATATGGGTACCACCCATTTCACTGACGCTTTTACTAATCATTTCACTAAATTCATTAATTTCGGTTTTTGTTGGCACTTTAAGCTTTCGTATAGAACAAATGGTTTCCAATTTTAGCAACATACTTCAATTTCCACGCCGGATTTACCGAAGTGTTATGATAGAACATTGATTTTGTTCTGTATATTGTATCATGTAATTTTGGTTCTGTCAAGGCTTTCCTTGCAACAATTAGGCATTCTTCCCATGCATACTTACTTCTAATCGGACCGACCTTCTCACCAACCCAGCTGAATTGGTATGTGTTGCCTGTTTTTTGGTACACGACCTCACAAATTGTGGATGGAAACTTTGGACTATTTGCACGATTCATTGTAACTTGTGCTACCGCTAATTTACCTTCAAATGATTCACTTGCGGCTTCATAGTAAATATTTTTAGCCATGCAAAGAAGTTGTTTATTCACATCTTGTGAAACAGCATGTTCAAGTGAAAGTGTTTGCTGTTGTGATGATAAAGGTATAATTAATATTGATAAAGAAAATAATAAAGTTGGTAAAAACTTCATTGGTACTCCTTGTGTGTGTTAAAGGGGGAAACCCCCCTTAATCCTCAGGTAGTTTTTCTGGTGACCTTGATTTCAGGTGCCGTGGAAATATTCGATACAAAACCATTCAAGGTTTGGGCCTTGTTAATAATGTCTGTTTCTGAGGGGATTGTTGGCAGTGCCGGATGTTCAGGTGGTGTTTCACCTTTGGCTTTTGCCGTATCGCATTTGATGTGCCAGTCTTGTTGTAGACGGTCTCGTTCTGCGTTGTATGAATCATATAACATGTCTCTGGCCATTTTTAGTAGTTCAAGACGTATTTCAAAGGGTGTCATGTTTGACATAGTTTTCTCCTGTGTTGTGTAAAGTGTGTTGGTGGATTATTTAAATGGGTCCCACCGAACCCATATACTTATTTATACGTATTAGAAACTACGTGTGTACTGTAGACGCCATGCATCTTTTTCTTCGTCACCGTATGTACGGCTCCAACGAACTGCAACAGAATCTTTTTTAGTCAAAGGATAACCAACTGCTGCATGAACACGGGTTGTTTGATAGTTGTTTGCAGTGTCAAACGCATTACGATAACGACCACCAACATCACCAGTCAAACCAGCAACCAATGGGAATTTCACACCAGCATCAACTGCATAATGTGAGAAGTGTGTAGAACTACTAATTCTTTCACCCAAACGACCACCAATGTAAAATGCACCGATAGATTGTTTCACACGAACTTCCAAACCTTGTGTAATGGAACCACTGCCGAGTGCAGCTTGGCTGTTTTCCATTTTAAGGCTATAGTCAGTAGAACCAACTTTAGTACCAATGACAACAGCTTCTTTGATGTTTTTCGCATCTGTTGCACGATTTGTTTCATCTGAATATTCCAATGAACCATAACCTTGTGCCATTGCTGAAGCACTGATGACCAAAGAGGCCAAAATAAAACTGATTTTCTTCAAAATTAACTCCTAGTTGTTAAACAAAATGATAGGTATTCAGGAACCTAACGAACCTATTCCAAATGCTGGAATTCCTAAAAAAGACCGTGTTATATCTATGATATAAATTAAACGTCTTTTTTGTGATTTGTTGTGAGCACTATGTAACTGCCCGTTATCGAATCCAAATAAATCGGACCATTCCAATTCTTTACCATCCACTTCAAAATAAACATCACCCTCAGGTACTATTAATGGTATATGTATTCTTATTGTATTGTGTGATTTATTTTCTATATCTGCATGTCGATTAATAACACCACCTGCTTCAAGTACACTATAACCACTGCAACCAGCATGAGCAATGTATTGTTGTGTCAATGTTGAGGCTGTTGGGAATATACTGCGTACTCTTGGTTCAAGGAAAAAGTTTTGTTCAATACGTTGTTCCGGCAAGGCATAACGTAATCCTTCAACCTTCCAATCATTCTTTTCTTTTTCATCTAATATGGCCAATGGATTTGTTGCTGCGTATGATGTGCCGCCTTTGAATGTGGTGTGAAAGTCTTTGTGATATTCTAAAAATTCGTCACGCAATTTTGGTACCAGTTCCATTAATTCATCTGCGATTCTAATTTCTTTTCTATACCAAATTGATTGCATTATACCTCCACTAAGTGGTTGGTTATTCTGTTACGAGGAAACCAACCGAAACCCTAAGCGGCGTTTAGGCTGCTAATGCGAACTGTGAGTCGTTTGCGTTTACTTGATTTAGTTTTAACATCTTCTCTGATGAGTTGTCCACTTCTGTACTATTTGCCCTGTCGAAACTATGCACCCCCATCAAAAACATCTCATATCGGCGTAAGTATTTGCAATTACCACTACAGTAAAAGGTGACTTACCGTGTATCCTCATATGAGTGAGGCCGCTAGTTAGGCGACTTTCTCTGCCATGTTTTTGGTGGAGGTGGGGAGATTCGCACCCCCGTCCAGAACACATTTCTAGTTGCTTCGTACAACCATAAAAACACATTATAACATATCTTATTTATTGTGTCAACTGTTTTTGTGATAAAAATCAATTGCCTTAACCAGACCTTCAATGTGGTCTTGTGTTTTTTCTCTAAAAACTAATGGTGGTGCATCTTGCACAGCCATAATAATTACCAGTTCATCAATTGGTTGGCCAACCAATTCTTCATACATCAATGCATATGCAGTTGTTTGCCAGAAATAATCCAAAATAGAATCACGGTCTTTAGCCTTCTTTGATGTTTTAAAATCAATTACAGACAGTTTACCCTCATACTCACCAATACAGTCTACACGACCTGCCAGTCCAAGTTGGGAGGACCACAATCCAACCTCTTGGTAGTGTATATTGTTGATTTTGTTTAGTAATGGTTTGATTGATATGAACATCTCTTTGGCATCAGGCATAACAGTTCCTGGTGGTTTAGGTTCATTGTTCAAATAGTATTCACACAACGTATGCATATTGGTGCCACGGGATGTGGCCTGTCTGGAGATTTTGTTTGCAACTTCATCACCAACTCTACGGCGCCATGCCATGATGGCTTCTTTTTTCTGTGCTCCCACCACTGTGGTCACCGATGGTAATTTCTTGCCGTCAGGTGTGACATAATATCTTTTCCCGTCAGGAAAAGTTTGAGATTCAATTTTTGGAATCTCTTTTGGTGGGCAATAAACAAACATTATAATCCTAACTTTAATCTTTTATATTCAAGGATAGTTTGATCCGCTTCTTCAATTTTTTTATTCAAAAAAGTTTTGTCGAATGTTCCATCAATGATATCTTTAATATCAACTCCCATACCAACCAATTCAAATACATCATGGTTGATACTGACACCTTTATCAGCATTACCATAAATTGATTTGCCTGCTTTAATTCGGTGTTGTTCTGTTTCCACATTTAAATCGGTTGTAATTTTTCTTGAATTGAAATAGTTTAAGTATTTATTTTTCCAAATTAACAAATTACTGTCATCGTTGTGATATCGTGTATCATCATCACCTTCTGGTATCGTATATTCTCCGGGTAATAATTCACTATAACCCCACTTCTCATATTCCTTTTCAAATTCACTTAGGCGACTAACAGAATTTTTTCTGATAACCAAGGGCCACCAATCCCAATTGTCAAACACTTCAAAATTTTGGTCCAATAACATTTTCTGACTCTTGTATACACTAGATAGGGGTTCACCAGGTAAACCACAAATCATTCCTGTATAAGTGTAGGTTGGTTTGTACTTCTTTAACTGTCTAATCGCTTCAAACTGTCTTTCATTATCTAGGCCTTTACCGATGGCCTTCTTTGCTTCAGGATGAAATGTTTCCAAACCAAATGTTGCAGCAACCAAACCAGTGTCAGCCAACATAGGTATAGTTTCTGGAAAACGTTCAATCAAATCTGCACGTAAGAATGCTGTGTAAGTAATCTTAATACCACTCTTTGCAATAGCTTCAGCAACATAATCCAATTTAACCACATTGTCATTGAATGTATCATCATTGAACCAATAGTTATTCACACCAAACATTTCATAATTTCTACGCAACTCTGCGGCTAAATTATCCACATGGCGAATATAATCATTTTTCTTTTTGCCTAACAATGGGAAGGCACAGAATCGGCATCTGAATATACATCCTCGACTAATTTCAATCGGCAAGAAATTGTTTTTGATTAAATCACTTTCTAACCATTTGATTGTTAAATCACTATCATCATTTTTATATAGCATTTCTGCATTGATAGATAGTGTTCCTTTGTATGGTACCCATTTCAAATCATCCAAACGTTTTTTGTTTAGAAATTTAAGGTAGTGTAATACGGCTTCTTCAGCATAACCCCAAAAAACTCTATCAACTTGTGTTAAATCTACACCATCAATTGGTGTCTCATTACCACCAATCAATGTTTTCACTTGTGGATATTTTTCTCTGATGTATTTGAATAAATGATTCAATTTATCAAAAGCATATATGAACGTAATACTGATACCAACAAACAAAGTTTTTGGTCCAATAAATCTATCACAAACTCTTTCAATTTCTTCTTCAGTGAAGTTACCAAAGTAATCAACGACCTCAAGGTTATAACCATGTGGTTCTAAAAAAGTTCTTAATCTTGCTGCACCGGCCGGCCGACTAATTGTTCTAGTTCGTTCCATACCGGTAAAAACAATACCATGTATATCGGTCATAATTTAAATGAATTCGTTATCTCTAACTTTTTTGGTAACATATCTTTCTCTAATTGCCTCAAAAAAATCAATATCTTCATCTGTTAATTCAGCATCATCAATTTTTTGTCGGAACCCTCTTACAAAATTTTGTAATTGTTCGAATTCTCCGTCATAATTAAAATGTTTTGTTACCTTTTTGGTGTCATATGCATCCATGATGATATGATATCGGTCTTCATCCGAGTCATTTCGAATTTGGTGCCATTGATTCACCCAAAGAATCCAGACACTACCATCAGCAGGCATATGCAAATTTTTACCTTGGGATATATGCACACATTTCTTGTTTGTGAATAATGGAATATGAATACGAGCCATATATTCCGTTTCATCAGCATCTCTATGCACCAAAGATTTTGAGTGTGCTTTCAAACAAGTAACCCTTGCTCTTGTAGGATAAAAACCCATCTCACGTATATCGTCCAGAACTTTTTTAATTTCACCAACATATGCTTCGGTAGGTTTATCATGTTCTAGACCATGTGATATATTAAAAAATTTGTATGCTTTTGCGACTAATTCATTTGTTGGTAAGAATGATTCTAATGATTGTCCTTTTTCTAATTGAACAGCTTCCCAACCGCCAGTCCATGTGGCTTCTTTGCACAGTAAACTCCATCCACCAAATCCATTATATTTCGGTGTTTCGTATTCTTCGCCTTGAATAACTTGGTCACCCAAAGTGAAAACACTATCTTTCACTTCTTGTTTTAATTTTTCAATATCTACTGTATAGTTTAATTTTTCGAAAAACATTTCTTATCCTTTATAAGTTTCCAGTTTCTTGTAACATTTCATACACCTGACTATATTCATATAATTTGGTTCTAAGTGCAAAAGCCTTTCTAAGTTTTGCATCGCCACCTAATGGTTCAACATTATGTGCAACTCTAACGTCCAGCATATATGCTTCTCCAGTTTGAGCCACAAAAGATCCAATTTCATAAACATCATCAAATGTGTATACCGCATCAACGTATGTTATTTCTTCACAAGTTGGCATATTTTGTTTTTCAGACACAAATTCTTTAACTCTTGTTTTTAATTCCTCAACATTAACATTTTGGTCTATAATTGTTCCCCCATCAACACCATGGTGTCTATCTTCTTCTGTCTTCCAAGAATTTGCTCCTGGTTTTGGTTTGAAGAAAACTGTCCTGTAATTCTGTGGGTCATAATAAAAATTGATTGTTGTTATAAAATCATTATCAACGTGTGGTAACAACAAACTATTAATAGACATTCTTGTTACTTGAAAATCTTTCCAATACCTTTCAGGTATAACTTTATACAACACTTCTTTTTCAGGTTCTGGTGTCCAAATTGTACTGTGTCTTACACCTAGTCCATATTTTCCAGCAAATGAATCAGCCTTACCTTGTGGTATAATGGTGTGTGGCATATATTCATATGTATGTTTTAATTTAACAAACGACATTATTGGTTTCCTTTAACATTTCTAGTACGTCCTGATACTTATGAACAAAAGTTCCTAAGGTAATGGCTTTACGTAAATTAAATTTACCCTTAACGCCATGTATTTGACTTACATCAAGTAACCAAATATCATAATCTTTAGCAACAAAACTACCAACTTCAATTAAATCTTCTTCAAAATATATATGTCCATTGGTTTGATTCTCAACCTGTACAGTTTTTGGAATCTCCACCTTCGGTTTATAAAAAGTTGTTGTGCAACCTTCGGTTTGCATATAGAAATTTATAGAGGTGATAATTTCAGTATCTGTGTGTGGTGGGATTATACAATCAATTGTCATAACTGTCAAGTGAAAGTCCTGCCAATACCTTTTTGGTAATACAGCATAAATCTTTTCTGCTTCAGGTGACCATATTTTCTTATAGTCAATACCTTTACCATCAAATTTGAAATTTTTTAATGGGTCGGTAATTGCATATATTGGTTTTTCAAAAGATTTTTCCAGCTTGGTAAACATCATTTCCATTCTTTAATCTTTGCCATGCGACCAGCCCAAGATTTTAAAATTACCGTATTTTGTGCATTTTTATCTACCACTTTTCTTAGGTCGGTTGATAGTGAAATACGTAGGTCATCGGATTTATTTTCGTCAACTCCATGCAACACATATGACGGAAAGAATATCAATCTACCTTCAACCGGTTTATATCTACGTTCTCTTAATTTTGGTGTACTACTTAGTGTATTGTTTAACCAATCAATGGCCTGTGCGGAATCAAATAATACAAGGTCACCACAACCTTCTTTAACTTTGATATAATACGTTGCTGCAATTGCTGATTCGGTGTGTCCATGCACCTCTAAGCGTTCTCCTGGTTCACGCACATTGACCCAACCCATGAAGTGTTCACAACCACGAATGTTTAACATCCTGAGTTGTGGAATATTTTGCACAATCTTCTTGGTTACAATGTCTATAATTTCTTGTTTGAGTATATCTAAGTTGGGTCTACTGTAGTCCCATATACTGTTGTTTGGATCCTTATCTTTACCCAATACAATATCTTTACCAATACCATAAATTTCATCCAATAATGTCTCATTAAATTGTTCATCGAATTTAGTTTGCACTTCCCACACCGGACTTTGCCAAAACATATTCTGTGCATTTTGGTACCAATGGTACGCATCTCTGTCATCTTTTGTCATAATAAAAATCAGTAATTTTGTTTTTCAAACCATTCTTTAAATTGTCTTAGGTGTTCCAATTTCAACTGATGTTCCTCATCTGTCAAATCAGCATCTTTCGGTAAAGATGCATAATTTTCATATTCTTCTGTTGGATTTCTAAAAATTGGATCATTTGCCGTTGTCCAACCAGCTTCCGTGAATTTCTGAATCTGTCCGTCAAATAGTTCCACTAATACATCCTCATACTCATAACTCATGCGGAAAAATTCATCTTTTTCTTCTTCACTTAAAGCAGCAACTCTTTCGAAGAATGTTTTTTTTACAAAATTTGGTATTAATGTTTTATCGTATAAAATATTTTCATTATTATATGTTTTTATTGTTGGAAGTAAAGTATGTGAATATTTTTTCATTGTTTTTCCAACCATTCTTTATATTCTCTAACATATGCATTATCAACATTATCTCTAGTCAATTTTGGAACAAAAACCGCACTTTCGGCCAAAGCGTTCCCAAAAATTTTTGTTAGTAAATTTTCATGTTTTGTTAACAGTTCAAAAACACGTTCTTTTTTTTGTTGCGTCATTGAGTCAAAGGCATTTGAACTATATGTGTTAAAAAAATGTCTCAGATGTTCATCTGTATAATCCAGATTGTTAATCAATATTTTAACCGGTCTTATACTAGAATATGTCGTCATTATGCCACCTTTTTCTTTGGAATAAATCTCTCAATAAAACGACCTAGTTCTGCAACCAATTTGAACATTACAAAAATTACAACAAGGCCAGCACCTTTTAAGAAACCAGGTTCTTTTTTACTTGGTCCAAACCAACGTTGCCATACACCAATTACCTTACAGATTGGTGTGCCAAACACAAACATCATTTTACCTGTCAGACTGCCTGTTTCCTTTTCACCCATCAAGTATGCCATTTCTTCTGCCCAAGGTGTTGCAATATCGTGAGCCCAAGTGATGGACCATTTCTTTGCAGCTGCACTAAATTCTTCATCGGACATCCAAGGCATCATCTTAGGACCTTTGCCATCCATCCAATCAACAACAATTTCTGCCCATGCACGATAACCATTGTAGATATCTGGATTAGTTTTTTGCAAACGTTCACCAAATGCTTGGTCTGCTTCAAAAATGTTTTTCTTCATCAATCCCAAATCAAACAACTTGGTACAAATAATCTTTGAACAATTGCAATTATAAGAAAAACAATTTTGGTTTGATGTGCAGTTGTATACGGGTGTTGTTGATAACTGACAGTCTCCAGTTTGTAACCAAGCCTGAGTATCACAGTTTGCACAATTTACTGCGGTACAATTATTGGTTTTATTACATTGAATATTACCACAATTACAATTTTTTGCGGTATTGTTTACGTTATTACAATTTCCAGCATTATTCTGTCTATAATATCTCAACCCACCAAAAGAACCTAAATTTGATGTACCTGGTCTTATAGCTGGTTTTATAAAACCATTTAAAAAAGTCAATTCCGTAGGAACGGTATATATTCGGCCAAGTTCTGCATTAATGTTTGAAAATCCGATAGGTTGACCTGGTGCTGGTAGTGGCATTTTTTCTACTCTCTATAATGTTGTTGTAGTTATTTAGTTTTCTAAACGAGATTTACCATAAACCAAAACTTCATCAACTTCACCAATAATCTCTTTAATTACCTTGATTGGTATAATTTTTTTCTGTTTATCTTCTTCGTGCGTGAATATATTACCAAAGATATCTTGTCGGTCAAGAGGTAGAGTATCACTCTTAATTAGTGTCGGAATATAACCACCTGTCATGACTGTGAATCCGGCCGCAAATAATGCCACGTTATCAGAGTATGCATTAGCACAAGAAACATCCCAAAACTTTTCGTCCAAGAACATACATGCACCTTTACAGACATGTAACACTGGACACTCTGGACATTCTTTTCGGTTAGACCAATGTGTAACAGACTTCAATTCAACTTTCGCATAATCTTCCAAGTTTCCACCATGGTGTGATTCACCGTTTTTGGAAATTTCCAAAGAACTCACATTCTGGCAGGTCATAACGTTACCACGTAAATCGACAGACAAAGTGTGTTCATCATCCATACCACACTTTTGACCCAAATATTTAGATTCTCTATGAGACAATACACCAGTCACAAAATCATCAATTTTACCTAATTGTGCTCTGAAACCAATTTGACCTTCTGTGCCATACAACTCACCAAAGGCACGTTGTCTAAAATCAAAATGTTCTTGTTTTGTGATTAGTGAGTATGATATACCTTCTTCGTCATAGGCATCAACCATTGAACCTTCACCCAAGATAACATTTTCGTCACCAGTAAGATTTACGAACCAATCATAGATTTCTTTACGACTTTGATTTTTAGAGTTCAACATTGAATTGAAACTAAAACTTTTACCAAGTCTAGTCATCATACGATAGAATCCCAAAATACGTTCTTTCTGTTCAGGATCATCAAACGGATCAGGACCACGTACAAATTGACCTGGTCCATCATGTGAAATAGACACAGCAAAATCCATCATCATTAACCAATCAATAATTTCATCAGTTAGTATCGAACCATTGGTGATAACACTGAATTGTGGTTTGGTTTTCCAACCATCAAATTTTTCAGCGATGGCCTCAGCCAATGGTTTCATTGTTTTCCAATAAACAAGAGGCTCACCACCCCAAAATTCAATTTTCAGACCAACATCTTCATCAAAGTGTAATACATTTAATTTTTCCATAAAAACATCAATGTCTTTTTTGGAAGTTTCTGGCTGACGTTCAACAAATTTCTGTGAACAATAATCACAAGAATAGTTACAACTCAATCCCATTTGAATTTTTAAATGACTAATTAATTTAGATTTCTTGAGTGGTCTATTCTTATCAAAAGATTTGTATGGTTTGAGTCTATGTTGAGGCATTTGGTCCTGTGGATATTCAAAAAGATTACCATCGGAGTCCTTCAACACATTAGCCATGTTGTCATAGAAAAATGTTTGTGTATCACCGTCTTCGAAACGTGTGGCTTGAATTTCAAAAATCATCGTCTTTCCTCTTATGTATTGGAATAATATTTATCCTAGTAACCTAAGTCTTCACAGGCCACGATCCATTGTTTTACTAGACTTGAACGAACAATATCGTCTGGTGTAAAGTATATTTCCTGAAAGGATGGCATCTTTCTTGCCACTTCTAAGAAACTATGGAATGCTGTTTGGTCTTTGTTACTCTTAATTAAATCTGTCTGTTTAAAATCACCCGAAAATATAATTTTTGACCTGTGTCCGACACGGGTAATAATTGTATTCACCTCTGACCAGTTCAAGTTTTGGTTCTCATCTACAATAATAATTGCATCATCAATAGAGATACCACGAATCGCTGTAGTAGATATAAATCGTACATGGTTTTGTTCTTTTAATCTATCCCATGCATCAGAACGACCAAATAGTGTGGCCGCAATTTCTTTGTAAGGTAATTCATAGATTTCTTGTTTTTCTTCAAGATTACCAGGCAAATAACCAACATCACGTAATTGAACAAGTGACCTAACAACCACCACTTGTTTGAATGAATTCGATTTATCCAAAACTTCTTCTATTGATTTATATAGTGCCAAAAAGGTTTTGCCTACTCCAGGACTACCGAATAGTCCCATGAAGTAGGCACCGCCTTTATACATCTCAAAGAATAATCTTTGATTCTCTGTTAATGGTTCAAACGTCTTTAGATGGTCTGGTTTAATCTTTAATGAATTGTTTACTGCGGGTTGATGCCTCGTCTTATTTTCATCCTCTTGTAGTTGTTCCGCTGCGTATCTGGCCGTTGTTTTTTTTGTAACCATCAATTCCCCTTTGAAATAATGCTGAAACTTTTGTGGTAGAATCGGGTTTCTTTTTCTTCCGATTCTTACCGGAATTCTTTACTTGAGGTTTCTCCTCAGTTTTCTTTTTAGGTAGAAATAGTGCAGGTACTTGGGCCATTACCATTCCCTTGGTCGTTTTGTTTTATGACCAGACATGGTATTTCCTGGAATGGTTTCTTTCATTCTTTGAATGACACCGGTTTCAAAGGCCGAATGTGGTTGACCGATACCAGGAACACTCATGCGCTGGCCATCACCAAAACCTGGAATGCCATCAACTGAAAAATATCGTTCTAAGTGGGGATTGTTTGTTTTAAACTCATCATACTCAGCAAGGCGCATGGTATGTTCTTCAATTTCATCTGTATTCTTATTCAAAAATGTATAAATCATGCGGTTTGAAACCAGTTAGGAATGTTACGGGAATTTACCTTGCCTCGCCACGATGCAAGATGCATCTTATTATTTATATAGTAATTACGGTAAGACTTGATTGAATCGCCTGCCACTTTTACATCATCGGGCATTGCTGGTGTTGGCTCTGTGAAAGCTACGTGATGAGGAATGTTTGTTGGTGGATACATCAATTCTTCTTCAAGACCAGATAATTCAACTTTGTGAACTTTACCATAACGATAAGTGTACTCACGACACAATTCTGTCAATAGCTTAGACAACCAAACATAGTTAGCATATGATTGTCTACACCAAATTGCTGATGGATGGTTGATATGAGTAGCCTTATACAATGTATAATCACGACTATCGCCTAGTGTCCAGAATTTCCTTTTTCTACCTGAAGCAGAAATACCTTCAAGTTCCACGCCATCAAGAACACGATGAGCAGTAGAAAGTAACTGAGCATATTCGAGAATCATTTTGATACAATGCTTGTCGTTGTGCATTTCAGCACAAGTTTTGGGGTCATTGTGTAGATAAAAGATATTCATAGGAACAAATGTTTAAAGAAAGCAAACAATAAACCAAAAATTAATGCAGGTGCAATTATACCCCAAATTAATATGATTGCCAGATAAAAAGGCAATAATAATATATGTTTTATGATTTCACCTAACATTACCAATGCCTTATGACGCCTGCAATTATAAAAAGGTTTGTGATGATGTATGATAACACAATAATGGTTCTAATGCAAGCGATCCTGTTGGCTTCGCTGTCATTGTTACCACTTTTCTCACCTAAAGCTTTACACCACAGGCGCCACATACGGTAATTTAATCCTAGGAACATCTACCCACAAACCATGGGTTTTTATGTTGCCATACTGGTCATGGATATTTTTTTTCACCTGTAATGAAACCTTCGTTATCTTGTCATTCTCCATATACTCAACGACCTGAAATTCATAACTGATTGGTTCAGTCATTACGAATGACAGAGCATGCCACTGTTGTTGCACTGAAGTGCCATAGAAGGTGTTGGTTGTTAATACTAAACTCATGTTAACATCCTAACCAAACCAATAGTATCAATAGTTGTCAACAAGATATAGTTAACCAACATCCCAAATGATTTCCTAGTATAAGCAGCCCAAGCGTACATAGCGCAACCAGCAATCCATACAGGATAGAGAACAAGTAAGGGTGGATGTGGTACCGTGGCAGCCATCGTAATACTACACCCGATAGATACAGCCCAAGCAAGCAACTCAATACAAAAGCGAAAGCGATTAGAATGCCAATCATTCTTAATCCATTGAATTGTCGGTGCGAATATTCGTTCCATAAATTTCTTCGTCCGGTACAACATCTAATGTGCCGTCAATTTGAAAACCACAACCTTCCAAGAACATTTGAAATTCTTCCAAAATTTCCATCAAAGTCACTGCATTGGTTGTATGAACAACTGTGCGTGTGGTATTATATGATTGTTTTAGTTTAAATTCTAGTTCCATGGTATGATCCATAATATAATTCATTGTTACTCACCGAATTTAGGGATGTCGAATTCTTCTAGTTTTTTAGTTTTCTTAGATGTTACTTCAGCTGGTGCAGTAACTTTAGGGAAACGGCGTGCAATATCTTCAGCGGATACAGTTTGCATAGCAAATTGCTTGAACTGGTCATAACTATCAGTAACACGCATAGCATTCTTTGAATTCATACCTGCACCATCAAGTGTAAACAATGCACAACCACCAGAGGCCAACGGTGCAATTTCGATAATGTGGTCCAAGTTGATGATAACTGGACAACCTTTTTCAACTGAATTAACTTCAACAAACAAACTCATAGTGACTCCTTATTTTCTATCACAATCTTCCACACGAACCAAATAAACTGTTTTCTCTGTCTGTGGTCTCACAAAGAAACATTCACCTTTGATAGACCACAATAGGTGATTTTGTACACCATCTTTAAATTCTTTAAAATCTGGTGCCTTAGTATCTAGGTTGTATACTTGGTAAATTATAACACAAGCCAACAAGGTTGTCAACCATGTACTCAAATTAGTTTTAATAAAATCAAAAATCTTTTTCATATTTTTCCTAGTTGTAAAAGTATAGCATACACTGTGATGCCAATAATGGCAACGACAAACAAATAAACCCCTAGTTTGATGGATTCATCTTGGTAGTATTCGACCTCATTTTTAATCATGTCCCGTTGCGCCAGGATCATTGGTGGTGCCTCATGAGGACCACCCAGCATATGTACAGTCTTTTCGGATTCCTTCAACCTACGCAATGCTGAGACATAATGAATGAATGATAACATCAGCAGGTCACCTTATATGGCGGTCCATAAGGATCGGGTTGATAAGGTGCAGGCCTTGATGCAAGGTGGTGAACCAACTCACGCAAATACACATTTTCTTTTTCGATGCGTTCCAATTCAGCAAGGCGGAGTTTAATTTCCACCATTTCCTTTTCGATGCGTTCCAATGCAGTAATAATCATATTAATCCCACAGTGATTGATAATATTTACCAAACAAACGCAAACCATTAGTGATGCGTTCTTGATGTTTGTTACGACCTTCCCAGTCTATCTCATATGTATGATTTGGTCCATGACGCATTTCACTATATCTTTGTTCACCTTTAGACACTTCATTACCTTCCGCATCAACAGGCACAAATTTCCAATCACATACTCCCGAAGTGTATTGTTCTTCCCAATCATTATCTGGTTGTAGTTGTTCAAAAGCCCAAATCATTTCATCCATGACCCAATCAAAACGTTTGAAATGGTTAGCATCTATATCATATACATTTTCTTTTGGTGGTGCCGATGTAGACTTCAATTCTTCTGGTACATCTGCATCATCAACATTGGGCGAACCGTGTTTGGTTGCATGTAATTGTTTCAACATTGGAAGAATGATTGGTGACAATGTACCATCCATATTCCATGTATCCCATCTGTCGAGTTTTACATAACGAATATGTGGATGAATAAAGTCCATGAATTTCATGTATGCATTTGACAATGGCATCAGACGATTAGACCACTTTTCAATGATTGGTTCATCATAGTCAATCTCACGCCAAAAGAAAATCTTCTCCAAAATTGTATATGGAGAAATCCAGTGGTTACGATAATTTGAGAAATAAACTTTCATACTTTTAACATTTCTTCCAATGTAAATTGTTTTTGCATATAAGGTGACACATCATGTAGAACGGAGTGAGCCAAGTCACCTTTTCTACGAGGTTTCACATTAACATTAAAATCACAACCATTTACCTTTTTAAATGTGTCTATGATTTGTTGTACTGTATAACCTCGGCCACTGCCTAGGTTTTCCAACAAGAGATTTGAAGGTCGCTGAATAGCAAGTTTAATGGCCTCACATATTTCAAGTACGTGTATATAATCACGCACGGCGGTACCATCAAGTGTATCGTAATCATTACCGTATAAATTAAACTCACCTGTTTCCCTCGCTTTCATTAGATTGTACATCAACCCATCATGGTTCGTTGGATCAATTTCGTATGCAGAACCAATCACATTATAAAACCTGAAAATAGTGTAATCTATATTATTTAAGGTACAATAATTTCGCACCAATGATTCAACAACCTTTTTTGATAGACCATATGGACTATCAGGATTAGATGCTGCACCTGTAGAAGCAAAAATGAAATGGTCATAACTAACTTTTTCCATAACATTCAATGTACCAGTAACATTCGTTTGATAGTATCGCATCGGCCATTTCATAGAATCACCAACATTCACTAATGCAGCTAAATGAACCACAACATCATAATGGTCATCCAAACAATTCAGGCTGTTAATATCTTCTTGGATAAATTTTTCCGCATGTTGAGGTTTAAATACACGATCCAAACCAACAACATATTCACCAGCTAACACCCTACAGAGGTGTTGGCCAATGTATCCAGAACTGCCAGTGATTAGAATCCTTTTCATTCTTTATAATCAATAGAGTTGATTGATTTCATCTTGTCGGCAATGTCCCAGTTCTTACAGTAATCATTATCTGTATCAAACAATTTCAAATAATCTTTTGCGGACAATTCACGACTAGATACAATCACCTCATCAATGTGGTGTTGTGAGAATTCTTTGAAAGACTCTTTGCCAATTTCCATAATGAATTCATCATGTGCATGAGATTCTTCACGAGCCTCAATCACATAACGCATACGAAACATTGATACAGTTTCAACCAGATACAGTTTCTTTTCCATCTTCAGTCACTCCAAAAGTTTTATCAATTTCATATAAACACACATTGGCCAACTCAGAGGCCGGCCATTTATGCTCACTGGCATATTTTCTATTCTGCACAATAATGTCCATACATTGCTTAACAAGCAACTTGGCGAACAATTCTAACTGTTTACTATTCACCTCTGGATAGTGACTACCACCAGCTTGCAAAGCAATCGTTTTAATTTGTTCGTTCATTAAATCTCCACAAATTTCAATTGAAATCTATCAGCACGGTCTTCGTATGCATCATAACCACGGGGATTACAAACAATACGAGTAGAACCAACCATATAGTCGAAATCTTCATGTGTATGACCATGAGTCCACAATTTGATTTGTGGATGATCCATGATGAATTCATCTAATGCAGTACTGTAACCACCATTCATAATGACCTCATCAGCATAACGAGGATGAGTTGACGATTTGCTTGGTGCGTGGTGACCCACAACAACAAACTTTTGGTCAAACTTACCTTCAATCATTATACGAATGTAGTCCAACATTTCTTTGTGGTCAACAACCGCATCTTCTGGTGTAAAACGACCAACACGTTGCTTGAATTCAAAACCATCTTCAATCAATGAATTTACTTCACCAATTTTTTGCATGATGTACTCACCATTCTCATCTTTTTTATAGACTGGTGCCTTGTATGTAACCATGCGATTACTATTATCTACACAACGAAAGTCATTCATCATGCCTTTCATGTGCAACAATGTGATTGGATCCTCATTGTTCATATCAGTCCACAATGTACCACCAATGAATGTTACATCATCAACAGTTAAAATTTCTTTGTCTAAGATATGAAGATTGCGTAGATAACCAAGCTTATCACGAAGCCTTGTAATAGTATCCCTAAAATCACCGTGATAATGTTCGTGATTTCCAGCGATGTAGATAACATGAGGGAATCTAGCAGAGCATTCTTGAAAGAAAGTATGCCACGCCTCAGAGCGGCCAAAGCGGTCAGCAAGCGCATATTCATCCCTATTGTTTAAATCTCTAGCAACACAAATATCACCACCAAGGATAAGCACATCAGCACCTTCGGTATTGTCGAGGCTGATAGTACCAAATTCTAGGTGAATATCTGAACAAACTGCAATTTTCATAGTATTATTTCCTTATGATGTTATTATAACATAAGCAGTTATATATGTCAATAACCAATGTTGTTTATTTGCGACAAACGTAGGATTTTTACCTGGTCATCAGGTACGGCAAACATCCGTGCTCGGAAATATGTAAGGCCATGGCTGTGGTGAGGCATCTTTGTGAATTCGACACTTCTAGTTTTCATTATTTCATCCAGCAGAACCATTAACAACCTTTGTTTAATATCATCCTGAAATGTTGCAGGATTCATCTGCACCTGTTCCAAGTCACTAACAATAAGTTGCGCTTTAATCATATTGCCTTTGATGGCATATTGCATTTCTTTGATATCAATAGGCAAATTCCATGGATCAATTATTGCCATGTATATCCTCTTTGTTCAAATTTTGATTGCCTCCATGTTGTCACCGATTTCATGTTATTGATTTTTAATTTCTTATCACGACACAAATCAAATTGTTCCCTAGAGATAAACAACAGGTCTTTACCAAAATGATAATATGGTAAACAATGCACAAAATCAAATGTCATCCGAACTTCATCGGGTGTACCATTGTGTTTGATAATAAACTGAATATCATTCTTCAATGTCATGGCATTTTCAGTAATGATTTTACCATTATGGCCATATACCTCTCTATACTTTTCATCTACAACAGCAATTTCATCTGAATGGTCGGACATAAACAAATCAATAACTGCCTTTTGTGTTTCAGCATTGGTGAAATAAACATCCCAATCGTTAGGAAATTTACCTTGAATTATTGATGCGA
>Ga0315907_10001029_pt1 | contig 38356 bp, 27 predicted proteins | sample LakEriMetagenome_3_FD_203525 | JGI IMG/M metagenome (GOLD analysis project Ga0315907, IMG submission 203525) | Freshwater fungal communities from buoy surface, Lake Erie, Ohio, United States - Buoy 12 MA123 | ecosystem: Environmental > Aquatic > Freshwater > Lake > Lake biofilm | place: USA...
ACTCAATAGCAGGAGAAAGGTCACCGGCTAATTCTTCTGAAGTAGGTGCTGTGATGTTTACCCAGCTTCCATCGGTGAGCGTCGTTGTATACGAGGTCAAGCAGTAGGGCGACCAGGTACCATCGAGTACTTTCTCGAAGGTCTCCGTGTCATCGGTAAACGGATCACCATCCTTGTAGTCATCATACACGGCTTCTTCTTCAGGAGTGTTTTCGGTTGATTCTACCGAACCGGCGCGAATCCAGTTCATCTCATCGAAGCCATCTACATCGGGAATACCTGTGAGCCAAGGGTTGAGTGGATCAGCGAACTCGATTCCTGAATCGAGCAGATCTGTTTTATGTGCTTCCACCACTCCATCTTCGTTGAAGTATTGGTATTGACCCCAGGTGAGACTCAAACCATAATCGATGAGCAAGTCTTCATTGATGGCAGAGAACGCGTTGAACGATGAGTCCACTTCGCCTGTGGTGATGTTCTCGAGTTTCCAGCGCATCTCATCTTCCTGGAATTGACCTTCGGGATCAGCCAGGCTGAGTTCAAAATCACCGGCAGGCACGCGCAGTGGGTCAATCACTTTGATTTGCACAGGGCCGCCACCGGCCAGGTATTCAGCGGCATCCGAATAGTATGGTGCGCTGAGAATTTCGTTTTCTGTCTTCGCAGAAAGGTTGAGCAAGTTCTTGCCGTTACCGGTTCCTTCGATGCGAACGAGCGGAACGCCATCGCCGTAACCGGCGTTGATGATGGTACCGCCGTTTTCGGGAGCAATGCTGTGTGGGATGGCTTTTACTACCGGTATTTCGAGTAATGTGGCTTTGCGGGAAGGCAGAAAAGATTCGTCTTGTCCACCCAACGTTTGATAAGAGAAGTCAGCGTAGTTGTTGTAACCATAAGCAATCACCATGAAGTAATACGTTTTGTGATTGATGAGTTGAGGTGCACCTAAAGCAAACGCATCCGCTGTGACGCGCAGTGAATGAAAAATGCCCTCATTGGCCCCCTGCACAGCGAGTTCAGCTACTATTTGGTTGGTGGCAGCATCACGATTGTAATTGATGATGTTACTTACGTCATCTTGAATATCACACTGGCCAATGAGTCGCGCCAGGTTGATGTCGTTTAATTCGGCAGGAGAAACGTTGTCGTTCACGAGTTGATAAATCATGTATCCTTGAAAATGATAGCTGCGTTCGCTTTCTGAATAGGCTGTTCCGTCTTCCGAAAATTCAGGAATCGTTGGGTCAATCAGGCTGTACGTTTCTTGGTAGTTATTGCTTAATGGATTCTCGTTGGTCCATTGCAGGATGATTTCATTGGAGAGTTCTGTAACGCTCACATCGGGCGCATCGGGTCCGGAAATAAGTTCGAAACAATTATCGAAAAGCGCCTGTGCCTTGTCGTCAGCCACACGAACAGCTTCTACACTGGCAACGGGGTCTCCCGAAGTCGAGCCGGCGAAAACTACTCCCACGGTTATGTTATTGTAGTCACCGGGCTCGAGTGTAAATGGACCGGCGCTCTGCATGAATCGGCGATCTGCAGGTGGATTGCCACTGCTAACCTCGGTCCAAGGTTCTGTGATGATTCCGCCGGTGCCGAAGTGATATGGGTCGGTATCACCGGGAAACATGAAGTCGGCAGGAATGGAGAGATCGGCTCCGCTGCTGGTGGTAAGAGCGTTGCCGCCATAGGCCATGCGCTGACCATTCTTCCAGAAACCACGCAGGTAATTGTAGTAGTGAACGGCTTGCTGCGGTGGACCATTCAGCGATATGCCTGAATTGTGGTAGAGGAATTTCCGCATACCAAATCGCTCATTATCGACGATGCCATCACCGTAACCAATACCAATTCCTTTGTACGGAATTCCTTTTTGGTCATTGGCTTGTTGAATGTCGGTAGTAAGGGGGTTGTCGAATTCGTCTTCGTCTTGATACGGCCCTTCGAAAAAATCAACACCCACAGCCGGCGGATTATCGCCATAGCCGAGTGATAATGCCGTAGCATCATCGAATGCATCGCCGTTGTAACCGTATCCAAGTCCGCGTTGCACATCGCAGCCAACGTAGTCATCCACGTGGCCGCCAATGTCAAGATCGATCCAGGTTCCGAAGTAGGTTTCTTGCAATGTCTGTGATCCTTGGTTGATCAGCACATAGTTGTAGAAGGTCATGTTGTTTACCTCATCGTTGGTGCTGAATGCAAAGGCTTGAGCACGTATCTCCATTCCAATGGGCTGTCCTCCCGTCTCGGAGTGAATGTTACCCTTGTCGTTAAAGACCCAGTAATAAGTCTGGTCGCCATATAGAGGTACAATGTCTTCACGACGGCGGGCCTTGCAGTCTATTTCGCGTGTGAGGTCATACCACGGATAATCACCATTTTCCGGCTCATACGAACCATTCGAATCGTAATCATAGAAGGGAGCGATGTAAAAGTCCTGTCCGGCACCAACATTTCCATGAGCCGGGTAATCATTGAAGTATGAAGGAGTGCTGTATCCATTGGGAAAGATTTTCGCCATATCGCAATTTGGGTCTTGCATACAATCGTGATACTGACGATGAAGTGCGGCATCACTCCGAAGGCTTACGGCGAATTGGTCCCATGCAAGACACGTATTCGCGTCGACTTCTGCAGCACCGTCATTGCTGAGCGGTCCGGGCCAGTAATCATTTCCGCTATATCGATACAGAAGTGCAGCCAGTTTCAGTTGTTGATCGGGCGAAACGCCGCCAAGCCAAAGTGATCCGGCGAACATTACTCCTACATCCCCGTTTTTCGGAGCGAAATAATGCGAGCGTCCATTGGCGCGATCTTGCCATAGTGAACCCCCGGTTTCGATAAGTGCATCAACGTTGTTCCACTCTAAGTCACGAAGTGCAGTGGCAGGTGCACAGGCAGCGGCGCGGCTTTCAGGCAGGTCGATTGCGCTGATGTGATCCAGTTTTCCCGATTGCAACAAGGCTTGTTGCGCCGTGGAGCCGAGGTGCAAGGTGAGAAGTGCTACGAGCCAAATCCATTTCATTGTGTAGTGAATTGATTGGCTACAATACGAAAAAAATCGTTGCTCACACCGCTATAATCTTTGGCCCTTCTGTGTAAAGTAAGAATCCCTCCACCGGCAGCTGATAGATGTTCTGAAGCTGATTCTTGTAGTGCATAACCTGATCGGCATGTTTCCGAGATTCCTTTCCGGTTTTGTAGTCGACCACTACTACCCTGTCCGCGCGCACAATAACGCGATCGGGACGCAATGTCGTGCCATCGCCTGCTATAATCTCCCTCTCACACAGCAAAGTGGCGTTATGGTCGAACCAGGCTGAAGCGGTGCTATCGGAGAGTATTTTATCCAGATCATTTAATAGCCTTGCTTTGTATGTACTTGAATCGGATCTACCATGAAGAATACGCTCAACAATTTGTTCAACCCCGCTTTTTTCGATGAGCAGCGAGAAGCATTCATGTAGGAGTTTACCATACAGGATTTCTGGTGTGTCGCGTTCGCGAATAGAACGGAGTCTTAACCTTGGGAAGAGTACTTCCTTGCCTTTCAAAGAAGGCACAAACAAGGGTATGGCTTTGGATAAATCAGTACTGTAAGGCTCTGCAACCCCTATTTCTGCTATACCCGTTGTTTTAAATTCGGAGAAGAGTTCGCAGAATGTTGCATCAAGAAGATTGTTGAAAGGGGACATGCCCTTTTCTTGAATAAAATACAAACGCATTACGGCTCGTGTGCAAGTCACATACAAAGCATTGATTTCATCCAAGTAACGACGCTTTTTTTCCAGAGTAATTTCCGCAGTAAGATCTGTTCCCTCCTCGTCCTCTTCCAAATTGTCTTGCGCGCTATTGCTGTCAATCTTTATATACGCAGCAGGTAATTCGCAGAGGTCTTCCGGTACATTCACCCACAGATCGGAGGATTTAGATTTTTCTGCGAAATGCGGAAAAATTACCACGGGGAATTCCAGTCCTTTCGATTTGTGAACGGTCATGATTTGCACTGCATCCGGATTATTGGCTGCCGCTGCACTTAGTTTGTGTTTATGCTCTTTCCACCAATCGATAAAACGATGTAAATCGTGATTCTTACCTATGCAATGTTGTTTGATCAACTCCAGCAGGTATTCTACACTGTTGTCGATAGGAATCTGCAGTACTCGAAGCAGACTAATCGCTTGATGAAATACGTTTTCTCCAACCATCACTTCAGATAGATTACCGAACGACTTTCCGAGAAATCCATTTAAATCGATTGGGCGATATTCTTTGAAATTCAGTTGATCAGCGATGAAGTCGGCGAGTGAAACATGTTTGTGAATACTCGCCAGACTTTGAATCACATCGAACGCGGCGAAACGGCGTTGCGGAAACAGATGAAACTCGAAGTACCCCATTACAATGCGCACCGTTGACGAGTGAATGAGCAGAGCGCTTTCCGCCGTCGTGAATTTGATGTCGTGCTCACGAAGCATTTCGGCACACTTGGTTCCTTGTTTGTGTGTGCGTGCGAGAATGGTAATGTCACCGGGCGCAAAGCCGTCTTTTAAGCATTGATGAACCGCGCGTATCAGCTCATCTTTAACAAAGGTCTTATGCGCTTCATCTTTATTGCTTAACAGAATGTTCCCGGCCAATCGAACGTAACCTGTTTTATGGCTGTTTTTTTCCTGAATTACTTCATCATACACCTGGTTGTAGGCAGGTATCTTGGAAGCGAGCATCGGAAAGAGCGAGTTGTTGAAATTGATGACTGATTGACTGCTCCGATAATTGGTTTGAAGCGGAACAATGTCTTTGTTGTCTTCAAATGTTTTTTCTGCGAAGTGCATATCAAAATCAGGCGGTAGTTCAGGTAGAGAAATGAATTGCTCCACATAACCCGAGCGCCAGCGATATATGCTTTGTTTCGCATCACCAACTACCAAACTTTCATGGCCTTCGGATAGACAGTTATGAATGAGCGGAACGAGATTCATCCACTGCATTTTGGAAGTGTCCTGAAACTCATCAACCAAGATGTGATTGTATCGGGCGCCGATTCGCTCGAAGATGAAAGGTGCGTCGTTGCCGCGAATAATGGCATTGATCATCCGATGAAAGTCGGATAGCAGTACCATGTTTTCTTCTGTTCTGATTTCTGCGGCATATTCATTCATCCGGTCAATGAGGCCAAGCGTGTACATGTTGTCCGTGATTTTCCGGATTAAAGCCATTCGCTTGAGGGTGTCTTCAGAGAGGAGCTCGAAAAGTGTATCGAGCAGTTCATTGGCTCTCGTTATGTGCGGATCGAACAGAGATTTTACGGAAGAGGGCGCTTGATTGTTGATCCAGATTCGGTCGCTGTTAAGTTTTACCAGTGTTTTTAATGGCCTAACAATTTTGCCCTTTACGACGTATTTCGATAGACCGTTGATGTATCCGTTTTTCTTCCCCGGAACGTCTTCTTTTGTTATTCCTGCATTCGAGAGTAAAAGGAGAATCGATTCAGCTGTTTCGAAAGTTCTACTTTCATGCTCTTTCATCATCTTACGCAGCTTCTGATGCTCTTGTTGTATGTGTATTAAATCGACTGCCTCCAGTTTTTGAAGAGGAGCCTGGCCGTCTTCTGTGAAAATCTCGCGCGCCATTTTGATAAGAGCCTCTCGAGGGTTCCATGTTTTTCCATCATCTAAAAGATCTGAACTGTAACGATGCAAATAGCGAGTCAGTAGCTCATCCTGTCCAATGAATTCCAGCATGCGGTCAACCGCTTTTTCCTGAAGCGTTTGTGAGTTGAGCTCAATGTTGAAATCGTTGTTTAGTTGCAAATCCTTCGCGAAGGACCGCACCAACCGATGGGTGAAGCTATCTATTGTCAGTATGCTGAGTTTGCTGTAGTGGTGCAGCATGTCGGTATAGGCCGCTGCTGCACGCGCTTGCAAAACGTCGCTGCTGATGCCTAATTTCTGCTGCAATTTTTGCGACATCTCCGAGGTGTCGCTTCCATCAGCGATATCACGGAGCTTCGAAAGCACGCGCTGCTTCATCTCAGCCGCTGCCGCCGTGGTGAATGTTATGGCTAGAATATGCTTGTAATAACCGGGGTTTTCAAATCGCAACGCATAGCTGAGATAGTGAAGCACAAGCTGAAATGTTTTTCCACTGCCTGCGCTCGCCTTGATAATGGTAAATCGTTTGGTTGATGTCATAAATTGGATGATTCGCTAAAGCAACTAATATCGGTCATTTTTCCATTTTTTGAGAGTTGTTTCGGGTTTCTGTCGGTTAAATTTGTAGTCTATTGAAATTGAGAGAAACATGAATCGATTTATCTATCCTTTTGTACTTGTGGTTTTGACTATGTCTATGCAATCGTGCAAGGATGAGCAACCGACACCCGATCCGAGGAAGAGTTCAGCTACGATTACTTTTGATGCACGTTGGGATGGCGCTCCTTTCCAATTGCAGCAGGTATATCTCGATGATTTTGGAAATCGAATTCGTTGCGACAAATTCATGAATTACTTCTCGTTTGTTAAGCTTGTAGCAGAGGACGGATCTGAGGTTCTCCTTCGGGATTTTGTGCTCGCTGATTTCTTAGGAACCAATCGGTATACAGCAGAGGTTCCCGCCGGTAAATACACTGCCTTGAAATTCGGAATTGGGGTTGATCGTGATTACAATAAGGATCAGGATCCCGCTCAATACCCTAGTTCCAGTCCGCTGAGTGTTGCAGGTTCACAGGGTATGTTCTGGGTTTGGAATACCGGATACATCTTCGCGAAATTTGAAGGAAAGGCAGACACTACGGGCACCGAGGGAGTTGAGTTGTTGTCGCCCATTGCCATTCACGCAGGCGACGATTTCAGCTACCGTACATATACTTCACCTCCATTTGACGTTACAATTGATGGCGAGGACCACTTGTTTGCCGTCCATATCAACGTAGATCAAATATTTTCACCTGTGCAGGGTAACGATGTGAACATTGCACAGGATGCAATTACGCATGGTGGAACCAACCCGGATCTCACCAACAACTTCATGGATAACTACCTGGCAGCGATTAGCCTGCAACCATGAGGTGGTTTTCTCTGCTGGGTATCTTTTTCTTCATGGGCTGCGCAGAGGCGATACAGCCTAGGCTGACTGATAGTAAATGGACGGGTCGGGTGCCTGCTGGTTTTCCTGAAGTTAACTATCCCGAAGACAATAAGCCTACTAAGCTGCGAGTCGAATTGGGTAGACGTCTTTTTTATGACAATCGACTCTCCGATGATGGCACGCTTCATTGTGGATCTTGTCATGTGCTGAGCGCCGCATTTACGGATGGTAGAATAACGAGTGCCGGACTTCGAGGTATAGCGGGCAAACGAAATGCTCCTACCTTGGTCAATCTGGCTTGGATGAAACGTCTGATGATGGAAGGGGGGGTTCCAACCCTTGAAACGCAAGCATTAGCTCCACTGCATGATAGCACGGAAATGGCAGCGAGTATTATGCCTATGTTGGTTAAGCTCAATAGCGATGCGTATTTGAAAGAATTGGCGCGTGCTGCCTACGAGCGAGATAGTATAGATGCTTATGTGGTTACACGAGCGCTGGCTTGTTTTCAGCGTACGTTTATGTCGGGTGATGGCAGATACGATCGTTACAAGCAGGGTCGAAAAGATCAGATGAACGAGAAGGAGGTTCGTGGCATGGAGTTGTTTTTTTCGGAAGAAACACATTGCAGTGAGTGCCATAGCGGAGTGTTTTTTACGGACATGGATTATCACAATATTGGTTTGTCCGTTGAATACGCTGATGAGGGAAAAGCGCGTGCGACGCATTTACCTGAAGATGTGGGTAGATTTAAGACTCCGACACTGCGTAACATTCAACTCACATCGCCCTATATGCACGATGGAAGTATGGCATCGCTTGAGGAGGTCATTGCGTTTTATAATCAAGGTGGTCATGGACATCGTAATAAGGATGGTAGAATTGTTCCTCTCCAATTATCCGAGCAACAGCAAGCAGACTTGGTTGCATTTCTGACAACCCTAACGGATTGGAATTTTGTTCAGAATAAAGACTTATTACCTTTGATGAGATGAGGAAATCCAACTTACTCCTAGTTATATCGGTTGTCATGTTTTTTACAGCATGCAAACCGAATGAACCGGAACCGCCGGATCCGCCCGAGTTTTCGGCCACTCCTTATGGTTTGGTAATTCCGCCGTTGTTTCCTCCGATGGATATCCCGGCGGATAATCCGCTCACAGTGGAAGGAATTGAACTCGGTCGTTATTTATTTTGGGAGAAAAAGTTGAGTGCAGATGGGACCCAGAGTTGTGGTTCATGTCATTTACCCGAGCACGGGTTTTCGGATCCTAATCAATTCAGTGTAGGTATAACAGGAGCCGTTGGAACGCGACAGTCCATGGCACTGGTAAACTTAGGGTGGGCTTACAATTATTTCTGGGATGGTCGCGCACCAACGCTTGAAGCGCAGGTAGTAGAACCCATCACGAATCCGATTGAGATGAACAATACATGGGACAACGCCTTGGAAGCACTGCGTGCAGACCCACTTTATCCTTCTTTGTTTAGTGCGGCTTATGGTACACCCGATATCACTCAAGATCGCGCGGCAAAAGCCTTGGCTTCATTTCTGCGCACCATGATAAGCGCAGACTCCAAGTTCGACCGAGAACGTGCAGGTGCTTATACGTTCACTCCGCTGGAGGAGGCAGGCTTTAACCTTTTCTTGACTGAGGGTGGTATCAACCCGAATACAGGACAACCCTGGGGCGGCGCAGACTGCTTCCATTGTCATGGCCCCGCAGGCATGCAAATGGGCGATTATCTGATGCACAACAATGGACTGGATTCCGAATTCTCTGCCGATCCGGGATTAGCGGATGTAACCGGGAACCCCTTGGATAGTGGCAAATTCAAAACCCCTTCACTGCGCAACATTGAACTCACCTCGCCCTATATGCATGATGGCCGTTTCGCCACCTTGAGCGAAGTGATAGCGCATTACAATACGGGTGGACAAGTGAGTACGACGATCGATCCTTTCATGGAAGCAGCAGGTGGTGGTTTGTATTTGGATGAGCTTGATGAGCTGGCGTTGATTGCCTTTTTGAAAACGCTTACTGATACCTCCTTCATCCATAATCCCGCTTTTCGCGACCCGCACTGATGAGCAGTTCACTTCCTGAGGAATTACGCAAGCACCTCAACAAGGCTAACCAATACAAAAAGGAGAACAAGAAGTTCTTGCAGAACTTCTCAAAACGCAAGGATGTGGATGAAGCTTTTCATGTTTTGCATGATGAAGCATTTGAACGCATCGACTGCTTGACTTGCGCTAATTGTTGCAAGACCACTTCTCCGATTTTCCGCGATGTAGATATTGATCGTATCGCCAAACATTTGTCGATGAAACCTTCGCTGTTTACAGAGAAGTATTTGCACATTGATGAAGACAATGACTGGGTTTTGAATTCATCTCCATGTGCTTTTCTCGGTGACGATAATTATTGCAGTATCTACGATGTTCGTCCTAAGGCTTGCAGAGATTACCCGCACACGGACCGAAAAAATATGCATCAGGTAATGGATCTTACTTATAGGAATACGATGGTGTGCCCGGCTGTCGCTTCGATTGTCGACAAACTCCGCTCGGAGCGAGGCTCACAGTAATTCACTCTTATTTCGTTATTCCGTAGCAAGGCATGCCATATTCCTTTATGGAATAACGAGTTCAAACAGAAGGTTGGAACGTTGGCGAAAAATTGATCGCCATGAGTTACGTAACTGATTTTGGAACCCTGTTTTTTCCGAAGTATTGCTCTTCTTGCAACCGCAATTTGATGCACTACGAGAAGGCTGTGTGTATGCACTGTCTAACTCATTTGCCTCGTCTGCATATGCATGATGAAAAGGATAATGCCATTGAAAAGCTTTTCTGGGGAAGGGTCGATTTGCATGCGGCTACGGCCTATTTGAGCATGCCGCGAAATGGAATAAGCCACAGGCTTATACACCGACTGAAGTATCATGGAGATCAGGAAGTGGGCGAGAGGTTAGGTGCTTTATTTGCGGATGAGCTGCGCGAGTCCGCTCGAATGAGCGAGCTGGATGTTATTGTGCCGGTACCATTGCATCCTAAAAAACTGCATGTGCGCGGATATAACCAGTGTGATTGTATTGCGCGCGGTATGGCGGAAATTCTCGGTGTGGAGGTATCAATCAACAATCTAACACGTACGCATTTTAATGCATCACAAACCCGTCGGGGACGTATCTCGAGATGGTCGAATGTGAAGGACATTTTTTGGGTCCGCGAGCCCGAAAAATTCGAAGGCAAACGAATCCTGCTAATTGATGACGTGATTACGACTGGAGCGACCATAGAAGCATGCGCTGCAGCACTTCGTAAAATTAAGGATGTGCAGCTTTCCGTCGCCGCATTGGCTGTTCCTGCCTGAAGCTACAGCGAGTATATTTGTTCATGATTATGCGAATATTAGTAATCTGTTGCAGCTGCTGCCTATCATCGGCCGTTATAGCTCAGGATACTGTGTTGCTTATGAATGGTCGACAAATGGAATGCACCATTCTCGCCGATACGGGTACAGTCCTTTTGATGCAACTTACCAAATCAAATGGTAAGGTGATTGTGCGCGAAATTCATAAGAACGATGTTTTTAGTGTTGCTAAAGGCGGCGGAACAGAACAAATTCTCTATCTGCAAGATGAGATGCTGGGCAATATCTATTCCGTTGATGAGATGCGCTATTATCTCGCGGGTGAAAATGATGCAAGGCAAAACTTTGACGCATGGCCCACTTTTGCCGCTGGATTTGCGCTGTGTGCTGGATTTTCGCTTTGGGGTGGAGATGGATATATTACTGCGGTGGGCCCTCCCATTCTGTACACACTGGTTCAACTTGCCCCGAAGATAAAAATTCGCGAGAAGACGATGAGTCATCCCGAGTATAAATACAACGATATCTACGCAGACGGTTATGAACCTCCGGCACGAACGCGCAAACTCTCTCGAGCTATGCAAGGCGCTTTTTTGGGATCGGCAACAGGTGTTGCTTGCTGGCTTTTGTTTCTACAGAAATGAATATTCTTCGGTGGATAGTCCATTCGCGCATCTGGATTGCTTTGGCTGCATTATCCTGGAGCGTGGAGTCGTTCATTCGTTGTGAACAATGGGTGCGCTGGACTCTGGTGATGCACATTTTCTTTCTCACATGGAGTGCGTATCTCTTCCTGACAGACGATGCTATGCGCAAGTATCGATATTTAGTACTGACAGCCTTGACAGGAGTGTGTGTTACTTTCCAAGGATTTGAATCGCTTACCATTCCATTGCTGTGTTTTTTCCCTGTGCTGTTTTACAGGACGCACTGGATGCCTCGTGCGTGGAAGCTTTCGCGTGTTGAATTGAGAAGTATCCCTATCGTCAACAATGTGGTTATTGGTTATTGTTGGGTGGTTCTTTGTATGGTTTGGCCTATGCAGCGTTGCGAAGCACACATCGAGCTGCACTTGCCATTTATTGTTTCTGCTTTTCTTTGGGTAACGGCTCTTTCTATGAGCGAAGATTTGTTTGCAGAAACTACACCGGATGCTTCATTGCGATTCCTCGGGCATGTTCGTCTCAGGATGATTGCCATTTCCTTTGTGATTGCTGCCATGGCTTTAAGCTATTACTATCACGAGCAACAACCTTCTGTATGGGTTTCACTTTCGGCATCGATGCTGCTTTTGCTGTTCATGCCCGGTGGAAAAAGAACAGTGGTAAAATCATGGCTGATTGATGCCATGATTGTTTTACGATTTCCAATTTGATCTCAGCTAAAAACTACATCGAGAGCATGTTGCATTGCTGCAATTGTGCGGTCAAGATCTTCTGTGCTATGCGCGGCAGAAACGAATCCCACTTCATAGCCGCTTGGTCCGAGATAAATGCCTTGCTCTAGAAGTGAACGGTGGAATGGAGCGAATTTTTTCATTTCCTCACTGTCAATTTCATCGCTTCTGCGAATGGGTTTCTCGTCTGAAAACGTGACCCAGAAAATGCTACCTGCACTGAACATGTTGAACATGTAGTTCTTGCTGCGTGCGTAGTTCAAGACATTGTTGACCAGGTAATCTGTCTTTTCTTTCAATTCTTCATAAAATCCGGGGCGTAAACATTCAGTTAATTGTGCAATTCCGGCAGCCATTGCCACAGGATTACCACTCAGTGTTCCTGCCTGGTAAACGGGACCCTCCGGCGCCACATGACTCATCACTTCTGCCCGTGAGGCATAAGCGCCTACGGGTAATCCACCGCCAATTATTTTACCAAAGGCGAGCACATCAGGTTGTATGCCGTAGTAGCCGGAAGCACCTTCGAAACCGACGCGGAAACCGCTTATTACTTCATCAAAGAGAAGTATGATTCCTTCTCGGGTGCAAACTTCTCGCAAATGGCGTAGGAAGTCGCCCTCTTGCAATAACAATCCGTTGTTGGCCGGAATTGGTTCAATGGCAATCACGGCAATTTGTCCGCGGTAGTCGTTCACGGCCTTATCCAGGGCTTCTTTGTCGTTGAGGGGAAGCACAATTGTTTCTTTTGCATACGCTTCAGGAATACCGGCTGAACTAGATGTGCCCAAAGTGGCTAACCCACTGCCTGCTTTCACCAACAGACTGTCGACATGTCCATGATAACAACCTTCGAATTTGATAATCTTATCGCGACCTGTATAACCACGTGCGAGGCGAATGGCACTCATGGCGGCTTCTGTGCCACTGCTCACGAATCGAATTTTTTCGAAGTAACGATGGTTTTTGAGAATAAGCTCAGCGAGTTCATTTTCTAATCGCGTAGGTGCTCCGAAACTGCTTCCGTTTGCCACGGTGTCTTGAACTGCCTTCACAACGGATGGATGCGCATGGCCGAGAATGAGAGGCCCCCACGAACAGCAGTAATCGATGAATTCATTGCAGTCTTCATCCCACACACGCGAGCCTTGCCCTTTAGCAAAAAAGAGTGGGGTTCCTCCTACCGAGCGGAAAGCTCGAACAGGTGAATTGACGCCACCGGGAAAGTAGGTCTTGGCTTTTTCAAAAAGTTCGGCGGATCGTGATGTATTCATTTTTTCGAAATTGAATTTTTTGCAGCAGTCGGAATGCCGTTGCTTTGCAAGGCTAAAATGCGCAGCGCAAGATACTTTCGCCAACTCAAACACACTGTCATGAATTTTCAATACGATATAGCTTTTGCACAAGCGCTCGATAGATCCGATAAGTTGTCTGTCTACCGAGAGCGTTTTTTATTCCCTCAACACAAGGGAAACAAGGTGTTGTATTTCACGGGTAATTCACTTGGCTTGCAACCAAAAGGTGTGAAGGAGGCATTTGCCGATGAATGTGACGATTGGGCGACGTTTGGAGTGGAGGGACACTTTCTGGCGCGAAAACCATGGTATAGCTATCATGAGCGCTTCACGGCAAGCGTTGCGAAACTGGTGGGCGCTAATGACGACGAGGTGGTGATGATGAATCAGCTTACTGTGAACTTAAACTTATTACTTGTTTCGTTTTATAAACCTTCAGGTAAGCGACGGAAAATTTTATTTGAAGCGAAACCCTTTCCTTCCGACCAATATGCGTTTGCTTCTCAGGCACGCCTTCACGGCTTGGACGCCGAGGATGTATTGGTGGAACTGCTTCCGCGTGAGGGAGAATACATTCTGCGCCCGGAAGATATTGTGAAAGCCATACGTGAAATCGGTGATGAATTAGCGTTGGTTTGTTTTGGTGGTGTCAATTACTTCACCGGACAGCTTTTTGACATGAAGGCAATAACTAAGGTAGCTCACGAAGTTGGAGCTACTTGTGGTTTTGATTTGGCGCATGCCGCCGGTAATGTTCCTCTCGCATTGCACGAATGGGATGTTGACTTCGCTTGCTGGTGCACTTACAAATACCTCAATAGCGGACCGGGAAGTGTAGGGGGTGTATTCGTCAACCAACGACATGTAACGAATCGCGAATTGTTTCGCTTGGCAGGCTGGTGGGGGCACAACAAGGAAACGCGCTTTCAAATGGGCCCTGATTTCGATCCTATTCCCACGGCAGAATCTTGGTCTATGAGTAATGCGCCTGTCTTTAATATGATTGCGCACGAAATTTCTCTGGGTATTTTTACGGAAGCAGGCATGGTAGCGCTTCGCGAAAAGTCACTTCAACTCACAGCGTTTCTCGATTTTGTTTTGTATGAAGTGATGCGCAGTACCGGGCAAAAGTTGATTCGAATCACACCGGAAGACCCTGCTCAGCGTGGCTGTCAGCTTTCTGTAATTGTGGAAGGTCACGACAGGAAATTAGTCGCCGCATTGTATGAGCAAGGGGTGGTTGTTGATTGGCGTGAACCGAACGTGATACGCTTGGCGCCCGTTCCTCTTTACAATTCTTTCGAAGATGTGTATAGGCTCGGCAAGGTGCTCGAGGAGGTTTTTAAACCCTGATTACAAACCGAGCAAAACCTCTTCCGCGCTCTTTCCTCCGAAAAGCATACGCTCCGGATTCTCGAGCATGTCTTTCACTTTTACCAAAAAGCTCACGCTTTCGCGGCCGTCGATAATACGGTGATCGTACGACAGGGCAACGTACATGATCGGGCGAATGACTATCTGACCATTTTCAGCTACCGGACGCTCCACGATGTTGTGCATACCTAAGATGGCGCTTTGGGGAGGATTGATAATCGGGGTAGAAAGCATGGAGCCGAATACACCGCCATTGGTAATGGTAAATGTACCACCCTGCATTTCATCGACTGTAATTTTACCATCACGCACTTTCTTGGCAAGCTCACCAATGTTGCGCTCTATATCGGCCAGTCCCATCATTTCGGAATTGCGAATAATAGGCACCATCAATCCTTTTGGCGATGATACAGCGATGCCTATATCTGTGTAGTCGTGATAAACTATTTCGCCGTTCTCAATGCGTGCATTCACCGCCGGAAATGCGAAGAGGGCTTCTGCGCATGCTTTGGTGAAGAACGACATGAAGCCAAGACCTACGCCGTGTTTCTCTTTGAAGACGTCTTTGTATTTGGCACGCAAGTCCATGATGGGTTTCATGTTCACCTCGTTGAAGGTGGTGAGCATGGCGGTGTTGTTTTTCACACTTACCAAACGCTCTGAAATTTTCTTGCGCAGATTGGTCATCTTCTCGCGACGCTCGGTGCGGGCTCCGCTATGGCTTGCTACGCTTGCTGTATCGAAACCGGCTGCCATCGCTGCGAGCACATCGCCTTTGGTGATGCGTCCGCCCGGGCCTGTTCCCGACACTTGCGCTGCAGTAACGCCTTGTTCTGCCATCAGCTTTGCTGCAGCCGGTGATGGAGTGCCGCTGGCGTAAGAAGTTGCCGGAGCTTTCTCCGCTGCTTTGGGTGCCGGTGTTGCTACCTTGGTTTCTTCCTTTTTAGCAGGAGAAGCGGGCGCCCCTGCCGGTTTTGCTGCCGATGTATCAATGGTACAGGCTACACCACCAACGGCTACCGTGTCGCCTGCTTGAGCCACGATCTTAATTGAGCCGCTTGCTTCAGCTGCCAATTCGAGTGTCGCCTTATCGCTGTCAATTTCGGCCATTACCTGGCCGTTCTCTACATAATCGCCATCTTTCACCAACCAGTTGGCAATGATTACTTCGCTGATACTCTCACCGGGAGAGGGAACTTTTACTTCAATTAAACTCATGAAATGAATTTCTTAAAAATGATGGGAAAGCTACGACATCTTTCAATCCTGTAAGCCGTGCTAACTTTATATTGCGACAAAATTATCAGAAGAGATGAAAACATTGATACTGTTATCCAAACAATTTCCATTCGGAAACAAGGAACAGTATATCTCGCATGAGTTGAAATATCTCGCGGAAAAGTTTGAGCGAGTTATTATTTATCCGCAAGATCACTTCATGGTTAACGATAAAATCACGTTTGACTTGCCCGCCAATTGCGAAGTTGTTGATCTAAACCAAAAAGTTGATAGTATTAATAAACTATGGCCAACACTGGTGTTTCTTGTTCTGTACGTGCGTGAGTTCTTTCAAACAAAAAAGAAAACATGGTGGCTTAAAAATGCTCGAAAATTTTACTTCACTTGGTTAACGCAATGGAGCTTGTCAAATGGACTTGCGAGGTATATCCGGAATAATAATCTATCCTCAGATCAATTGATTTTTTATTCATACTGGTTTAGCAATTCTGCCGTTTGCTTATCGATTATGAAAATGCGAGGCCTCATTTCCGGTTTTGTTTGCCGGGCCCATGCCTTAGACCTTTATCATGAGGATTGGAAAGCCCCTGACCCCAATATTGTATCATTACCATTCAGGTATTTCAAACAACGCCGAGTGACGAAGGTTTTTCCAATTAGTAAGCATGGCTCGGATTATCTGCTGCAAAGTATGTCGGCACACAAGCTGGAAAAGCGGTATTTGGGAGTGTTTGATTTTGGCTTGAATCCACCGCAGGCTGCATCCAATGAGTTCGTAGTCGTCTCATGTTCAGGAGTGGATGAGCGCAAGCGAATTCATCTCATCGGCCAGGCATTATCCAACATTAACAAACCTGTCCGCTGGATTCATTTCGGTGATGGCCCACTCAAACAACGTGCTATTGAGTCTGTAACTGCAGCTTCAGTGATTTTCGAATATCGAGGGCAGACTCCTAACCCTGATATTCGTAAGTTTTATGCGGAAAATCACGTCGATTTATTTATCAATGTGAGTTTATCGGAAGGTCTTCCGGTTGCTATCATGGAATGCATGTCACACGGTATCCCGGCTATTGGCGTTCAAGACTTTGGCACCAGCGAAATTGTCATTAGTGATTATTCAGGTCAGTTGCTGCCTCAGGGATTCACTCTTGGTGATCTCGAGGCCGGAATTTTATTTTTTATGAATGCCTCGAACCCGGGTACTTTCCGACAAAATGCCAGAACTCATTTTGAAAATTATTTTAATGCCGATAAAAATTACCGCCAATTTGCTCTCAGATTGTCGGAGTTTTAATGCACTACACTTGTTACTTCATTGCAACACTGTTGTAATGGAAAAGACGGTCCATCATGGCGGTCATGCGCTTTTCATGAACCTTCGGAGAGCCGGCTGCCGGTGATGCCGACGCAGGCGGTGCAATTACCTCGAGGTTTAAATCACGCATGGATCGCAACATGTACGTCCAGGCCCCCATGTTTTCCGGTTCTTCCTGAGCCCAGATGACGCGCTTGGCTTTGCTGTATTCTTCGAGAATTTTGCGAAGCTTTTCTTCCGGTAAAGGATAGAGTTGTTCCAACCGAACTACAGCCATATCCGAACCTGCTTGACGCTTTTCTTTCTGCTCTAAGATATCATAATACACCTTACCGGAACACAGCACGACGGTCTTCACCTCATTCGGTTTTACGGAAGCGTCGTTGATGATTTCCTGAAAGTTCCCTTTTGCCATTTCCTGAAGGGTTGAAACAGCCTTGGGATAGCGTAATAACTTTTTCGGTGTCATTACAATCAAGGGCTTGCGATACGTGGCGTGAACCTGCCGGCGAATCAAGTGGAAATGGTTCGCAGGAGTGGTCGGATTGCACACCAGCATATTCAACTCCGCGCACAATTGCAAGAAACGCTCAAGTCGAGCAGAGCTGTGTTCGCTTCCCTGACCCTCATAGCCATGTGGAAGGAAAAGCGTAATCCCGTTCATGGTTCTCCACTTATCCTCGGCGGCAGAAATGAACTGGTCAATCATAATTTGAGCCCCATTGTTGAAGTCTCCAAATTGTGCCTCCCAAATGGTAAGGCCTTGAGGTGTCCCGAAGGCATAACCATAATCAAAGCCCAAAACTCCATACTCACTCAGTAAGGAATTGTATACTGTATACTTCGCCTGTTTAGGACTGATGGAGTTTAGGGTGATTATTTCTTTCTCTTGGTCTTCATCCGTCTTCACCACCGCATGGCGATGCGAGAAGGTTCCTCGCTCAACATCTTGCCCACTCAATCGCACGGGATGACCCTCTTCGAGAAGAGTTCCGTAGGCGAGTAGCTCGCCCATAGCCCAGTCCAGCTTATTTTCTTCAATCATTTTCAAGCGATCTGCAAAAACTTTGGCGGTCTTGGCGATGTATTTTTCGCCTGAAGGAAGTGTGCTTATTGCGTTGGCTATGGACTTTAATTTCTTTTCATCGAATTGCGTTTTAACCGGAGTCGACATGACCTCATCCGTTGCCTTGGAAAAGCCCTTCCATGTCTCTTCCATAAAGTGCTTCACATGTGCCATTTTCATGCTTTTCGCAATCTCAAGCTTCGTGTCAAGCATGGCTTCGAAGCCTGACTTCAACCCATCGGCAAATGCTTGGTCGATGGATCCTTCAGCGATGAGTTGATTCATGTAGATCTCACGCAGCGAAGGGTGGGAAGCAATGAGTTTATAAAGAGAAGGCTGTGTAAACTTGGGTTCATCGCCTTCGTTATGTCCGTATTTGCGGTAACCCAATAAATCAATGAATACGTCCATATGAAACTTCATGCGATACTCTAACGCTATCTTCATGGTTTCAATGACCGCTTCTACATCGTCAGCATTGACGTGAAATACCGGACAGAGGGTTGTTTTCGCTACATCGGTGCAGTAGGTTGATGAGCGTGCGTCGAGATAATTGGTGGTGAAACCAACTTGGTTGTTGGTCACAATATGAACCGTGCCTCCTGTGCGGTATCCATCCAACAAAGCCATCTGCACTACTTCGTATACGATGCCCTGCCCGGCAATGGCTGCATCGCCATGCACCAGTACAGGCACAATCTTATCTTCGCTGTGTAGGTAGTGATCAATCTTTGCGCGGGAAAGTCCTTCTACCACCGGATTCACAGCTTCCAAGTGAGATGGGTTGGGACAAAGCGTTAAATGCACTTGGTTGCCGCCCGCTGTAGTAACGTCGTTGGAATAGCCGTAGTGATATTTGACGTCACCATCAAAGTTGTCGGAGTCTTCAAACTCGAGTCCCTCAAATTCCGCAAAAACCTGCTCTTGTGGTTTCCCCATGATGTTGGTGAGCACATTGAGTCGGCCTCGGTGTGCCATGCCAATCACAAATTCCTTCACACCCATGTCGCCCCCTAATCGCACCATGTAATCCATTGCCGGCACCATGGCTTCGCAACCCTCAACACTGAATCGCTTGGCACCTACAAACTTTCGATGTATGTACTGTTCGAAAAGAGACGCTTTGCTAGCCATCTCCAGAAATTGCTTTTTCTCTTCCGATGAGAATGAAGGTTTGACAACGGCTTCTATGCGCTCGCGAAGCCACTGAACGCGCTCGGGATTTCGAACATACATATACTCAATACCGATATGCTTACAATAACTGTTATTGAGATGAGAGAGAATATCGCGCAGTTTTGCAGGGCCCAGCCCTACTTCATTGCCCGCCTGAAAAACAGTGTCAAGATCCTGATCGTTTAGCCCGAAATTTTCTAAAGCGAGTGTAGGCTGGTGTTTACGTCGCTCACGGACAGGATTGGTTTCTGTAAACAAATGCCCGCGTTGACGATATCCATTGATCAGATTGATTACCTTAAACTCTTTGATTACCTCTGAACTCACCGCGCCACCCAAACCATCAGCAGAAGGTAGAGGCGCAAACTCGGACCGCTGAAACTCGAAACCTTCGAAGAAACGCTGCCATGAGCTGTCTACTGATTGTGGGTTGCTTTTATATTGCTGATAGAGTGATTCAATTGCGTTGATATCACTATTGGCGAGGTATGAATGTGGGTCCATTCTGACTTAAGAATTGAATTGGCTTGCGAAGTTAGCGCTCGCATTTCAATAAACCACCTTTTTTGCTTTTTGGTTCACCTTGCCTGCAATCAGGCGTTCTGACTGAAGTGCATACGAAGCCAAACTTTTTTCGCTTCCCTTTCCAAAATTTCATTTGCCAATACCGAAGCTCTTTCCGAGGAGTGAGTCGCCGACATCAGGCTTTTGATTTTTCCTTCCGCTATGTCGATGCGATAGAGCACTTGACCCAAGCTGCTGTTGTGCTCTTCAATTAAACTCATCACTGCGCTATGCAGGCGAGCCACTATTCCATCCGGTGTTGGTGTGGCAGTAGTCTCGCCCCACTCAACCGGATAGAGGTCTTTCGCGAGCTGTGCCTCCAGTTTTTGGAGGAATAAACCTTGGTCGGGAAGGGGTAACCGTTGAAGATAGGGTATAACTTCGTTGCTCATACCCACGAATTTAGTGCAATAGGGGTTTTGCACGTTCATTTGTACACTTCCTTACATTCGCGTTCACATTTTCAGTTTATGAAGGCTCTATCCGTTATTCGTTCACTTTTCTTATCCGCATTCCTGCTCCTAGCTTCTTTGGCCTCGGCGCAGCAAGGAACCATTCGCGGTTTTGTGAAAGACCAGGAAACAGGGCAGCCTGTGATCTTCATTTTAGTCGGTTTGGATGGCACTGCCTTCGGAACGCAAACCGACGAGAATGGATATTATACGCTCACTAAAATACCCGACGGAAACTATACACTCGTTATCAATCAGTTCGGATTTAAGGAGGTGCGAGATGTCATTGATATTTTGGGTGCAAAGGTGGTTGCTCGAAACTACTTCCTGGAAAAGGATGATGTGGTGATGAACGAGGTTGAGATTACCGACAAAGGGAGTGCGCAAAAAAACAATGTCAACATATCTGTCGAGTCAATGCGCACAAAGGATATCAAGCGCATTCCAAGTGTTGGCGGTGCGCCCGATTTGGCCCAAGCACTCACTACACTTCCGGGTTTCATCAGTACCGGAGACCAGGGCGGACAGATTTATGTACGCGGTGGATCGCCTGTTCAAAATAAAGTGCTGCTCGATGGTATGATTGTCTACAACGCATTTCACTCCATTGGCCTTTTCTCCGTTTTCGATACTGATATTATTGCTAATGCAGATGTTTATACAGGAGGTTATAGCGCGCAATTCGGCGGACGTATTTCATCCATTATGGATATTACAACCCGCGACGGAAATAAACGTGAAATAGATGGTCACGTTGGCCTGAATCCTTTTGGTGCGAAGATTCAAATTGAAGGTCCCTTGCGAAAACTCAGTGAAAATGGTAGTGGAATATCGTATGTACTTTCGGTTAAAAACTCCTACCTAGATCGGAGTTCCAAAGCACTGTATCCATACGTGAACGAGGGTAATGGTCTTCCATTCAACTACACGGATATCTATGGTAAAATGTCGTTCAGTGGTTCGAATGGCTCCAAGTTTAATGCGTTTGGTTTTAGTTTCAATGATGGCGTAACAAGCTACAAAAATCTCGCGTCATTGAACTGGAAAAACAACGGTGGTGGTGGAAACTTCGTTGTTGTTCCTTCTAGTTCTTCCGTTCTCATCAGCGGTAATTTCGCCAGAAGCCAATATGAAATCGTGATGAGCGAAGAAACCAATCCTGATCGCATCAGCAGAATCAATAGCTTCAATTTCGGACTGGATTTTAAATACGGAATCAAGAATGATGTGTTGAAGTATGGAGTAGAAGTAGTCGGTTTCTCAACCGATTACAAAACATTTGCCCTCCTCGATAATCAGCAAATTGTGCAGGTAACTCAAAACACTACCGAACTGAATTCATTTTTTGATTATAAAATCAATCGCGGAAATTGGGTAGTCGAGCCCAGCATTCGATTCCAGTATTACGGAACACTCAGCGTTTTCTCGCCTGAACCTCGACTTGGAGTTAAGTATAAAGTGAATGAGCGTTTTCGCGTGAAAGGGGCAACAGGTAAATACACCCAAAACCTCATGGCTACGAACAGCGATCGTGACGTCGTGAATCTGTTCTACGGATTCTTAGCCAGCCCGGAAGATTTGCAAAACGAGTTTACCGGTGATCCGGCGATTCAAGCCGATGGGCAAGCGGTGAATTCCCTCGGAGAGCTGGTCGGCGGCATTGGTGATGGTCTGACGTTTGGTCGCACACCCACGAACCAACAGGTTAAAAACGTGTTGCAATCAGCCAAGCACTTGGTAGTTGGTTTTGAGTTCGATATTTCGGAGCGCTGGAACCTCAACGTGGAAAGTTATTACAAGCGCTTTAATCAGCAGACTAACATTAACCGTAATAAAATTTTCGAGAATGATTTCGGACAGAACAACGATAAACCGGAAGAGCTTACTCGTGATTATGTCATTGAAACGGGCAACGCCTATGGAACTGATATGGTATTGAAGTATGAAGATAAGTCCTACTATCTCAACATTGTCTATTCTCTGGCGAAAGTGCAGCGATGGGACGGGTTTCAGTATTATTCACCGATTTTCGATCGTCGGCATAACCTCAATCTCATAGGCACCTATTTGTTTGGTGAGAATAAATCATTCGAGCTTTCTATGCGCTGGAATTTGGGAAGCGGCCTGCCATTTACACAGACACAAGGGTTCTACAACGGACAAAGTGTTTCTCAGGGTATTAGTCTCGATTATGTCACCAACAACAGTCAATACCTCAGTGTACAATATGCAGAATTGAATGGTGGTCGTTTACCTTTCTATCACCGTCTTGACATCAACGTGAAGAAGACAATCAAGCTGAAAAATAGGTCCGGGCTTGAGCTGAATGCCGGTGTGACCAATGCATACAATCGCGCGAACGTTTTTTACATCGATCGCGTCACAGGCGAACGAATCGATCAGTTGCCGTTGTTGCCAACTATTGGCGTTGACTTTACTTTCTGATGAATCCGGTTATTGATATGGTATGTTTTGAAGGATACCGTTGACCAACTCCTTCTCCTGACCGCTACCGGCGTTGTCATTTAAATCTGACTCAAACAAGGCTGAAATGCGTCCATTCGCATTCGAGTAAATATTGATGTATCCGTTGGGATTGAAGCTAGTGTCAAATACCAATGAGCCATCAATGAGTGTGATGGATGTTGTATTTGAAAAGGATATAGTGTCTTCACCCAACTCTAAATCGGACATGCGCAAAATCATTTGCCTTCCTAGTTGGTCAATGCACGAAAATTCATGCATCGAGGCAAGTGTATCATATGCATATTGCACCGTTGAGCTGTCGCCATAGAACGCTTCATCACCAATAAGGACGGCTTGCCACTGAAATGGAAAGTATTGTGTTTGATTGGTATCAATAGGGTTTCCTCCATTGTCTGTGGTATCTGCCGGAAGCCCCTGCGTGGGTGACCAATTGGTTATGTCGGTGTCTTTTTGACAGGAAGCGAACAAACAAAGACCAACAATGGTTATGAGCAGGCGGGTTTGAACGTAGATGTGTGACATAGGCGTATTGTGTGCGAATGAGTGTGTTCTTTTTCAATCTCTTCGCACTTCAAAGGTACAACTATGTTAATTTCGACCCGATTTTTTCAATTCAAAAACAAATCATATTGCATAATGGCAAACAAGTATCAAGCACAAATTGACGCCTTCATGGCTGAGATAAAAGGCAAGAACCCTAATGAACCTGAGTTTTTGCAAGCGGTGCACGAAGTGGCCGAAACGGTCATTCCCTACATCGAGGAAAATCCCAAATACAAAACATCTAAAGTGCTTCAGCGTATTGCTGAGCCGGAGCGCACCATCATGTTTCGTGTGCCATGGGTAGATGATAAAGGTGAAGTGCAAGTGAACCGCGGATATCGCGTTGAATTCAACTCAGCAATTGGTCCGTACAAAGGTGGATTACGTTTTCATCCTACGGTTAACTTATCCGTGCTGAAGTTTCTCGGCTTCGAACAAATATTCAAGAACTCATTGACCACCTTGCCCATGGGTGGTGGAAAGGGTGGGTCAGACTTCGACCCGAAGGGAAAGAGCGATCGCGAAGTAATGGCCTTCTGCCAGAGCTTTATGAATGAACTCTCTCGTCATATTGGTGCAGATACGGACGTGCCTGCAGGAGATATCGGTGTTGGCGGTCGTGAAATTGGTTTCATGTTCGGCCAATACAAGCGCCTTCGCAATGAGTTTACCGGTGTATTCACCGGAAAAGGCCGCACGTGGGGTGGTTCGCTTATTCGCCCTGAAGCAACAGGCTACGGGTGTGTTTATTTCGCAGCAGAAATGCTCGGAACAAAGGGTATGGATTTCAAAGGGAAAACAGTAGTCGTTTCCGGTTCCGGTAACGTAGCACAATTCGCCATTGAGAAGGCAACGCAATTGGGCGCCAAAGTAGTTACTGCTTCTGACAGCGATGGGTATGTATTCGATAAGGATGGCATCGATGCAGAGAAACTCGCATTCATTATGGAATTGAAGAATGTAAAGCGCGGGCGCATCAAAGAATATGCGGACAAATACAAATGCGAATATGTGGCAGGCAAAACTCCGTGGGGTGTGAAGTGCGATATCGCTCTTCCTTGTGCTACTCAAAACGAATTAAATGGCGATGATGCCAAGGCGTTGATTGCAAATGGTGTAACAGCTGTGGCAGAAGGGGCGAACATGCCTTCTACACCGGAGGCAGTAGAGGCGTTCTTGCACGGTAAAGTGCTTTTCGCTCCCGGTAAGGCTTCTAACGCCGGTGGCGTTGCAACTTCCGGATTGGAGATGTCACAAAACTCTCTTCGCTTGTCATGGACCCGCGAAGAAGTTGATCAGCGTTTGCACAATATCATGAAGAGCATTCATGAAGCTTGCGTGAAATATGGTAAGGATGGAGATCATATCAACTATGTGAAAGGGGCCAACATAGCCGGCTTTGTTAAAGTAGCCGATGCTATGCTCGATCAAGGAGTTGTATAAATTGGAACTTGAGATAAAGCAAAGGGCTGCGAAAACGCAGCCCTTTTTTTATACCTTTTTTGTGGTATTCCATGGGTCAGGTCCTTCTATACCCTTCTTGAGGTATGGTGAATTGAACAGCCCCGCACTCTATTTGCCCCTTACCAAGGTTCAACTATGAGACTTCTTCTCGCTCTGTTTCTTTCTTGTGTTAATTGTAATGAGTTTTTCGCGTCAAACGCAGATTCAGATACTATTCCACCAATTGAATTAACAGGTGTCGAAATTTCTATTCAGCGCATTACCCTGCCGTTGCATCGACTGCCCAATGTGCATGGAAACATTCTCACAGCCGGAAAAAAGAATGAAGTAATTGAACTGTCTAAATCAGCTGCTGATTTGGCGTCGGTCAACCAGCGTCAACTATTTGCGCGGGTGCCCGGTTTGATGATCTGGGAGAATGACGGCAGTGGCATCCAAATCGGAATTGCGGCTCGAGGCCTTAGTCCAAATCGCTCGTGGGAATTTAATTCGCGCCAGAACGGCTATGATATATCACCGGATGTGTTTGGTTATCCGGAGGCCTATTACACACCGCCTATGGAGGCCGTTGAACGCATTGAATTGTTGCGTGGCTCTGCGTCTCTGCAATATGGTCCGCAGTTCGGGGGAATGGTCAACTATGTAATGAAGTCAGGATATGGCGATAAACCCTTTTTTTATGAGTCGCGTCAATCGGCAGGCAGTTATGGATTGTTTTCTACGTTCAATGCTATTGGGGGAACCAAAAACAAATGGAGTTACTATGCTTTCGCACAACAGCGTCGTGGAAATGGCTGGCGAGAAAATGGAACGTTTGACTCTAAGTCGCTTTATGCTAGCTTGGAATATCGCCATAGCTCAAGCATACTTATCGGCTTTAATGTGACCCATTCGCAATTCTTGAGTCAACAAGCCGGCGGATTGACAGATGAGCAATTCTTGCTGGACTGGCAAAGCAGTTCTCGATCTCGCAATTGGCTGCAAGTACCTTGGAATGTTGCTTCTGTTTACGCGAAGGTACGTACCTCCAAACACTCGCTTCTCGATGTAAAACTGTTCGGTGTATTGGCAGACCGTTCTAGTGTTGGATATATGAAACCAATTAACGTTTCAGATACTATCAACTCGTCCATGGATGCCTATAACGCAAGGAAGCTTGACATCGACGAATACCAAACATGGGGAGTAGAGTTGCGCTGGTTGCTGGAGTACCAATTGTTCGGAAAGGAACACCAATTGGCAACAGGAGTGCGCTATTCTGATGCGCATACGCATCGCAGAAACGATGGTATGGGCACAACAGGACCTTTGTTCGATGTTGAGCTTATGCAGGGTGAGTTCGGAAAGAATCTCTTTTTTGATAATGTGAATGCTGCTGCTTACGCCGAAAATACATTTCATATCGGCGATCGATTGACCATTACACCGGCCATGCGTTTGGAAAACCTAACAAGTAAAACCCGGGGTAACATTTCATTGGCTCAACCTGATTTTGAGCCCCTGCAGCAAAAACGATCCTTTGTTCTCGCAGGTGTTGGCTTTCAATACGAATGGAAACAGATGAATTTGTACATGAATGCAAGCCAAGCATATCGTCCGGTGACCTATGGCGACCTCACACCCTCGTCAACGACCGATGTGATTGACCCCACCTTAAAGGACGCCTCCGGTTATAACGCTGAATTGGGTTTTCGCGGCACGCACAAGAGCTGGTTGAATTTTGATGCAGGTCTCTTTTATCTCATGTATGATAATCGAATTGGAGTGGTTCAGCGCGATGGTTTTAACTTCAAAACCAACATTGGAACCAGTGAAAGTAAAGGTGTGGAAGTATACTTGGAGTTCGATCCAATCAAAATGCTGGTCGCACAGCCGCGCTATGGTTCCTTGAGTTTGTTCGTGTCCGGAACAATCATGGACGCGCGCTACACTCGCTGGGATAATCCCGCCATTGTTGATGACCCGCTGAAGTCGATCGAAAACAAACGTGTGGAATATGCACCCAAGAATACGTGGCGCTCAGGAATAACCTATAAAGTCAGCGGTTTGATCGCTTATGTTCAATGGAGCTTTGTAGACGCTGTATACACGGATGCCGTCAACACGGAACTTCCAACATCGAACGCTCAGGCAGGAATAGTGGATGCGTATGATTTGTTGGATATCTCTTTCAAATATGAATTCACGAAATCTTTTTTCTTACAAACGTCAATCAATAATCTCCTTGATACTCGTTATGCTACCCGGCGAGCAGGTGGTTATCCGGGACCGGGCTTGTTGCCGGGCAATGGACGAACCCTTGCAGTAACACTCGGAGTGAATTTATAGCCGCTTCTATTTTCGGAAGTGGAATCGCTTTTTTGATATCTTGGCCACACTAATTTGCTTAATCATGAGACTGATCCTTTGCTTTTTGTGTGCCCTATCTATTACATCACAGGCGCAGGTGGTGGAGTTCTGGTCTGATAATTTCGGTTCTGGTTGCAATGCCGGACAGTTAGCCCCTGAGTATTTTTCTTTTTTCAATACAAGCTGGTCTATTACGGAAACAGGCCCCAATGCTGATGTTGCCAATAATTGGTTTATCTCGGCAGCTGAAAATGGTAATGCGGCCGGTCAATGCGGAAGCGCTTGCGGCTCAGATGGCACCCTCCACGTTGGTGCGTATAATTCTTTTTTAGGCACAGACTTGGGAGCATCTTATTTTGAAGGTTTGGATGGTTTCTGTGATCTTCTGGGTTGTGGCGCAACCGATAAACGCGTGGAGTCGTCGGTTATTGACTGCAGCATTTTCGTCGATAATGTCTTGTCTTTTGTTTATATCGAAGGGGGTAATGCTCTTGATAACGCAACACTTTGGTATTTTGATGGAATCGAATGGTCGCTGCTCTCCGACCTGCCGAAAACCCTGCTGTGTCCCAACGGCCAAGGCCAATGGACATCTTTCTCCATTCCATTCCCCGTGAGCGCAGATAATAACCCCAACGTTCGCTTCGGTTTTCGCTGGCAGAATAATGATGACGGAGAAGCGCTTGATCCGAGTTTCGCGGTCGATGATATAAGCATATCCGGTGATTATGGGGTTGATGCTTTACCGCCTGCCATGACTTGCCCTTCCGATACTACCATCTACACAGAAGACTATTGCTATTTCCTGGGCGATTTCGAAAGCCTTACAATCGTGCAGGATAACCTGGATATTTTTCCGACCATCGAGCAGACTCCGTTAGTCGAAACTTTCCTTGCGCCGGGCCAATATCCGGTAACCGTTACTGCGACAGATTTTTCCGGTAATGCGAATTCATGTTCATTCGTTCTGACACTAATAGATGATGATGCGCCGGTTATGGTGTGTCCTGCTGAAATAGAAGCGCAAGCTATTCCGGGTTCTTCCTCGGTAGAGGTGTTGTTGCCCAATCCGGAGGTGATAGAGAACTGCAGTGCAGCGACCCTTACGAACAACATCAATGGTAGTGAGCCGGCAACGGGTATGTATTCGATTGGAAATACGGTAGTCATTTATACAGCTGCAGACGGTAGCGGTAACACAGCTCAATGCTCTGTAGTGGTCAATGTAGCTGTGTCACTTGAGGGGTGTTGCCTCGGAGATCTCAACTGTGATGGGTTTATCAGCGTTTCTGATTTGCTCATCTTGATTAGTCAGTTTGGTTGCGTAGGCGATGATTGCTATGCCGATTTGGACGGAGACACGATCGTAGGGGTAACCGATTTACAGTTCTTCAATAGTTTGTATGGAACTTTTTGTCCACAGTAAGAAACCTTTTCTGATTACATTTGCGCGAATTTATTACCGATAAATTCCTCGTACATGTCTTATTTTCAAGCGAAATTCGTGGGTGAAGGACTTACCTACGACGATGTGCTCCTCGTTCCGGCTTATTCGGAAGTGCTCCCTCGGGAAGTTTCAGTCCGCTCCCGATTCTCACGCAACATTGTTTTGAATGCTCCGGTGGTTTCAGCCGCTATGGATACCGTAACCGAATCTGAAATGGCCATCGCTATGGCCCGCGAAGGTGGAATAGGGGTAATTCATAAAAACATGAGTATCGAGGCGCAGGCCGCATTGGTGCGAAAAGTAAAACGTTCTGAAAGCGGGATGATTCAAGACCCCGTTACGCTCGATGAGCATGCAGTCGTTGCTGATGCCCTTAAGCTGATGGCAGAGCATCGTATTGGTGGTATTCCGGTTATCAATCAGGAAGGTAAACTCATCGGTATTGTCACGAATCGAGATCTCCGATTCGAAAAAGACTTGAGCAAGCCCATTGCGCTTATCATGACAAAGGACGGATTGATAACAACAGATAAACCCAACGATTTATCATCAGCCGAAAGCATTCTTCAGCAAAGCAAAATTGAAAAGCTACCTGTCGTAGACGCCTCAGGTAAGCTCATCGGACTCATTACCTATAAGGATATTCTCAAACTTAAGAAATATCCGAATTCTTGCAAGGATAAACTCGGACGCTTGCGTGTGGCCGCAGCGGTGGGTGTAACTGCAGATACGCTTCAACGAGCTGAGGCATTGGTCAAGGCCGGTGTCGATGCAATTATTATCGATACCGCACACGGTCATTCGAAAGGGGTAATCGATATGCTCAAGAATGTCAAAAAGGCCTACGGTGATAGGGTTGATGTTATTGTCGGCAATATCGCAACAGTCGAGGCAGCGAATGCTCTCGTAGCTGCGGGTGCCGATGCAGTTAAGGTGGGAATCGGTCCGGGTTCCATTTGCACAACCCGTGTCATTGCCGGTGTAGGAGTTCCGCAATTGACCGCTGTAATGGATGTAGCTCACGGTATTTCCGATAAAGATGTTCCTGTGATTGCTGATGGTGGTATACGTTTTACCGGTGATATCGTTAAAGCTCTTGCGGGTGGTGCTTCTTCCATCATGGTTGGCTCTATGCTGGCAGGCACCGAGGAAAGCCCCGGAGATACCATTATCTATGAGGGCCGTCGATTTAAGTCGTATCGCGGAATGGGGTCTGTCGAGGCCATGCAACAGGGTTCGAAGGATCGCTATTTCCAGGACGCCGAGGATGACATCAAAAAGCTTGTGCCGGAGGGTATTTCGGGAAGGGTTCCCTACAAAGGAACTGTTCAGGAAATCATGTATCAGATTGTGGGCGGATTGCGCGCCGGTATGGGATATTGCGGCGCAATTGATTTGCGGGCGCTGCAAGCAGCGAAATTTATTCGAATCACAAGCGCCGGTGTGAAAGAAAGCCACCCGCATGATGTATTCATCAGTCGTGAAGCACCCAATTACAGCTTGAAGTAAAGCGTATTCCCTTTTTTTGCTTTAACGCTCTTTCACAGCTGCTCAGGAGGTGGAATTCATCGCCTTGGGCCTTACATTTGCGGCCGTTCCTGAAAGGGAATACTATGACCAATGAATTTAATTAACCCGATCATGAAGGTGAAATCTATTGCTTTTTTGTGCGCATTCTTTGTATGTGTTGCATCCTCTGCTCAAGACAAAAATGCCGCTGTTCTCGTTGTCGACGGCGAACCAACCAGCCTCGAAGAGTTTGAAAATATTTTCAGGAAGAACAATCGCGATTCGGTGATTACGGCGCAATCGCTGAATGAATACATGGAGTTGTTCATCAACTTCAAGTTAAAAGTGAAAGAGGCTCGTGAAGCCGGCCTGGATACTGTCAAAAAATTCAAAACAGAACTCGATGGGTATCGAGCCCAATTAGCTCGTCCTTACCTCACGGATGCCGATAAACTGAATGATCTTGTGAAGGAAGCCTATGAAAACTATAAGCAGGAAGTTCATGCTGCTCATATCTTGATTAAGGTTGATCCTAACGCATCGCCTGCCGATACAGCGAAAGCCTACGCAAAGATTATGGCTATTCGCGAGCGTATCACCAAAGGCGAAGAGTTCACCGCTTTGGCTAAGGCAACAAGCGAAGACCCAAGCGCTAAGGAAAATGCGGGTGATTTAGGTTATTTCACCGCCTTTCAAATGGTCTATCCGTTTGAAAAGGCCGCCTACCAAACAAAGGTGAGTGAAGTTTCTATGCCCATCCGCACGCGCTACGGTTATCACCTTATTTATGTCTACGATAAGCGTCCGGCAAGAGGAGAAATGCATGTGGCACACATTGTTGTGAAGCCGAAATCAGAGGAAAACAGCGAGGCTAATGCTGACGCAAAGATTCAGGAAATCTACCAAAAGCTCCTTTCAGGCGAGTCAACTTTTGAGGAGTTGGCTGCTAAATACAGCGATGACCCTACGTCTGCCAAGAAAGGTGGTGAGTTGCCTTGGTTTGGTACCGGTAAAATGGTCCTGGAGTTTGAAGACGCTGCTTTTGAACTCAAGAACAACGGTGAATATTCCAAGCCATTCAAAACTGCTTTCGGTTGGCATATCGTAAAGCGTTTGGAATATCGCCCTCTGGCTTCCTTCGAGTCGATGGAAAAGGATATCAAAAACAAAGTATCCAAAGACAGTCGCGCCGAGCAAACAAAGAAGTCGTTCATTGAAAAGTTGAAGAAGGAATATGCCTATGGCGTGCATGAGGGTGAGTTGAACAAACTCATTGAAAAGGCCGACTCCAATGCGTTCGAAGGAAAACTGTACGTCAATAAAAAGTCATTGGAAAATCCTCTCATTAAAATGAACGGCTTGACAATTACAGTAAACGATTTCAACGAGTACATGCGCACCAAAGGCCGATCTAAGCCGGTTATGACGCCTGGCGATTACATCCGCTTATCGGCCAACAAGCTGGGTGAAGACAAATTGCTTCAGCTGGAAGATGCCAAGTTAGAGGAGAAATACACCCCATTTCGTTTGTTGATGAAGGAATACCGCGAGGGAATCCTGTTGTTTGAAATGACAGATCAAATGGTGTGGTCCAAAGCTGTGAAGGACACGGCCGGTTTGTCTGCTTACTACGAAGTCCATAAGGGTAACTTCATGTGGCCCGAGCGTGCCTCGGCGGTTATTTACACTTGCTCCAATGCCGACATCGCCAAAAAGGTGCGCAAAATGACCAAAGACGGAAAGGATAAATCGGCTATCGCGGGTGAACTAAACAAGGAATCACAACTGAATCTGCAAGTGCAAGAGGGCATTTACGCTCGTGAGGACAATGCAATTTTAGCCAATGCGAATTGGCAATTGGGACTCAGCAATGATATCGCTGACAATGATCAAATAGTGATTATTCATTTCAAGGAAATCATTCCTCCTTCGATCAAGAAACTCGATGAAGCGCGCGGCATGATTACTTCTGAATATCAAACTTATTTGGAGCAAGAATGGATTGCAGCCATGCGCAAGGAACACAAGTATACAGTAAACCAAGAAGTGCTTCACTCTATTAAGTAATGCATTTAAGGGCGCTTTTATTTCCGGCATTCTGCTGCTTGTTGGCCTCATGCAATTGGGGAGATGATCGTGCAGAGTTAATTGTCGAAATTGGCGATAATCAATTAACGAGAAAGGAAGTTTCAGACGTTGTACCCGACAACTCAACCGCTGAAGACAGCGCTTCGCTGGCCGATCACTACATTCATGATTGGATTACGAAACAGTTGATTATTGCCAAAGCGGAAAATAGTCTTCCGGATGATTTGAAGTCGTTCGAAGAGATGATTGAGAACTACCGAAGCTCCCTTCTTATCTACGCTTTTGAGCAAGAATGGGTGCGCCAAAAATTGGATACGGTGGTCAATGACCAGGAAATAGAACAGTATTACACGGAGAACGAAAAGAACTTTCAATTGAAAGACTACATCCTGAAAGTCAAGTTCTCTGCCATTGCAGCCGACAACAAGCAAATTCCTGCGCTGAAGAAACTCTTTAATTCAGCTAAACCGGAAGACCTGGTGAAGTGGCAACAGCTCTGTGTCGATCTAGGTGCAAGTTATTATTTCAATGAGGAGGAATGGCTCAAATGGGATGAGTTCATGCGGCAGGTACCCTTAGAGGTCTATGACATTGAGGGTTTTCTCAAAAAGAAAAATACCATTGAATTCGAAAAGGAAAACAATCTCTATTTGATTTCTATCACCGATTATCAATTAGCAGGAAGCAAATCTCCTATTAGTTTCGAGCGAGATAAGATTCGAGCGATGATAATCAATAAACGCAAATTGACATTGCTGGAAACCATGCGTCGTGATATTTATACCAAAGCGCAACAAGACGGCGACATTAAACTCTATTATACGAAGCAATGAAGTGGATAGCACTCCCGATTTTTTTGTTGATGACGCTGGCTTCTATTGCTCAGCCGGGTAAGGTTATTGACCGAATCATTGGAGTGGTTGGTAATGAAATCATCTTGCAAAGTGATTTGGAATCGTCGGTGTTGGAGATGACTGAGGGTAAAGGGTCGGATGACGCTTCCATGCGCTGCTCTATTTATGAGAATCTCCTCTATCAAAAACTTCTTCTCAATCAAGCCAAGCTCGATAGTATCGAGGTGAGTGATGGTGAAGTGCAGTCGCAAGTGGAACGACGAATTGATTATTTCGTGCAAATGTTTGGCAGTGTCGAGGAGTTTGAAAAGTATTACGGCAAGTCACAGGCACAGTTAAAAGAAGAATATTTCGACCTGATTAAAGACCAGCTGCTTGTTCAGAAGATGCAGGATAATGTTACCGGAAAGGTGAAGGTTACACCGGCGGATGTACTTCGTTATTATCAAACGTTACCCAAAGACTCCATCCCACTTATTGGCGAGCAAGTTGAATACTCCAAAATAGAGGTGGCTCCTAAAGTGCGCGAGTCTGAGGTACAGCGTATCATTCACATGATGGATTCCATCCGCATGAACCTCGCCATTGGAAAGTCTTCCATGACCCTCGAGGCAGCCAAGTGGAGCGAAGACCCCGGTTCTAGGTACAAGGGCGGATGCTATCCACTTCAGCGAAAGGGCTCTTTTGTGCCGGAATATGAAGCTGCCGTATACAATACTCCGGAGGGTTCTTATTCTCCCGTTTTCTCGACGGAATATGGTTATCACTTCGTCAAGGTCATTGAAAAGCGCGGAGATTTCTACGAGTCATGCCATATACTGATGTCACCCAAAGTGAAATCGGATGATTTGGATGTTGCTAGAAAAACACTCGACAAAATTGCGGGTTCTATCAATGATACCTTAACTTTTGCTCAGGCAGCGTTGAAATTCAGTACCGATGAAAGTTCGAAAAACCAAGGGGGAAAAGTCATCAATCAGGCAACCGGTGGAACGCGGCATGACGTGTCTTCACTGAGTGCGGAGTTAAACCTGGTGTTTATGGGCATGAAGCAGGGTGATAGGAGTGATGCCATTCTCGTTTCTGCTGAAGATGGCAAACAAGCCTATGTAGTGTATCACTTGGATAGCCGACTGCAGGCGCACGCGGCAAATATGAAAGACGATTACGATATTTTTAAGCAAGTGGCTGAAGCGCGCGCCAAGCAAACGGAAACAGATAAATGGATAAAGAAAAAAATAGCGGCCACATATATTAAAACCGACCCCGAGTACCTGGGTTGTTCAACGCAATTCTCGTGGCCTAAAAACAATCCTTAACAACTTGCGGGCTAGACACGGCGCTTTCGGTTTTACCTTCGCCTGACTTCCGTTTTAACATCTATACTGTATGTCTGATATTAAGTTCAATTCCGACGCTGAAGCAATTGATTCACTCAAGGGTCGATACAACGACTTGCAACGTGAAATACGCAAGGCTATCGTAGGGCAAGATGAAGTGGTCCGCGATGTGCTCATTTCTATTTTTGGTAATGGCCACTGTTTGTTGGTCGGTGTACCCGGATTGGCTAAAACGCTTCTGGTAAGTACTATCGGAAAATCCCTCGGGCTCTCTTTCAATCGAATTCAGTTTACGCCCGACCTGATGCCGGGCGATATTGTGGGTTCCGAAATCTTGGATGAGGCACGTAACTTCAAATTCGTGAAAGGTCCGATCTTCTCCAATATTATTCTGGCAGACGAGATAAACCGTACACCGCCTAAAACACAATCGGCACTTCTCGAAGCTATGCAAGAAAGAAGGATTACCTCAGGTGGTAAGACGTATGATTTGCCGTCACCATTTTTCGTTCTCGCTACTCAAAACCCCATCGAACAAGAAGGTACCTACCCTTTGCCGGAAGCACAGCTCGACCGCTTTATGATGAATATTTGGGTCGATTATCCTACGTTGAGTGATGAGATTCAAATCGTGAAATCGACTACAACGAACGCGGTCCCTCAAATTTCAAGCGTTGTTTCGGGACAGGAAATCGTCTTCTATCAGCAATTGATTCGCAAAATGCCTGTGCCGGATAATGTCATCGAGTATGCTGTTAAGCTCGTAGCGAAAACACGTCCGCAAAATGAATTGGCTCCTGCCATGGTAAACAATTTCTTGAGCTGGGGTGCAGGACCAAGAGCTTCTCAATTCCTCATCGTAGGCGCAAAATGTGTAGCTGCGTTGAAAGGAAAGTATAGTCCTGACATCGAAGATGTTCGAGCGGTGGCTGTGCCCATTCTTCGCCATCGTATCGTGCGCAACTATAAGGCAGAGGCCGAGGGTTACACCGTCGAGAAAATTATCAGCGAATTGCTCTAAGAGTAACTCTCGCGGGCATCAATCCAGGGAAGAGCCAGCGTTATGACTGCAAATCCGTGTGCGAGATTGTTGAAAGACAAAACTGCGATACTTCCGATTACCAGAAGTGCTACAGTGCTGTAATAGCGTGTTGGGCGAAAAAGCAGGCTTGCCGCCAGGCATGTGGTCATTCCCAATAGAGAGTAGGTAATCATTTTCCACAACCAACCGAATCCATCTGAGGCTTCGTACAGAAAGCTTCGCACTTCACTGGGCTGATGAATGAGGTAGTAAACAGTTTCGCCCTTCTGCCACTGAGCCGATCCCCACATGAAAATGGCTATGATCGAAACGACTAGAATGGTCTGAATGCGCATGGCCGCAATCGAAAGACTATTGAACCACTTTCGTGCGGAAGAATCGGTTTCGTAATGAACCGGAATTAACAAAAAGGCAAATTGTAACAGCAACACTGCACCCCAACCCAAAACACCCGGAGCTGCTTGGTAAAGTAGCATTCCGGTAAACCATCCTAAGAAACGAGGTATCCAGGAAAATCGAGCATTGCGAAGTCCGGCTATAAGCAGTATAGGGTGGGTAAAGTAAACCCACGCATAAATTTCAGGTTGATAGTAGAGGCGTAGAAATGCGTTTTCCAGCATGGAGTCTGACATGCCAAATCGAAATAGCACGTTATCATTACCCCAGAAGAGCCGGTGCTCCGGAATCGTAGTGATCCACAATACAAGGAGGAAGCATTGCACAATTCGTGGCATGAATCGCAAGGCACGATGCGCGGAAAAGCCATCGAAGTATAGAAACAGTTTCTTTATCATGGTGCGCCATATGGTGGAAAGGTGAAATAGGAAAGCTGTTGGGTGGATGCCGCGTGCATCTCGGGAATGAACTCGATGGCGGCTCGCAATTGAACGGAATCCGGATAGTGCTCATTGTTATAACGCTCTAGTCGCATTACGTAGTAAATGGCCTTGGCGTAAGTGCTGCTTTCCATGATTGTCTGTAATTCCACGCGGCCATTTTCGCTATACAAGTTATGGGTCAGTTGCCAGCGCAGTTCATCCACTATCGATTGCTCCATCCGTTCTGCCTTACTGCTGGGTTCATAGGAATAAGAGCCGGTGGCATCTTTCCAGTCACTCCAATCGCCTGTCTTGCTTTTTTGCCGAAACTCAAGTTCCATTTTATTGGTAGGAAGGTCGGAGCCTAGCTTGGACCAGGGTTGTTGAAATAGGGGCTGTGTATACCGGTTTTCTAACGATGAGCGCTCTGTTGATAGAGCACTAAGCGCACAGAGCGTGAAGTGGATGGTTAGAATGATACCACCAATGATAGCAGCGAGTAGTGTCTTTTTCATTTTCGTCTTCTAAGATAATTCTCGCTTTTTTTCAAAGGGTGCTTTCGCTGTAAGTTTGTCACAAATCAATGTTTAATGGTTGAAATAAAAGCAAATGATCCTTCCCTGCGCTCTTGGGTGCATGTGCCTGAGGGCTCCGACTTTCCAATACAAAACTTGCCTTTTGGAGTGTTTCGCACCGAGAGTCAGTTTCCACACGTGTGCTGCGCAATTGGCGAACAGCTCGTCGATTTGAAGGCGTTGCATGTGATGGGATATCTGGAAAACCTGCCATTCACGTTGGAAGATATGGTGAGCCCAACCTTGAATCGCTGTATGCGACATGGTAAGCAAGCTATGCGTGAATTGCGCAATCGTGTTTCGAAATTGCTACGCAGCGATATGCCCGACTTGCGCGACAAAGAACACCACGTGCGACAGGTGTTGTTTCGTCAAGATGAGGTTCAGCTGCTAATGCCTATTGCCGTTGGTGACTATACTGACTTTTATAGCAGCGAGGATCATGCACGCAATGTGGGTACGATGTTTCGTGATCCTGCCAAAGCACTTCTCCCCAATTGGAAGCATTTGCCGGTTGGTTATCACGGAAGAGCATCGAGTATCGTGATTAGCGGAACCCCTATTCATCGACCCATGGGACAAGTGAATGCAAGCGATGAAACGATACCAACGTTTGGACCTACCAAGCAACTGGACTTCGAATTGGAAATGGCCTTTGTAACGTTTGATGGAAAACCTCTCGGGCAACGCATAACAACCGCCGAAGCAGACGACTATATTTTCGGAATGTTGCTCTTCAACGATTGGAGCGCGCGCGATATTCAGCGTTGGGAATATGTTCCCCTCGGACCGTTTTTGGCCAAGAACTTTGCATCAACTGTATCGCCATGGGTTGTTACGTTGGATGCGCTAGAGCCGTTTCGTGTTCCGGGTCCCGAGCAGGAGCCCAAGGTGCTGCCGTATCTGGAGTACAGTGGAAACAAGAATATCGATATTCAACTCGAAGTTGCTATTCAACCTGAAAATGCGCAGGAAACCATTGTTTCACACAGCAACTACAAACACATGTATTGGAACATGACTCAGCAACTGGCTCATCACACCGTAAACGGATGTAACATTCGTTGCGGCGACATGATGGCAAGTGGCACCATCAGCGGGCCTCATGAAGGTTCGTATGGAAGCATGCTCGAGATTGCTTGGAAAGGAACGAAGCCGGTCGCAATGAACGACGGCTCGCAGCGAACGTTCATACAAGATGGTGATTCTGTAATCATGCGTGGCTATGCAGAGCGCGACGGAGTGCGCATTGGCTTTGGCTCGTGTGCAGCGAAAGTGTTACCTAACGAACCGTGAAGGTTTGTATCAAAGAAATAGTGGTATCTTCTTTTTTGAGCCTAATCTCAGTTTGCCTTAGCGCTCAAAAAGATATTGCCAATCAGCAAAATGCCTGGCTTGTTTATCTCGGAAACCATCGGCTATCCGATAAATGGGGTCTTCACACCGAGTACCAGTTCCGCCGAGCAGATGGTTTCCGGGAGTGGC
>Ga0315907_10001032_pt1 | contig 38314 bp, 32 predicted proteins | sample LakEriMetagenome_3_FD_203525 | JGI IMG/M metagenome (GOLD analysis project Ga0315907, IMG submission 203525) | Freshwater fungal communities from buoy surface, Lake Erie, Ohio, United States - Buoy 12 MA123 | ecosystem: Environmental > Aquatic > Freshwater > Lake > Lake biofilm | place: USA...
CATGGGGATCTTGTTGAGCAAACCAGGTATCAATACAACGGCCAGCAACAGAAAAACACCATGAAAAATGGCCGATAGTTTTGTTTTTGCACCGGCATTGATATTGGCGGTGGTTCGAACAATCACGGATGTCATCGGCAAACCTCCGATCAGGCCTGATAGCATGTTGCCAATGCCCTGTGCACGAAGTTCAGCATTGGCACTGGAGTATCGTTTCATGGGGTCCATCTTGTCACCGGCTTCCAGACAAAGCAGGGTTTCAATGCTGGCGACAATTGCGATGGTGGTTCCCACGATCCATACTTTAGGATTCATCCATCCATCAAAAGAGGGGGTTTGAAACTGGCCGAAAAAATCACTGACGGAACTCGCTGTTGGCAGGACCACCAAATGTTCATTGGCAATGATCCATTCGGGTTTGACGGATTTGAATAGTTCGTTCAGCAGGACGCCTGCAACAACGGCCACCAATGCGCCGGGTATGGCTTTGATCTTTTTTAGAGCGGGAACCTTGTTGAAAGCAATCAGGATACCGATGGAAATGATCGCAACCACCATGGCACCGGTATGGGCAAAGTTGAAAGCATGGATCAATTCACCCCAGAATCCTTCATCCACCTTCAACAATTGATAGGAAAAGAAATCTCCTTCGTGTTCGAGGTCGTATCCAATGGCATGGGGGAGCTCTTTCTTGATAATGATGATCCCAATGGCCACCAGCATACCTTCGATCACACTGGTTGGAAAATAACTGGAGATGCCGCCGGCTTTGGCTAGTCCCAATACGAATTGTATCAAACCAGCAATCACCACGGCCACCAGAAATGTTTCATATCCAAGATCGGTCACAGCTACCAAGATGATGGCGATCAATCCCGCTGCCGGACCGGAAACACTTACATGGGATTTACTGAGGGCTCCCACAACGATACCCCCAATCATACCGGCAATGATACCGGCGAAAGGAGGGGCACCGCTGGCAACGGCTATGCCAAGACAAAGGGGAAGGGCAACGAGAAAGACGACCATGCCTGACAAAAGATCGGCGCCCAGTGTTTTTTGATTTGATTCAATTGGATTCATTGTGGTATCAATTCTGTTAAGGAACCAACAGGCGGTGTTGATTCAATGAATAATGTTGAAGGGTTTGGTTACCTGCTAGGTTGGGTTGATATTAATCGATAGCCTGCAGCGGTGGCTGGGTAGGGGTATCGTCTGATAAGCGGGACGCATATTCAAAGCAGTATGCTTGTGCTTTGGAATTTGTCTGTTCGATCACTGTATATTGGGAGCCCCATGGGTGAAAATAAAATTCGTTTTTTTTTAGGTCCTCATTCCCCTCCGAATTTTTTTCATCCATGTCGGTCGATTGTAAAACTTCTTCAACCATTTGATTACCATACAACATGGAGCCAACCTCTTTTAGGGGAAGTAGTTGTGTTGAAATCAACACAAGAAATGATATGGTCATCCATTTATTCAACACTCTTCAAAACTAAAGTTTCAACTTCAATTACACAATAACCTGGGATCAAAAGATTGTAAAATTTAAATATTCAAGCCGCCACAGGCACTGATGACCTGGCCCGTGATATAGCTGCTTAGGTCAGAAGCCAAGAACAGGGTGGTATTGCCTATTTCCTCCGCAGTACCAAACCTGCCCAAAGGAATCTTGGCCAGATAGGCCTGTGCTCCTTCACTCTCCTTGAGATAGTGGGTCATGTCGGTTTCAATGAAACCGGGGGCGATGGCATTGCAACGAACATTGCGGCTGCCCAGCTCCTGTGCGATGGATTTGGTGAAACCAATGATACCTGCTTTGCTGGCGGCATAGCTAGACTGCCCTGCGTTGCCTCTGATGCCAATGATGGAACTCATGTTGATGATCGATCCTTTTCTCGCTTTCATCATGGGGCGTATGACTTGTTTGGTCATGTTGAAGACGCTTTTCAAATTCACTTCCATCACATCATCCCATTGCTCGGGTGTCATGCGCATGAGCAGGTTGTCTTTGGAGATCCCGGCATTGTTGACACAGATATCGACGGTTCCAAATTCTTTGACTACATCATTCACGAAAGCTTCCGACTCGGCAAAGTTACCAGCATTGCTTCTCCAAGCCTTGGCCTTTACCCCCATGCTTTCCAGCTTGGCTGTGAGGGAAGCTGCTTTTTCAGCACTGCTTTCGCTGACATAGGTGAAGGCAATATGGGCTCCATGTTCGGCGAGTTTGATGGCGATGGCTTCACCGATTCCTCTGGCTGCACCGGTCACAATGGCGATCTTGTTTTCGAGAAGTTGCATGGTCAGAAAGTTTCGTGCAAGATAAGCAATTAGTGGGTTGTGGGTTATTGGTTGTGGGTTATCGGATTTGGGTTGATTGGAGAATCTCTTCAAGGATGATTCGATCGTTGCTGAGGCGGGGGACCTTGTGTTGCCCGCCTAATTTATTCTTTTGTTTGAGCCATTGGCTGAAACTGCCCTGCGCCAGCGAATGGACAATCGGCCTGCGCAGGGCGATGTTCTTGTGCCGCTTGGCTTCATAATCGCTGTTCAGGGTCTTGAGGTTGCTGTCCAATATTTCGATGAAGCGGTTTATGTCAGCAGGTTCTTTTTCAAATTCGATCAGCCATTCGTGTGCGCCATTGCCTTCATCGCTGAAATAAACCGGACCGGCTGTATAATCCACTACGGCTGATGCTGTTGCCCTGCAAGCCTCAGCCATTGCACGTTCGGCATTGTCGATGATCAGTTCTTCACCGAACGCATTGATGAACAACTTTAATCGGCCTACAACTTTCACACGATAGGGTTGGAGGCTGGTAAATTCGATCGTATCTCCGATCAGGTAGCGCCAAAGTCCCCCATTGGTACTGATCACAGGGGCATATGGTTGTCCGAGTTCCACATCTTTCAGTCCGATGGTCCGGGGATCATCTTTACCATATTCTTCTTTGGGCATGAATTCAAAAAAGATCCCATGATCGAGGTATAATAACATGCCTTCTGAACCCGGTATATCCTGTGCCGCAAAGAACCCTTCGCTGGCATTGTACATTTCCAGATAATGGATGTCCTCGCCGATCAGTTTTTTGAATTGTTCTTTGTAAGGATGAAAAGAAACACCTCCATGGAAATACATTTCCAAAGAAGGCCAAACTTCTTTCATGTTTTTTTTGCCGGTCAGTTCCAGTATTCTTTGGAACAGCACCAGGGTCCAGGTAGGAACTCCTGATACGGAGGTGACATTTTCCTGCAGGGTTGTTTGTGCTAGCTTTTCGATCTTTTCCTCCCATTCATCCATCAATGCGATCTTCAGGTCCGGTGTCCTGATCCAGTTTCCCCAAAAGGGGGTATTCTGCATGAGCACAGCACTCAGGTCTCCAAAATGTGCTTCGTCATGAAGGTTGCTGATCGTATGACTTCCTCCAATGACCAATCCCTTTCCGGTCAGCAGATCCGATTCAGGATTGTGCATATAGTACAGCGTTAGTATGTCTTTGGCAGCCTTGTAATGGCCATCTACCAGGCTCTCGTGGCTGACAGGGATGAACTTGCTTTTGTCGGATGTGGTGCCACTGCTTTTGGCAAACCAATGGATGGGCGTATTCCAGAGCAGGTTTTGTTCTCCTGCCATGATCCTTTCCACATAGGGTTTGAGATCCTGGTACTCATGGATGGGAACTGCTTGTTTGAATGCTTTTGTGGTAAATAAATTTGAAAATTGGTGTTGTCTCCCAAACTCGGTGTACTGTGCTGCCGTCACCAGATCCTGCAACACTTCCCTTTGTGCTGAAATAGGATGTTGTATCCAGGCATCGATGCGCCAAGAGCGCAATCTTGCCAGCGTTGATATGGCAGGACTCAGGATCTTCATGGTTCTGTTGAGGCTCAGCGATCGCCGAAAAGTGACTCCTGACGGGCCTCTTCGTGAAGATAATCTTTTCTTTTCAGTTCAAAATTCCTTCCGAGATAGAGTTTTCTTACTTGTTGATCTTCCGCAAGTTCTTCGGCTGAACCATGCTTGAAAATCTTGCCTTCAATGAGCAAATAAGCACGATCGCATATGGAGAGGGTCTCGTTCACATTGTGATCGGTGATCAGTATCCCGATGTTTTTAAACTTGAGTTTGGCCACTACGGTTTGTATGTCTTCCACCGCAATCGGATCGACGCCTGCAAAGGGTTCGTCCAGTAGAATGAATTTGGGATCCACTGCCAGTGCCCTGGCAATCTCGGTTCTCCTCCTTTCACCCCCGCTGAGGGAATCGCCATTGTTTTTTCGCACATGGGTAAGCCTGAATTCAGTGAGGAGGTCTTCGAGTTTGTCTTTTTGTTCTTTCTTGCTCAGTTTGGTCATTTCCAATACAGCAGCAATATTGTCTTCCACGGATAGCTTTCTGAAAACGGAAGCTTCCTGGGGCAGGTAACCTATGCCCATCTGTGCCCTCTTGTACATCGGCAGTTTCGTGATGTTCAGGTCATTCAGAAAGACCTCTCCTTCGTCAGGTTTGATCAAACCCACGACCATGTAGAACGAGGTGGTCTTGCCAGCTCCGTTGGGACCGAGCAGTCCCACGATCTCACCTTGTTTGAGTTCAACAGATACCTGGTTTACTACCGTTCTGTTCCGGTAACGTTTGATCAGGTTATTGGTATGAATGGTCAGGCTCATGGCTTTGGCAAAAGTATCGAATTTCATCAGCATATTATTGTAGTTTTGCTTGCCAATCAAACCTGGTATTGTTAATATGAAAGTCATCGACCATCTTCGTCAGACAAAAGACACCCTGGTGTCTTTTGAAGTGCTGCCTCCCTTGAAAGGAAAGAATATATCCTCTCTGTACCAGCATCTGGATCCCCTGATGGAATTCAAGCCCTCTTTTGTCAATGTTACCTATCACAGGAGTGAACATATTTTCAAGAAGAAAGCTGATGGAACTTTTGACAAAGTAGAGGTTCGCAAGCGTCCAGGAACCGTGGGAATTTGTGCTGCCATCATGAATCATTACCAGGTAGATGCAGTGCCGCATTTGATTTGTGGTGGATTTACCAAAAGAGAAACAGAGGATGCATTGATCGACCTGAACTTTCTGGGTATTGACAATGTACTGGTATTGAGGGGGGATGCTACCAAAAACGAATCAAGCTTTGAGCCGGAGCCGGATGGCAACCGTTATGCCATTGATCTGTTGAAGCAGGTAGACCGACTGAACAATGGCATCTATCTGGAAGAAGATATCCGCGATGGTTTTCGCACCAAATTTTGCATGGGTGTGGCAGGATATCCTGAAAAGCATTTTGAAGCGCCTAACCTGGAGATCGACATGAAGCATCTGAAGGCCAAGGTAGATGCTGGTGCAGAATACATTGTGACACAGATGTTCTTCGACAATGCGAAGTTTTTTGCTTTTGTCGACAAATGCAAAGAAAACGGAATCAATGTTCCCATCATACCCGGACTCAAACCCCTCACCAACAAAAAACAGTTGACGGTCATTCCAAGAATTTTTCATGTAGACCTTCCCAATGAATTGATAGAGGCCATGAACAAGACAAAAACGGATGAAGAAGCAGAGAAAGTAGGAGAGCAATGGCTGATCCATCAGTCCAAGGAACTCAAAAAATCAGGTGTTCCTGTATTGCATTATTATACCTTGGGTAAGCCCAAGATTATTTACAATGCCGTCAAAGAAGTTTTCTAAAACGTTTTGTCCAGTAATTTTTTCCAGTTTGCCTGATGGATCACAACAGGGTATTTTTTCTTCAGGCTCTTGATCCAGTTGTCTTCCAGCTCTAGTTGGTAGTCATTGATGACTGCTCCTCTTGCTTCCTCGAAAGTTTTGATGCCAGGGTCATTGAATTTTTTGGTCAAGAGATGGAAGCTCGATGATCCATCTGATATGTTTGTGAAAATTGCAGAGACGAATCCGGCTTTTGCCTGCGCTGTTCCCACACCCTGAAGTTCATTGGCTTCATATCTTCCGCTGTCCACCAGTGCGTTTTCTGAGATGGTTTTGAGCAAGGAAGCGATGGACGGGTTGGCATGGAAGTTTTTCTGTGCAGCCATCGCATCTTCCTCATGCTGAAAAGTGAATGTATAGGCAAAGACTGAATTTTTCCACTGATAGGTTTCTTTTCTGGAAGCATGGAATTTTTTCAATTCCTCCGCGTCACTGGCTGCCTTTCCCCATACATTTTTGTCCATGATCTCGAAGAGCAAATTACCATCCCTAAAATCATTGACCAAGGCGGCGTATGGTGGGCTGAACAGAGAAAGCCTCTTGGCTATATAGGCTTCTTTTTCAGGTGTATTCGCTGTGAGCCCATATTTACCAATACTTTTTTCAATCATTTTTATGGCAGCAATCTCTTTTCTTTCATCTTGCAAAACAAGATTTTTCCATTCTTCTTCGGCTGTTTTGAAGTTGCTGTTGATTTTTTGTACCGCTGCCAATTGCAAAACATGAAAGCCATATGCGGTGCTGAACAGGGGAGAAACATCTCCTGTTTTTTTCAAGGCCATTGCCTGTTCTTCGAAAAGGAGTTCATATTTGCCCACTGGAATTTCGTTCATGAAGCCACCCAAAGCAACAGTGCTTCGATCGTCTGAGTGAAGCAGGGCTAAGCTGTCAAACGAAACTCCTGAAAGAATTTTTTGGTAGAGGCTGTCTGCCTTTGATTGATAGGGTTGTTTCGAAGCATCAGTGAGTCCTTCCGGCACAGCAACCAGGATATGTTTGTAAGAACGTTTACTTTCAATGGCCCTTGAAGAGATCCGTTTGAAAATATGGAATCCCGTATTGCTTTCAATGGGGGTTGTATAGGCTCCTTCCTCAAGGGCATAGATGGCTGATTCGAAGAAGTAAGGAAGGGTAAAGGCGGTTATATAACCCAAGACAGCTTTGTTTTGCTTGATGGCAGGATCATCCGATTCACTGAGAGCAATGGTAGTGAAATCTCTCCCGTTTTGCAATGCTGCATATGCCTGTTGGGCTCTTTCTTTTGCGGTAACCTTTTCTTTGCTGATAAAGATATGGGCAACCTTGATCTCCAAGAAAGATCTTTCATAGGCTTGTCTTACCAAAGAATCCAAAGTAAACTGATCCAGTAAGTACAAGGGTTTGAGTTGCTCTTCAAATCCAGCAAGATCTGCTTTTTGATTGGGCAGGGTATCAAGCCTCAGGTCTTTGGCAGCCTGAACTTTCAGTTTATACCGGATAAAAAGGTCGAGGTAGTCTTCCATGGCCTTTTTGAGATTACCGGAATCGGTATGGTTCCTGTTAAATGCATACAGAAATTCTTTCTCAGAAACAGCTTTGCCGCCATAGCTAAATAGCTGTTGAGCCTTTACCTGAAGCGAAAGACAAATCAGTATAACCGGCAGCAGCTTCTTCAACATATTATGGTACGTTGGCAGCTTTTTTCTTGAACTCGATAAAGTCATTCACCTGTAAATAGGTCAGTTTTTTGGCAATGATGTTTTTGTCTTTGTCGAGCAAATAAACCATGGGGGTTTGGTAAACATCGTAAAGCTGTCTGTATCCGGGTTGATTGGCTTTGTAAATCCTTTCTTTTGTTTCTTCGGTTTGATAAATGTGAATCCAGTCTTTTAGTTTGTGTTCACGGATATAATTCAGCCAATTTTGTTTGCCACCATCTGTCATCACCCCGATCAATTTGACTCCTTCTTTTTTCCATTTGGCCTGGAAGATGGAATCCATTTTGGGTACTTCCTCCTTGCAATGTCCACAGGTAGGGTCCCAAAAACAGACAACCGTAAAAGGGGCCTGAACAGCATAGAGGGAGAAAGCTTTTCCGAGGGTATCAACCATCGGGAGCTCGGCTGCTTTTTTACCGATCACATTGGCCATGAGTGAATATCCACGGTCGAAGATGAATTTTTTGTATTTCTCATTCATCCAGCTCTCTGCCTGTCCCGTCATGTAGTATTTCTCAAAGAGATGGACAAATACAGCATCTTGTCCCATGTATTTCGGATTCACGTATTTGTCTGTCAGACTGGAGAGTATGTATTTGAACATCTCCTCATTGGGTTTGGCAGCAGCCAGCATTTTGTCTACATACTGGATGAGAGAGTCTGATTGCTGTGGCAGAACTTCATCATAATAGCGGTCAAATTTCCCTTGTAGTACCGGAGTCCGAATCAGTCTGTCGTCTGTGAATTTTATGCCATCCCAGTAATGATCCTTATAGTAGTTGTATGCGTAGATGCTGTCATATTTGCCACCCGGATGTTTGTCGCCTGTTGGCACCTCAGGATCTTTCAGCAAATTGAAGATCGAGGTTAGCAGGTGCTTGGGGTATTTTGCCTGCAATCCGTCTCGGTAAACTTGCATCTCTTTGCTCAAATTGGTCATATTCGATTGAATGGATGCTTTTGCAGCCTCATCTTTAGCAGCATTCAATTGATTTCTCAATGCGCCTATTTTGCTGCCGATCTCAAAGGATTTTTTTTGATAATCGCCAAAGATCGTATTGTCAGGTGACCCATCATACCGAAGCTTCATCACCAGGTCTGAAGTGTCTGCCCATACACTGAATTTTTGTTGCTGATCGATCATGCATTCTACCCATCCGTTCTTTTCAGGGAAAACGATCATGTAGATACCGCCCAATAATTTTTTGGTACCGGCAAAGACTGCATCACCAGTTGGAGATACCTTGGAGGAATCAATCAGGTATTGTTTGTTTCCAAAATGATAAGCCAGGTAATAGTAGCCCTTGTTAAAGGGCTTGATATTGGCTTTGATCTCATAGGCATTCTGTGAAGAAGCATTCAGTAACATCAACAATCCTATTAACAGCAGGGGGAAGCGCATGCTATAAATTTTTGTAAAAATAAGCACAATTCACAAGGCTTTCGTGATAAGTCAAGTTCTTGTACACGGCAACGAGCAGCATTTTAACATTACCTTTGCGCCATGCGCAAAAAGAAAAATCCTGTGTTGGAACAATTGGCAGTAAATGCCTATGCAGCGGGTGGAAAATCCATCGCAAAGATGGAGGGGAAAGTGGTGTTTGTTGAGGGGGCTGTTCCTGGAGATGTGGTGGATGTCAGGTTGTCAAAGAACATGAAGGATTGGGCAGAAGGAAAAGCCATTAGGTTTCACGCTTATTCACCGGAAAGAGTAACCCCTTTTTGTGAGCACTTTGGTATATGCGGAGGTTGCAAATGGCAGATGCTTCCCTACGAGAAACAATTGCAATACAAACAGGAAGAAGTAGAGCAGCAGATGAAGCGGATTGGGAAGTTGAACCTACCTGCCTTGATGCCCATAGCAGGATCGGCAGAAACCACACAATACAGAAACAAGCTTGAATTCACTTTCAGTTCCAAAAAATATTTCACGGAGGCAGAGATTGCCACCATGGAGATGCCGGAGGAAGGTCCCCGTGGTTTGCCTTCTATTCCTGCGCTGGGATTTCACGTACCCGGATCCTTTGATAAAGTGATTGATATCCGCCAATGTCATCTGCAGGCTGAGCCCAGCAATGCCATTCGCAACCAATTGCGGGAATACGCCTTGTCACAAGGATATTCCTTCTATGATATCCGCAACCACAATGGCCTGTTGCGCAACCTCATGATCAGGCTTTGTACTACAGGCGATCTGATGGTAAATTTGGTATTGGGTGAGGAAGATAAAAATGCGATCAATGGGTTGATGGAATTTCTCCGGACTTCCTTTCCGCAGATCAGTTCCCTGTTTTATACCGTGAACCGCAAATTCAATGACAGTTTGCATGATCAGTCGCCTGTTCTCTACCATGGCAAAGCCTTTGCCATTGAGGAGTTGGGTGGCAAACGATTCAAGGTGGGCCCCAAATCTTTTTTCCAAACCAATACAAAGCAGGCTGAAGTCCTTTATTCCATCACCAAGGAATTTGCCCTGCTCACCGGCAACGAAGTGGTGTATGATCTTTATTGCGGAACTGGCAGCATCGGCATTTTTGTGAGTGACAAGGCCAAAAAAGTGATTGGTGTTGAGTTGATCGAAGAAGCCATCGAGGACGCCAAAGAAAATGTTGCACTGAACAATATTGCGAATGCTCATTTTTTTGCAGGGGATGTAGCGGCTGTTTGCCATGAGGAATTTTTCATTGAACATGGAAAGCCAGATGTCATCATTACAGATCCGCCCAGGGCTGGAATGCATGAGAAACTGGTGAATCAGATCTTGGCCATGCGCGCGCCGGTAGTGGTTTATGTGAGCTGCAATCCTGCCACCCAAGCCCGGGACCTGCAATTGTTGGGAGAAGCCTATGAAGTAACTGCCATCAGGCCGGTTGACATGTTCCCCCATACCCATCACATAGAAAATGTAGTACAACTGAAGTTGAAAGGCAATCCTTAAATTTGCGCTACAAATCATTTTATGGAATCAGAGATCAGGCCGGGGAGGTTTCAGGTGCTTCCAGTTGTCATCAAGAATTTGATCATCATCAACGGATTGGTATGGCTGGCGCAGATCACCATTGGCCAGGACCTGCTATCGGTTGAGGATCTTTTTGCCTTGCATCATTTCAGTTCGGTGCACTACAAGCCCTGGCAGTACATTACTTACATGTTCCTTCACTCCTCCAGTTCTTTTTTCCATATTCTCTTCAACATGTTCGCGCTCTGGATGTTTGGATCCACGTTGGAAAATCTCTGGGGACCTGCAAGGTTTCTTGCTTTTTACCTGGTTTGCGGATTGGGTGCAGGGATCACACAGGCCCTTGCGCTCACCTATGATATTTCCCAATACAATCAAATGTTTGCAGCGGGACAAATAGGCGTGGATGAATTGTATGTGTTGACCAACATGCCAACCCTGGGTGCCTCCGGTGCTGTCATGGGCATTTTTGCAGCTTTCGCCTATACCTTCCCCAACAGCCAGATGATCATCCTCCCGATACCCTTTCCCATCAAGGCCAAGTGGGCCTTGTTAGGCCTGGCGTTATTGGATCTCTTTGGTGGCGTATACAGCAATGCGTCCGGGATCGCACATTTTGCCCATTTGGGAGGTGCTGCAGTGGGTATCGTGATTGTAATGATCTGGAACAGAAAGAACAGAAGACATTTTTACTGATTAAACCAAAGGTCCATGGGATACAGGGATTATACAGGAAAGAGCAGGACCAACCTCTTGAATACAGCCAACCCGCTGGTGATGCTGATCATTCTTCAGATCATTTTTTTCATCCTGCTGAATTTTATCAAAAGCATCTATACATTTTCAAGCTTGCAGGAAGAGGCCTTCTTCCGAAACATTTATCATTGGTTCATCATGCCGGCCGACTTGATGAAATTTTTTCAAAGGCCTTGGACCCTCATCACCATGCAGTTTTCAGAGGTCAGGTTGATGATTGTCATCAGCAATCTTATATGGTTATGGACCTTTGGATTTTTGGTGCAGGACCTGATCGGTAACGACAAGCTTTTTCCTATCTATCTCTACAGTGCCAGCGCAGCAGGTTTGGTTTTCATGGCGATGGTCAACATCCTTCATCCCGCAGAGACCACTCAGTTTTTTTACAATGGCCCATCTGCAGGCATCATGGGGCTGGCCGTGGCTGCCACCACCATTTCCCCCAAATACAGGTTCTTCCCGATGGTTGGAGGAGGCATTCCCTTGTGGATCATTACTGCGATTTATTTTCTGCTCAATACCACCGCTTTTTTCTCCAGACCGGTACTGTTGCTACCAGTGCTGTCTTCGGCGCTGATGGGTTATCTGTTCATCTTTCTGCTGAACAAAGGAAATGACTTGGGGGATTGGATGAACAGTTTCGCCAGGTGGATGTCGAATCTTTTTACTCCGGGAAAAAGAAAAAGTACCCATACCAAACTTGCCTCTTTTTATCAGCAGGGAAACCGATCTCCCTTTAACAAGAAAAGCATTGTTACCCAACAGCGCATTGACGCTTTGCTGGACAAGATCAACCAAAAGGGGTATGATATGCTGACAGAGGAAGAAAAAAAATTTTTGAAGGAAGCCAGCAATGAGGATCTTTAATTCTACGCTATGTTAACCTTTCTCAGGTGGTTTTCAACGGGGGTAATGTTTATCATCAATGTATTATTTGCCCTGTTGTTTCTTGCCTGCAGCTTCGCTTCTCACCTGCATCCCAGAGATTGGTGGTTTACCGGATTCCTGGGTTTGTTCTATCCTGTTTTTTTTGTGGTCATGCTCTTGTTTCTTCTTTTCTGGCTGCTGCTGAAGAGCAAGAAAATATTCTTGCCGTTACTGGTACTGGTGGCAGGTGCAGGTAATTTCCTCCTGCACATGGGATTTCATTTTGGAAGCAACTTCGAGGTTGAGAAAAAAGCGACAGGCAGCATCCGCATCATGAGCTGGAACTTGCGGCATTTTATTCCATTCGATGAAACCGGTTTCAAACCCAGTCGCCAGGAACATGAAAGAAAAATTTTTGATGAAATTGAGAAGAACCATCCCGATCTGATCTGTTTCCAAGAGTTTTTATCGATGCCCAAAGCAGGAGAGGCTGATCCGATGCAAATCCTTCAAAAAATGGGATACCGCTATCATCGTTTTGCCGGTCAGGATCTTTTTAGGACCCAACAATACAGCGGTATTGCAATTTTTTCAAAACTTCCCCTTGTCGGTGGAGGGGTATTGCCCTATTCGCCCAATGAAGAAGGGAATGCTGAGAACACAGTTTACGTAGATGTAGTTTCCCATAAGGATACCTTCAGGGTTTATTCAATCCACCTGCAGTCATTTGGTTTTGGCAACCGTGAATACAAGGCATTGGATGATGTTCGTTCGGAAGGCAGCAGTGTATTGGAGTCCAGGCATGTCATCAGAAAGATGCGCAACACTTTTTACTGGCATGGGTTGCAGGCTGATTTTATTGCGGCCGAAGTGGGTCGGTCACCTTATCCTGCCATGGTGATGGGAGACCTGAATGATGTTCCTGGATCTTATGCCTACACGGTTGTCCGTGGAGACAGAAAGGATGCTTTTTTGGAAAGGGGAATAGGATTGGGAGCAACCTTTACCAGTTCATCTTCTATTGTACTGCAAATGATCCCTACACTGCGGATCGATAATATTTTTCTTCCGGCACAGATGACGGCAGAACAGTTTGCCACCGGAGGCAAGCGGTTGTCTGACCACTCCTATCTGGTGGCGGATATCCGGTTGAAATAGATACCCTTTGTTTATCTTTGCAGCCACAATCGTGCTTATGGCTTTGCAAGTATACAATTCACTGACCCGTCAAAAAGAAGCATTTCAATCCATCATCCCCGGAAAGGTGGGCATGTATGTATGCGGACCTACTGTCAGTGGCGAAAGTCACTTGGGGCATGCAAGGCCTTTCATCACTTTTGACATTGTTTATCGTTACCTGAAGCACCTGGGGTATTCCGTTCGTTATGTCCGCAACATCACGGATGCCGGTCATTTTGAAGAGGAAGGAAGAGAGAGTGAAGACAAGATCTCCAAGAAAGCGGTACTGGAAAAACTGGAACCCATGGAATTGGTACAAAAATATACCAATCTCTTTCATTGGGCCATGCGCGAGTTCAACAATCTTGAACCCAGTATAGAGCCAACTGCAACTGGACATATCGTTGAGCAGATCGTAATGATCGAGAAAATCATTGCCGATGGCTATGCGTATGTGGTGAATGGATCGGTTTATTTTGATGTAGACAAATACCACCGCGATTTTGGCGCAAAGGGGATGCAATATGGTATTTTGAGCGGAAGGGTTCTGGAAGAACAACTCGAGACAACCCGTGAGCTGGAATCACAGGATGAAAAGCGCAACAAACAGGATTTTGCCCTTTGGAAAAATGCAGCACCTGAACACATCATGCGTTGGCAAAGTCCATGGGGCATAGGTTTCCCGGGTTGGCATATCGAATGTTCGGCCATGAGCACCAAGTACCTGGGTGAGGAGTTCGACATCCATGGTGGCGGCATGGATTTACAGTTTCCGCATCATGAATGTGAGATCGCACAGAGTGCCGTATGCAATCACCGCATCCCTGCACGCTATTGGCTCCACAACAACATGATCACCATCAACGGCCGCAAGATGGGTAAGAGCTATAACAATGTGATCAAGCTCAGTGAACTCTTTGCAGGCACGCATGAATTGTTGACACAGGGGTATTCACCCATGACCGTTCGTTTTTTCATCTTGCAAACCCATTACAGGAGCACGCTGGATTTCAGCAACGAAGCCTTGCAGGCAGCGGAGAAGGGATTGAGAAGGTTGTGGGATGCCTTTACACAACTCAACAAGTTTGATATCTCAAACAACAATATCACAGCAGGAGACCTTGATCTTGAGGCACAATGTTATACAGTTCTCTCCTCACTGGATGAGCACATGAACGATGACCTCAATACGGCGAGGGTCTTGGCAGGATTGTTTGAGCTGGTGCCCGTGATCAATTCCATCAAAGATGGACTTGTAGCGAAGAACGCCCTCACTACCGCTACCATGCTGATGATGAAAGAAAAGTTCAACACCTATCTGGTTGACATATTCGGACTCAGGGAAGAGCGCAAACAGGATGACCAAAAGCTTTCTGCAGTGCTGCAGCTGATCGCTGATATCAGAAAAGATGCGAGGGCGAAAAAGGACTTTGCCACGTCCGACAAGATCCGCAACCAGTTGCTGGAAGCGGGCATTCAATTGAAGGATGAGAAGGATGGGGGCGTGAGTTGGGAATTGATCTGATGTCCTAAGACCTTTATTGTAATTCTTTCCAGAGCAGATCCTTTAGTTCTTGCAGCCCGGTTCTTGATACCGAAGAAATGAATAGGTGGGGAATTTTTTTTGGCAATTCTTTTGCGATCGCCTCTTTCAGTTCATCATCCAGCATATCAGATTTGGAAATGGCGATGATGAATTTCTTGTCAAGCAATTCAGGATTGTATTCTTCCAGTTCCTTCATCAGGATCTCCAGTTCCTTTTTATGGTCCTTGCTGTCGGCGGGTATCAAAAAGAGCAGGACGGGATTCCTTTCAATGTGACGGAGAAATCGATGTCCCAATCCTCTGCCCTCTGCCGCTCCTTCGATGATTCCAGGTAGATCAGCCATGCAAAAAGACCTTCCATCTCTGTATTCTACCATGCCCAGTTGGGGCGTCAATGTGGTAAAGGCATAGTCGGCGATCTTGGGTTTGGCAGCAGTGATGGAAGAAAGCAAGGTTGATTTACCTGCATTGGGAAAGCCTACCAGTCCCACATCTGCCAGCACTTTCAACTCCAGGACCTTCCAACCTTCTGAGCCCGGCTCTCCTGGTTGTGCATATTCGGGTGCCTGGTTGGTGGCTGTGGCAAAATTCTTGTTACCCAATCCTCCTCTTCCTCCCCGCACCCAAATCAGTTCCTGTCCGTCTTCCAGTATCTCGCCATCTTGACTTTCTGCTTCCTCATCATAGGCAACTGTACCCAGGGGAACTTCGATGATGATGTCTTTCCCATCTCGGCCAGTCATGTTGTTCTTGTTGCCCCCTTGTCCGTTTTCAGCGATCACATTTTTATAATACCGGAGATGGAGCAGGGTCCATAGATTTTTGTTGCCTCTCAGGATGATATGACCACCCCTTCCTCCATCACCGCCATCTGGCCCCGCTTGGGGATTGAATTTGGTGCGCATGAAGTGTTTGCTGCCAGCGCCACCGTGGCCGCTTTTGCAGAAAACCCTGATCTGGTCGACAAAATTGGACTTTTCCATTGGGGAGCAAAGATAAGCATTAGGGGCGAGGCCTACCAACCAAGGTTGGTAAACATGCTATGGGATGAGGATAGGGGAAAAGGGATGAGGGACAGTGACGAGGGGCAATGCCTAGGGTCAGTGACAAGGTACTAGATACGAGTGGGGGAACGTAGAAATGTTGTAATTTTATCGTGATATGAAGATCGTTCGACTATTTAAGAACAAATTTCTGATTGCCACTGTATTTTTTGTGGTATGGATGATGTTCTTTGACCACAACAATATCTTTTTGCATGTGCAATACCGAACTGAGCTGAATGATCTGAAAAAAAGCAAGGAATACTACAAAGAACAGATTGGCAAAACCCGCAAGGAAGTGGAGCTGTTCAAAACCAATCCCAAGTGGATGGAAAAAGTTGCCAGGGAGCAGTATCTCATGAAGCGAGACAATGAAGATGTTTTCGTGATCAAGGAGCAGTGATATAACGCAGTATTCGATTTTATTTTTTTGCTGACAGACAATAACGGAACGCATACCGCGTTTTCACGACAAGCAGGTTCAATTCCAGACAATCTGCTCACCATTCCATTCTTTATCCTATTGTTGATCGTTGAATCCACCTATCCTTTGTCAATTTGATTTATTGATAAAAGGCTGATTATGAATTCGTTAAATATTGATAGTATGCTCCGCTACCTTTACAATGAAATGTCTGCTGAAGAAAGCCAAAGCTTTATAAGGATGATCAATGTCAATGCTGCCATGATGGAACAATTTGCAGAGATGAAAGAAGGTATGGATCTATTGAACAGCCTTTTGTTAAGTCCCTCCCCTCGTTCTGTTGACCGCATCATGGCCTATGCTGCCATCAATGGTCTGTCCATGCAATAACCTTATCCTTTCGGATTTTTCTTATAGTACAAACAAAGTGCTGTCAGTTTGCAGTCCTGGCATTTTGGGTTGCGCGCCAGGCAAGTATACCTGCCATGCAGTATCAGCCAATGATGGGCTTTGTGCACCAAGTCTTCCGGAATATTCTTGATCAGTTGTTTTTCTGCTGACAAGGGCGTCTTGGCCCCCCTGGTCAGTCCCAGTCTCGCTGAAACCCTGAACACATGGGTATCCACTGCCATATTGGGTTGCTTGTCAATCACCGATGTGATAACATTGGCTGTCTTTCTGCCTACGCCCGGAAGTTTCACCAATTCCTCTACAGTCATGGGTACTTCGCCTCCAAAATCAGTGATCAGCATTTGTGCCATGCCGATCAGGTGCTTGGTTTTGTTGTTGGGGTAGGAGATGCTTCTGATGAGCGGGAAGAGTGTATCAAAATTGGTTGATGCCAGGGAAGCAGGATCCGGAAATTTCCGAAAGATGGCCGGCGTGGTCATGTTCACCCTTTTGTCAGTGCATTGCGCAGACAATATCACTGCGATCAGCAACTGAAAGGGATTGTCGTAATACAATTCTGTTTCGGCTTCCGGCATGTTCTCCTGAAAATGAGCGATCACGGCATCATATCTTTCCTGCTTTTTCATGCATCAAAATTAAAGCTTATCAACCCATCTGCCATTTCCCATCTCCCAAAATATCCCTATATTGAAAACACAAAACGACCGCCATATGAAGCCAATTTTGAGAATACAGCTTTCGCTCATGATGTTCATGCAGTTCTTTGTTTGGGGTGCATGGTACGGACAAATGAGCAAGTACATGACCGATCAGTTGCATGCCACAGGTGATCAAGTGGGAAGCGCTTATGCTGCGTTTTCCATTGCCATGATTGTTGCTCCTTTTTTTGTGGGCATGCTAGCAGACCGATTTTTTCAGGCCCAGAAGGTACTTGGAGTGTTGAATATTTTGGGAGCATTGATTCTTTATGTGCTGACCACCATCACGGATGCTGATACATTTTATTGGGTGATGCTGCTCTACTGCTTAACGTTTGCACCCACCATTGCCCTTACTGCCTCCATTTCCATGCGCAACATGGCAAATCCAGAAAAGGAATTTCCTGCCATCAGGGTATTCGGTACCATCGCCTGGATCGCTGTTGTCAACCTGGTAGGTTTCATGGGTGTGGGTGACAAGGTCACAATCTTTCAGATCTCGATGATTTCTGCTGCCTTGTTGGGTATTATGTCATTCTTCCTGCCCAATACACCTCCCACTGCAACAGGGCCTACCTCATTCGGACAGATCATTGGTAAGGATGCATTCGTATTGTTCAAAGACCGTTCCTATCTGATATTCTTTATTTCTTCTGTACTGATCTGTATTCCACTCTCTTTCTACTATACATGGGCCAATCCTTCGCTGACGGATGGATTCAAGGCAGCCTTCCCAACGGCTGATCCTGCCAGTTTTAGGATTGAGAACATGATGTCATTGGGACAAGTATCGGAGGTATTGTTCATGTTGTTGTTGCCCCTGGCGTATGCCCGGGTGGGAGTTAAGAATATTCTAATCATCGGATTGGTTGCCTGGATCATTCGTTTTGTCTTTTTTGGATACGGGCAACCGGATACATCCCTGTGGATGTTGTATGGCGCGATATTCCTTCATGGAGTTTGCTATGACTTCTTCTTTGTGAGCGGCATGATCTATACCGATGCCAAAGCTGGTGAGAAGATCAAGTCACAGGCACAAGGACTCATTTCCCTCGCCACTTATGGATTGGGTATGTTGATCGGATCCATTGTGGCGGGAAAAGTAAAGGACATGTATACGGCCAATGAGGTGACCGATTGGACCAACGTTTGGTTGGTGCCAGCAGGTATTGCTGGACTGAGCTTGGTATTTTTGCTGTTGTTCTTCAGGGATAAAAAAACAACTAACGCTTAATTTATAAAATCAATCATATGGTGAGATTATCAATGTTGGGTTCCGGTTTTATCGGAAGGTTTTATGCTGATTCCATTCAGGGACTGAGAAGCAAAGACAGGATCGTATCGATCTATTCCCGCAGGGAAGAACAAGCGAAGAAGTTTGCCGAGGATTATGGTTGCGATCATTATACCACTGATATGGAGGAGTCGATTGCGCATCCGGATGTGGACATGGTTTGTATTTCCTTGCCCAATAACCTGCACGAAACGGCTGTCAATCTCTGCATCAAACACAAAAAGGCTGTCATCACCACCAAGCCTTTGGGACGCAATGCTACCGAAGCCAAGCGCATGCTCGATGCAGTAGAGAAAGCCGGTATTTTCAATGGTTACCTGGAAGACCTTGTGTACACTCCCAAGTTCCTCAAAGCATATGAAAGTGTAAAGAATGGTGCTGTTGGTCGCGTGCTCTGGGCCAAATCAAGAGAAGCACATCCTGGTCCGCACAGCGACTGGTTCTGGGATAAAGAACAGGCCGGCGGCGGATGCATGTTAGACCTGGGCTGTCATTGCGTAGAGATCACCCGCAGTTATATCGGAAAAGACATTCGTCCTGTTGAAGTCATGTGCTGGGCCGATACACAGGTGAAGCCTATTGAAGCGGAAGACCATGCCATTGCCCTTGTGAAATATGAGAACGGGGCGATTGGACAGTTTGAAGTAAGCTGGACCTTCCGAGGTGGATTGGATCTACGGGATGAAGTGATGGGAAGCGAAGGCACCATCTGGATCAATGGATTTTTGCGCACCGGTTTTGATATGTTCACCACTGGAAAGGGTGCTGATTATGTTGCAGAAAAAGCGGAAACGAATTCAGGATGGTTATTTCCGGTGGGCGATGAACTCAATGAACTTGGGTACAATCATATGTTCACCGAGATGTTCAATTGCTTTGAAAAGGGTACCAAACCCCGTGAAACCTTTTATGATGGCTATCTCGTAAATGCGGTGCTGGACGCAGCTTACAAGAGTGCCGCTTCAAAACAGTGGGAACCTATTCAACTCGATGATTGGCGTGGAAGGGTTGGTGTGACCAAGGACAGTCACCTCATTGAGTTTGACAAGGACCATTATCTCGTGAAAGAAGAGATGACCCATTATGGTACGAAGAAGCTGATCCTGAAAGAAAAAGCGACAGGGAAGATTGTGGAGAGAATTATATAGATGTTGTGGGTTGTAGGTTGTGGGTTGTGAGTTGTGGGTTGTTCGTTGTGAGTTGACGATTTTCCGGTGTGTTTTTACCTGATTTTTGTCGTCTTAACCTCTTTTTTTGTATCGATTTTAATAGTGTTTTTGTTCAAATTATTTGAATTGAAACGATCATACAAGGAACTTGAGGTTTACACGGAATCATTTGATTTGTTTATCAAACTGCACAAAATTTCATTTCAGCTTCCGAAACATGAACTATACGAATTGGGCAGTCAAATTAGGAGATCCAGTGATTCAGTTGTAAGCAATATCGTTGAAGGATATGGAAGACGTGCATACAAAAACGAGTTTGTTCGCTTTTTGGTTTTTTCGCATGCCAGTTGTTTGGAAACTGTTTGTCATATAGATAAAATAACGCAGTTGTATCCAGATATGGTTGAGCTTGTACGACCGATTCAGGGTAAATACGAGATATTGAGTAAGAAACTTTTTAAATTCATTTCTTACGTTATCCAAAATTGGAAGGTCTAAAACCCACAACCCACAACCCACAACCCACAACTCAAAGGTATTTCCTAATCTCCGCCACCAATTCACCTTTGGTGATCGGTGTTCCCTTGATTTTGTTATACGGTTTTGCATCCACCAGGTAGACATCGCGGATGATCTTGATGAGTTGACCGTTGTTGATCTCAGGGATCAGAACAGTATCAAAGTTTTTGATGATCTCACCCAGGTTCTTGGGGAAAGGCCTCATGTAGCGGATATGCGCATGAGAAACAGCATGCCCTTCTGATAAAAGTTCATGAACGGCACTCTTGATGGATCCGAAAGTGCTGCCCCATCCCAATACCAACACTTTTCCTTTGTCTGCACCGCTATCGATCTTTTGTTCTGGGATATAATTGGCGATCAGGTCCACCTTGGCTTGTCTGGTTTTCACCATGTGCTCATGATTGTCGGGATCATAGCTTACGTTACCGGTAATGTCTTGTTTTTCCAGTCCACCAATTCGGTGCTCCAGTCCCTTGGTACCGGGGATGGCCCAAGGTCTTACCAGTTTCTCATCACGCTTATAGGGTTGCAGTTTTGTTTCTCCTTCATCGAGTCCGGCCTTGAATTTTATGTCGATCGCTGGGATGTTTTCTGATTGAGGGAACATCCAGGGTTCTGCACCATTGGCGATGTATCCGTCACTCAGGAACATCACGGGTGTCATGTGTTGCAAGGCAATGCGGCATGCTTCGAATACCGCTTCAAAGCAATCGCTGGGCGTTGAAGCCGATACTACGGGCATGGGGCATTCACCATTCCTGCCATAGTACGCTTGCAAGAGATCGGATTGTTCTGTTTTGGTGGGCAATCCGGTGGAAGGGCCACCGCGTTGGATATCGATGATCACCAGCGGGATCTCCAGCATCACGGCAAGTCCCATGGCCTCGCCTTTGAGGGCGATACCGGGACCGGAAGTGGTGGTAATCGCCAGTGAGCCACCATAGCTGGCACCAATGGCGGCAGAGATACCCGCGATTTCATCTTCCGCCTGGAAGGTCTTCACGCCAAAGTTTTTCATCTTGCTCAGGTCGTGCAAAATATCTGAAGCAGGTGTGATCGGATAAGTGCCTAAGAATAGCGGCAATCCACTTTTTTCTGAAGCAGCTACCAACCCCATCGCCACTGCCTGATTGCCCATGATGGAGCGATAGGTGCCAGGTTTCATTTTGGCCTTCTCCACACGATAGCGGGTGGTGAAAGTTTCTGTGGTTTCACCATAGAAATAACCTGCCTGCAAAGCCTTGATGTTCGCATTCAGGATATCGTCTTTCTTTCCGAATTTTTCTTTCAGGAAGTTCAGGGTGCTGTCCATGTCTCTGCTGTACATCCAATAGAGAAATCCCAGCACGAACATGTTCTTGGCCCTGTCTTTTTCTTTGGTGCCCATGGTGATCTCCTTCAATGCCTCGCGGGTCATTTTGGTGACATCCATCTTGATCACTTCAAAGCCTTCAAGGGAATTGTCCTCCAAAGGATTCACTCCATCAGGGTAGTTGGCCAGTCGCAGGTTCTTGGCATCAAATCCATCCACATTGGCTATGATCTTACCACCCCGTTTGATGGCTTTCAAATTCGATTTGAGTGCCGCAGCGTTCATCGCTACCAGCACATCGCAGAGATCGCCGGGGGTATAAATAGCATCACTGGAAAAACGCAATTGGTATCCGCTCACTCCAGGCAATGTTCCCTGGGGAGCACGAATTTCAGCCGGGAAGTCCGGGAAAGTGGCCAGATCGATTCCCATCAGCGCTGTATTATTTGTAAACTGGCTACCGGTAAGTTGCATACCATCACCGCTGTCTCCTGCAAACTTGATCACAATGTCACTCAGCAGTTCTTCTTTTCTTTGGGTCATAAGGTGGTTTTTGGGCGGACATACTTTATGTATTCATTAGCATGCCCATTCTTATAAAATTAATTAATTTAGAGGATAAAATCAATCGAATATGGCGCTTTTCAATTCAAGCAACCCAACCCTTTCTGAAAAAACCCTGAACAGGAACTTGTCTATCCCCGGATCAGGAACCATGACCTTCGGCGGAACCCTCAATAAATTTGGATTTCTATTTTTGATGGTAATGGCTACAGCCTTTTATGTCTGGAACGAAGCCAGTGTAGGCAACAGTGTTTCCGGCTACATCATGGGTGGTGCGATCGGCGGATTGGTGCTGGCCCTGGTGCTGATGTTCAAACCCCTTTGGGCTCCCTTTTTGGCGCCAGCTTATGCATTGTTAGAGGGACTTGTTGTGGGTGGTATTTCTGCAGTATACAATGATGCCTTTGCCAAGGTGGCTCCCGGCATCGTGATGCAGGCGGTCATCCTGACCTTTGGCACTGCCATCGCCATGTACCTGCTGTTTACTTTCCGCATCATCAGGGTTACCGAAAGATTCAGGTCGATCATGTTGGCTGCTATCGGTGGCATCGCCTTGTTTTATTTCATCACTTTCATTCTGTCGCTTTTTAATGTGAACGTAAGCGGACTGCACAACGGCAGCATGCTCAGCATTGGCATTTCAATCGCGATCACTGCCATCGCAGCCTTGAGTCTCTTGTTGGATTTCGATAGGATCGAGCAGGGTTCAGCCATGGGTGCTACCAAGCAGATGGAATGGTATTGTGCATTCGGACTGTTGGTGACACTGGTATGGTTGTATGTGGAGATCCTCCGACTCCTCGGTAACCTATACGGGCGCCGTGACTAAATCAATATTCTTATCTCTTGTCATAACCTTCTGTTCCCTTTTCGCAAGGGGACAGAAGGTTTTTTCTGTTGATTATGAAAGCCAGGCTGATGTGAAGGTATTTGTGGTCAAATACGAAAGCCAGGCAGACCTAAAGGTTTACAAAGTAAAATACGAAAGCCAGGCCGGAGACAATAACGGCAAGTGGTTCTTTGTTAAATATGAGAGCCAGGCCAACAAGAAAATCTATTTCGTTAAGTACGAGAGCCAGGCCGATCTGAAGATCTACTTTGTTGATTACGAAAGCCAGGCCGGCTGGCGATCCAATGCAAAGAAGCATTTGTTGTATTAGGGCTAAAAAAGAGACGTTCATGAATGTTGCCACCATGAACGCCTGATATGAAACGACTGTCGTTTCTATCCCTATTTAGAATCCGTCTCCGTCCAGCAGATTTCCCAATCCACCCAACATGCTGCCTTCTTCTCTTCTGGTGGTAGTACCATACGATATGATGCGACTGGCAAGGCGAGAGATGGGAAGGGTTTGGATCCACACTTTGCCGGGGCCTCTGAGCGTTGCAAAGAACAATCCTTCTCCACCGAAGATGGTATTCTTGATTCCTCCCACAAACTGGATATCATAATCTACGGTTTGGGTGAAGGCAACCACGCAACCGGTATCGATCTTGAGTACTTCGCCTGGTGTGAGGTATCGCTCAAAAACATGTCCGCCCGCGTGCACAAAGGCCATTCCATCTCCTTCGAGTTTTTGCATGATGAAGCCTTCGCCGCCAAACAAACCGGTACCCAGTTTGCGCTGGAAGGCGATGCCTACATTCACGCCTTTGGCAGCGCAGAGGAAGGAGTCTTTCTGACAGATGATCCTTCCGTCCAATTGCTGCAGATCGAGTGGGATGATCTTTCCGGGATAGGGTGATGCAAAAGAAACTTTTTTCTTACCACTTACCATATTGGTGAAAGCGGTCATGAACAGACTTTCACCGGTTAGCAGGCGTTTTCCTGCCGAGAACAATTTGCCCAGTACACCTTGGTTCTGGCCTGAGCCATCGCCAAAGATGGTTTGCATTTGAACACCCTCCTCCATCATCATGAAGCTGCCCGCTTCTGCGATGGCGGTTTCCTGTGGGTCCAGTTCAATTTCTACATATTGCATTTCCTCACCATGAATGCGATAATCAATCTCATGGTTCGAGCGCGTGTTATACTGTTCCATTATTTTCTATTTTTTATTCAATTTATAAAATTTCAATCATGACAGAGAAACCCTTTTAAGATCTCTTCAACAACCCACAACTCACAACCCACAACCCACAACCTACAACCTACAACCCATTCCAAACAGGTTTTCCCTGGATCTTTTTCACCAGATACATGATTCCGGCGAAGAGGAAGAAGAAGGGTCCTGTTAGCCCGAGAATAGAAATCCACTTTCCTTTGTAGAACTGCTGCATGGGTCTTTTCAAGCGTTCTGCGATGAGGTACATGGCAGGAACTATCAACAGCGTCATGAAGAAGGCGAACATCAGACCCCATATGATGGTAAGCGACAAAGGTTTCCAGAAAACGGCATTGTCACCACCAAAGAAAATATGCGGATTCCAATCGGTGAACAAGGTTACAAAGTTAATGTTGAAACCAACTGCCAATGGGATCAGGGCCAGGATGGCTGCCAGTGCTGTGAGCAATACGGGCACGATACGGGTTTTGCCCGCCTCGATCACCGCATCGCGAACTTTCATTCCCCTTGAACGAAGCTCATCCGCAAACTCAATCACCAGGATACCATTCTTCACCACGATTCCGGAGAGTCCCACGATACCAATACCAGTGGTTACTGCAGCAAAGGTGGAGCGGGTGATAGCATATCCCAGCAGCACACCGATCAAGCTGAAAATAATCTCAGACAATACGATCATGGTCCGGCTGTAAGATCCAAATTGCAGGATCAGGATCAGCAGGATGAATCCAACTGCAGTAAAGAGTGCATTGCCCAGGAAGCCCGCGGTTTCTTTCAACTGTTCTTCTTCTCCGGTCTGGGCAATGGTGATGCCTTCAGGTTTTCCTTTGAAGTTGTTGATCTCTTTCAGCAACTGTGCATTCACTGCTTGGGGCGTATAACCCTGTGAGGTGAGTACATTGGAGAAGATGGTGATCACGCGTTTTTGGTTCTTGCGTTTGATGCTGCCATAGGTATTGCTGATGTTGGATTTTACAACTGAGCTGATGGGTACTTGCTTGATCTGTCCCGTTGTGAAATCACGGTAGGTGATGCGCATGTTCAGCAATTCTGAAAGGGTCTTGCGTTGTGCAGCATCGTTGCGTACGACGATGTTGTATTCTTCTTCACCTATTTTCAGTTTGGAGATTTCTTTTCCGAACAAGGCGGTCCTGATTTCCATGCCTACCTGTCCTGTTGAAATGCCCTGCATCAAAGCCCTTTCCCTGTCGATGGTCAAGCCTACTTCCGGATTGGAGAAGTCCACATCGATCTTCAGTTCTTCCACACCGGGGATATTTTTATCACCCAGATAATTGCGGAGGTTGATAGCGGTGCTGGTGAGGTCTTCAAAGTTTTCACCCGAAACTTCGATGTTGATGGGAGAAGGGGTGGGCGGACCATTGCTTTCCTGTGTTACGCTGATCTCAGCGGCAGGAATTCCTTTGACATTTTCACGGATGGCATTCAGGTAAGCACTGGTACCTTTTCCATCTCTTTCTTCGAAAGGAACAAAGTTCACCTGAATACGTCCCAACTCAGGTCTGGTGCTGCGATCACCACTGTTGGGATCACTGGCCCCTACGGCTACGTTGGCGATCACACTTTCCACCAATGGATTTTTCTTTCCATTGTCCATGCCCAGTACTTTGTTGATCTTTGATTCCAATACCTTGACCACGGAGTCAGTGTATTCCAGATCAGTTCCTGCAGGCAGTTTGAGATAGACATATACTGTGTTGGGATCACCTTGTGGGAAGAGAACAACTGGTACATTGCGCATGCCAAAGAATACAAAAGAGAAGATCAGCAAGGCAAAGGTTGCCAGCAACATTTTAACAGGCCTCCATCCGGTGGTGGTCCAGCGCAAGAGCTTCTCATAGCTGTTCATCATGGCGGGCAGCAATTTGTCCTGGAAAACCCTGATGGCATCGGTCAGCACATAGGCATTCAATACCATGAGTCCGGCAAAGAACAGCAGCAGGTTGCCAATGAAGCGGAATGATTCGCTGCCGCCTCCATATCCACCCAGGTCAAAAAGAACACCCACGGATACAAAGATCCAGAACAGGGGTTTTCTGAAAACATCAGATTTTTTCTTTTCTCCATGTTCCTCGTGTGCCATGAAATCTACGGCAAACACGGGGTTCATGATATAGGCAACGATAAGGGACGCAGTCAGCGTAAAGATCAACATCGTGGGGAGGTAGATCATGAACTTACCAATGATACCCGGCCAGAACAACAATGGGATGAAAGGCGCAAGGGTTGTCAGCGTACCTGCCAGCACCGGAATGAATACTTCACCGGCTGCATATCTCGCTGCATCGACAGCACTGATCTTTCCTTTGCCTTGAACGAATATCCTATGGGTATTTTCAATCACCACGATCGCATCATCCACCACAATACCCAATCCAAACAGGAGGGCAAAGAGAACGATGAAGTTGAGGGTTACATTGGATCCCACAATGAAATCCGCTGTGGGCAGGAAGATAAAGGCCAGGAACATGCTGAGGGGAACCGACAAGGCCACAAAGAATGAATTGGTGACTCCCATGAAGAACATGAGGATGATCATTACAAGGATGAAGCCGATCACAATGGAGTTGACCAGTTCTTCAAAAGCTGCTGAGGCCTTGATGCTGAGGTCACCGGTGATGTTGATGTTCAGGTCCTTCGGGAAGACATCTTTTTGCATCTCCTTCACCAAGGCATTGATTTTTTCTGATGCATTGATCAGGTTTTCTCCGGAACGCTTGATGATGCTCAGGGTTACGACATTCTTCCCATTCAAACGGGCATAGCTCTCTTTTTCCTTGATGGTGTCAGTGATGTGTGCCAGGTCGCGCAGATAAAGCGGCGCACCATAAATATTTTTAACGATCACATTGTTCAAATCCAATGAGGAATGGAACTGGCCGTTGAGTCGCAATGATCTTTTCTGTTCGCCTACTTCCAGCAAACCACCGGAAATGTCTGCGTTCTCGCGTTGGATGGCTGCTTCAATATCACTGAACCCTACTTTCGCTGCTTCCATTTTGTAGCGATCCACATTGATCTGGATCTCTCTTTCCGGCGCACCGATCACATCGATCCTGCTGATTTCTGATAGTTCTTCGATCTTGTCTTTCAATTGTTCGGCAAATTCACCCAGCTTCACGGCATCATAGTCGCCACTCACGTTCACCGCCATGATGGGAAGTTCTGAGAGTGAGATCTCTTGCACTACGGGTTCCTGTGTCAGATCGTTGGGAAGGTCTTTTCGGGCCTTGTCAACTGCATCCCGCATTTTCTGCAGGGCCACATCTGTTTTTACAGAAGTACTGAACTCCACGATGATGGCTGAGAAATCCTGAAGGGAGTTGGAAGTGATCTTGTTGATCTTGACTCCGGTGATGCCCTTCAATTGTTTTTCAATGGGGCGCGTCACGAGGCTTTCAATCTCTTTGGGTGAGTTGCCTACATAGACGGTTTGTACATAGATGTTCGGGATCACCACATCGGGGAACTGTTCCTTGGGAAAGGATACAAAAAGTCCGATGCCCCAAATGCTGATGATGAGGGTGATCAGGTATACTGCTGTCTTGTTCTTGATGGCCCAGTCGGTTGGACCAAAAGTCTTGGGATTTTTCAGCAGTTTGAAGATGGGATTGCTGTTTGAAGCGTTGTCCATAATGCTTTGTTTGTGATGGTGCAGGATTCGGATTAATTACCGGTACTGATGCGTTGACCGTCGTACAGTCCCTGATAGCCTTTGGTGATCAGTTGCTCACCGGCGTTCAGTCCGCTCATGATCTCGATCTTGTCGTCATAGAATTCGCCAATGGTCACAGGACGTTTTCTGGCAACCATCTTTCCGTTTTCTGATACAGAAACATAAACATATTTGCCTTTTTCATCTGCCTGAACAGTTTCGACCGGAACCACAATGGCATTCTTCGCCGCATGATCCAGAATTTTCACAATGGAAACCTGGTTGGGCTTGATGGTAGACTTGCTGGGCACCTTGCTTTCCGCAGTGAAACTCCTGGAGTTGATATTGATGGTCTCACTGATCAGGTTGATAGTAGAGTTGAAAGATTCGTTGATATCAGGAACGGTCACCACCACTGGCATTCCCTTTCTGATCTTGGCAATATAATTTTCAGGTACTTCCACTACAGCCTTCATGGAGCTGGGGTTGACGATGGTGATGCCGGCCATGGGCGATCCTACAAAGGTTTCCCCTACGCGGATGTTGACGGCTTCAACAATACCCGACACTTCAGCCACAACCGATGTTGTGCTCAGTTGCTCTTTCACCAATGCGATTTGTTTTTCCAGACTTTCCACGTTGTTCTTGGCTGAGAGATATTGTACTTCTGTACCGATGCCTTCTTTCCAAAGGTTTTCTTGGCGGGTGAAAATATTTTTGGCAAAGGCCAGCTGGCTCTCTACCTGTTTCATGTTCTGCTGAACAATTCCGTCTTCCAGTTTCATCAGCAGTTGTCCTTTTTTCACATTGTCGCCTGGTTTGACAAAAATTGATTTCACTTGTCCGCCCATCCCTCTAGGGGTTACATAGTAGACATTTTCTGTGGTGATCTTGCCTTGCAGTTCAATGAAGTGGGCGAAATCCTGTGTGGCGATGGCAGTGATTTCCACCAGCTTGGATTTTTCAGCACCTGCGGATCCGTCCATTTTCTTGATCTCTTCTTCCAGCGCAGTGATTTTAGCAGCGATGGCATCACGCTCTTTGGTCAGCTTTTCGAGTTCGGTCTTCTTGGCAGAAAGGTCCTTGTTCTCTTCTTGGTTTCCTGAACAGGCTGCCATGGTGAACAGCATGCAGATCATCAGTAACTTTTTCATATCAGTGGTTTGTGCTTTTGTGTGAATTAAATTTTACCCAATGCCCTCATGTAAGAGATTCTTGCATTGATGGCATCATAGAGTGCTTGGAAATAATTGGATTCAGCCATTTCCAGATCGCTTTCCGTTTGGAGCAATTCGAAACTGGATCCGAGTCCCTGTTCATATTTCTTCTTGGTGGTTTGGTAGACCTTTTCCGCCAGTTGAACATTTCTCTCCTGAATGTCCAGGTTCGACAATGCATTTCCCAAAATCGTTCCAGCTGCTTTCAGTTGCAGATCGATCGCCCTTTGAAGATTTTCGATGGTATTGTCAGTTTTTTCAAGGTTCAGGCGTGCTTGTTTCAGTCGCTGTGCTTTTTGCCCCGCATCAAAGATGGGAACGCTCATGTTGATGCCCATGACGGAAGTCTTGAACCATTTGTCAGAAAAATTGAACAGGTTGAAAGATTGTCCCAATGCATTCTTGCTGTAATTCCAATAGGTGGCAATGGTGGGGATATAGGACAACTTATTGCGCCTGATATCCAATCCCTGAAGATCTTTCACTACATTGAGCATTTGTATTTCTTTTCTGTCTGCATACTTGAAGTTGGCTATGTCCAGAATATCTTTTTTGACCATGTCCATCGACAAGGTGTCTTTCAGTTCCAGGGTATCTTTCTGTTCGATGGCCATTGCAAATTTGAGAGAGGCTTTTCCAATGCCCACCAGTTGTTCTATTTGGTTGGCGGAAGTGACCAGGTTGTTCAAGGCAACCTGTGTTTTATCCATGTCGAGCCGTTCAGCAAATCCATTCTTGAACAGTTTCTCCTGATCATCTTTTAGTTTTTTCAACCGAACGATGCTTTGTTTGAGGTAGTTCATTCTCTTTTCTGCAATGAGTACGCTATAATAGGAGCGCATCACGTTGCTTTTCACTGAGTCTTCCATGACGCGAATGTTGGCTTCTGTCAGGTCTACAGCCTTTTTTCTGGCAGAGATGGCAATGAAGAGGTCTGGTTGGAAAAGCAATTGCTGGAATTGGACGCCGGCGGATGACTGCCAGGGTACGCCAAACTGGGCCGGAAAGAATTGAGGGGGATTGTTGGGTCTGGTAATGGGGCTACCCGCACCGTTTTTCACACCATTGTCTACCAGCACCTGGTACACGGAGGGGGAGATGAAGTCTGGCAACAGGGTCACCGGAATGCTGAAGAAATGTTGTGAGGACACGGTACCATTAACCTGTGGCAAGGCTTGTCCTATGTACTCCCTGTTTTTGGCGATCTGCAGTTCACGGTCGATCTGTAGGTTTTTCAGTTCGGTTACATTCTTCAAGGCCAGGTCCACTGCCTCTTGAGCAGACAGCTTGTATTTCTGTTGAGCTGAAAGCTGCGATGTCTGCAGCATGAGCAGTCCAGATAAAATAAAACACCAACGTATCATATGTACTTGTTTATTGTGCATGTCAGTTTTTTGCCTTGTTTTTGTATTGTTCTATGAGGGCAAATCCTTTTTCTGTAGCAACCCCGTAAAGAAAATTTTCAATGATGGCGATGCTTACTTCAACGAGGTTGTAGCGATTGGTAGGATAGACTTCTACATTGAAAGCGATTTCCAGGGATTCCAGTCTGAACCTGGAAAGGATGTCCACATTGATGTCGGCCCGGTACAATCCTTCTGTTATGCCTCTTTTGAGATTGTTGGAAATCATCTCCAGGGTGAACTGGTATTTGTGGTCTTTGAATTTGTTGAAGGCACTGAGGTGGAACTTTTGAAGGTCGAACAGCACCACCGGGTTCATGCTGGTGAAATGTTTGACCAGCATTTCCATGGTCTTGATCACTTCCTGTATGGCATTCTCCGATTGCAAGCAGCATTCCATGGTTTCGGCCTGCATACCGGATATCTGTCCCTGTAGCACCATGTCCACCAATTCATCCTTGTCTGCCACATGCTGGTAGAGGGTTTTTTTGGAGATGGCCAGGTGCGAACAAATATCATCCATGGAAACCGAGCGGATGCCCAGCTTCAAAAAGAGGTTTTTGGCCTGTTCGATGATGCGTTCTTTTGTTTCCATGTCCTTTTCGCGCTGCAAAACTATGGAAACTTAGAATGTGAAAAAAGTTTCCGTTGGGTTTTGTCCGGAAAAATGTTGAACGGTATATAATGCGGATAAAACATAGTTTTTGGGCTGTTTTTCTATGAAATCATGGCGATTTTCTCGATTTTTGGCCCCGAATTGCCATTATATTTGCTTCAAACCCACGCATGAAACCCTTCAAATTCGGCCGGCTCATCACTTATTTTTTCCAGGGAATGGTCATTTTGGCACCTATCGTGATCACCGCCTGGACCATCATCACCCTTTTCAACCTGATCGATGGGATCCTTCCGAACTTGCTCCATGTACTGGTTCCCGACCTGGTTAAATTGGATCCTAATGGCAATCCTGAGAAAATACCCGGGCTTGGTTTTTTGGTTGTTGTACTGTTGCTTTTGGTAGTGGGGTATATTTCCTCCTCGTTTATTGTATCCAAATTGGTACAATGGTTCGATGCTGTTCTGGAAAAAACACCGGGGGTAAAAATCATCTATACAACCGTCAAAGATTTCTTTGAAGCCTTTGCCGGCAACAAAAGAAAATTCACCCAGCCCGTGTTGGTCAGCATTGAAGCGACTGATGTTTGGCGGATAGGCTTTATCACGCACGATGACCTTTCAGAGTTCGACCTTGCTGAACATGTATCCGTTTATGTCCCACATTCCTACGCCTTCTCAGGAATTACATACCTCGTGAAACGCGAGCGCATCCGATTGTTGAATAACATCAGTTCAGCAGATGCGATGAAGTTTGTGCTTTCCGGTGGCGTGACGGATGTTGGTGAGGAGAATTGAGCGTAGGGTTGAATGGTTCGCCCTGTAAACATTTGCCCCGTTAGTATAAAGAAATGGAATGGTGATGAAATGGATGGATGGGATGCGCAGGTATTTTCTCTTGTTTTTTCTGTTGGTTTTTTTTGCCCTGCCTGCCGGTAGCTGGGGTTTCTTTGGACACCGGTATATCAATTACCATGCGGTCTTTCTTTTACCGCCTGAGATGATCGGCTTTTACAAAGCCAATATCCGTTACCTGGCTGATCATGCCATCGATCCAGACAAAAGAAGATATGCTGTAATGGAGGAAGCACCGCGGCACTATATCGACATGGATCATTATGACAACAATGTTCAGACGCTTCCAATGAAATGGGAAGAAGCTGTTGCTAAATACAGTGAAGATTCACTTCAGGCCCATGGTATTGTTCCCTGGTGGATCATGGTCATGCAAGGCCGATTGAAAAAAGCATTTGAGACGCGGGATCCCAACATGATCCTCAAAACATCAGCAGACATCGGACATTATATTGCAGATGTGCATGTACCCTTGCATGCCAGTAGCAACCACAACGGACAAAAAACAGAGCAACATGGCATTCATGGTTTTTGGGAGAGTCGCTTGCCGGAATTGTACGCAGAAAAAGAATACGATCTGTTGATTGGGAAGGCGGGATATCTTGTCAATCCCTCCCAATGGATATGGCAACGTGTTCAGGAAAGTGCTCATGCTGCAGATTCTGTGTTGAAGATGGAAAAGCAGCTTTCCCAACGCATCCCTTCCGACCAGCGTTTCTCCTATGAAATGCGGAATGGGATGGTCATGCGACAGTATTCCTCCACATACGCCCACCAATATCATCGGAAACTCAATGGCATGGTCGAAAGAAGGATGCGATCCGCTATCCATGGTGTTGCATCCTTCTGGCTGAGTGCTTGGATCGAAGCCGGTCAGCCTGATCTCGATCAACTGAAGGCTTCTGCAAAATGAGTATATTTGCGAGCTGCCATCCCACCCGGTAATCAATCATCTCATGAAGCACAATTTCAATGCAGGGCCCAGCATTCTTCCCAGGGTAGTTTTTGAAGAAGCCAGCAGGGCGATACTGGATTTCAATGGCACTGGTCTTTCCATCTTGGAGATCGGTCATCGTACCCCACTCTTCGAGGCGGTTTTGCAGGAAGCTGTTTCATTGGTAAAGGAATTGATGCAATTGAAGGAAGACAAAGAAGTGCTTTTCCTGCATGGTGGGGCTTCTACCCAGTTTTTCCAATTGCCCATGAATTTCCTTAGCAAAGATACAACGGCAGCCTACCTGGACGCAGGTGTTTGGGGATCAAAAGCCATCAAAGAGGCAAAACTCTTTGGCAATGTCAAGGTAGTGGCCAGTTCCAAGGAAACCCAATACGATCGCATACCGGATTCCTATTCGGTTCCGGATGATGCTGTGTATTTTCACTATACCACCAACAATACCATCGAGGGTACCCAGATGCATGCCATCCCGGCCGTCAACATTCCGTTGGTGGCGGACATGAGCAGCGATATCCTGAGCAGAGAAATGGATTTCAACCGATTTGATTTCATCTACGCCGGTGCACAAAAGAATATTGGTGCAGCAGGTGTCAACTTGGTGGTTGCCAACAAAGGTTTTTTGGAGAAGGGCAATACAGGAATTCCTTCTATGATGGAATATCGCCAACATGTGGCCAATGGTTCCATGCTCAATACCCCCCCGGTGTTTGCCATTTATGTTTGTCTGTTGACACTCCGTTGGTTGAAATCCATTGGGGGTGTGGCAGCCATGGAAAAGATCAATGAACAGAAAGCAAGCTTGTTGTACAATACCCTGGAATCGCTTCCGATCTTTCATCTGCCGGTTGCCCCCCAAGACCGCAGCCTGATGAATGCTGTTTTCACGATGAAAGATCCGGATCTGGAGGCCTCCTTTTTGCAAGCCTGTAAAGAGGAAGGTATGGTGGGAGTAAAGGGACACCGCAGTGTAGGTGGATTCAGGATATCCCTCTACAATGCCCTTCCCCTGAGCAGTGTGGAAACCCTCACAACCCTCATGAAACATTTTGCAAGCAAACACGGATAAAAAAATTTATGGCTACCATTTCTCCTTTCAAAGCAGTGCGACCAACGTCTTCATACGCCCTTCAGGTTGCCTCTCCTCCCTATGATGTATTGTCCAGCCAGGAAGCAAGAGATGCAGTGGCCGGCAATCCATATTCCTTCCTGCATGTAACCAAATCAGAAGTAGACATGCCTGCGGATCTTAGCATCTATGATGTGTCGGTTTATGAAAAGGCGAAGTCGAATTTGGCTGCCATGCTGCAAAAAGGCATCCTCTTGCAGGAAGAGAATGCCTGTTACTATATCTATGAACTCACAATGGATGGCATTTCACAAACAGGTTTGGTATGCTGTTCTTCTGTGGATGATTATGAAAATGACATCATCAAGAAACATGAATATACGCGTCCTGAAAAAGAACAGGATCGCATCAACCATATTGCCATTTCAGGTGCACAGACCGGAAATGTATTTCTTGCCTACCGCAATGTAGCGGCGATGGACAAGTTGATCGGCGAATGGAAAACAAATCATGCGCCGGTATATGACTTCAAGGCAGATGATGGCATCCTGCACCGCATTTGGGTAGTGGACGAAGATAAAACCGTGAGCACCATCACTGCTACCTTTGCCCATGAAGTGCCTTGCACTTACATTGCAGACGGTCACCACCGTGCAGCCAGTGCAGCCAAAGTGAGAAAATCTTTGGGCGACAAAGCAGGTCCTGAAGCCAATGGATTTTTGACCACTTTGTTTCCGGCGGATGAACTGAGGATATTGCCTTATAATCGTGTCATCAAGGATCTCAACGGCATGACGCCAGAAGATCTGATCAGTGCCCTTCAGGATGATTTCATGATCTCATCAGAAGAAGAGCCGGTCGATCCCAAAGAACTCCATGAATTTGGCATGTACCTTGAAGGCAAATGGTATCATCTTACTGCTATCAACGGAACCTACACGAATGATCCGATCGGGGTGTTGGATGTGACCATTCTCTCCAACAATGTGTTGGAGAAATTGCTGGGAATTGCAGATCAGCGAACTGACAAGAGAATTGATTTTGTAGGCGGTATCAGGGGTTTGAAGGAGCTGGAGAAACGTGTGGATAGTGGAGAGATGAAGTTGGCTTTCAGCTTTCATCCCGTTACCATTCACCAGTTGTTTGACATAGCCGACAGCGGCAATGTAATGCCTCCCAAAAGCACTTGGTTTGAACCCAAATTGAGGGATGGTTTGTTGACGCATTTGATTTGAAAAACTGAAATTGCAACATGCTTAGGAGTTTGACAGGGTTGTTTTTACTGTTGGCATCCTCTCCTCTTTTGGCACAGCAGACTGTGCAACAATTGAGAGAGACAGCCATTTCATTTCAGCGACAGGAAGACTATAGCAACACCATGATGGTGCTGTCAAAGGCATTGGAGTTGGAACCCAATAATCTTACCCTCAACAAGGATGTTGCCTTCACCTATTACCTGGGTGGAGATTTTAAACGAGCGGCTGAAAGGATACTCCCATTGACCGACCGAGAAGATGCAGATGTTCAGGTATTCCAAATTGCCGGTAATATTTTCCAAGCGCTTGAAGAGAACAAGACCTGTGAGAAGATCTACAAAAAGGGATTGAAAAAATTCAACAACAGTGGTCCCCTTTACAGCGAATATGGCGAATTGCTCTGGGAGATGAAGCGACCCCCTGAAGCCATTGCCCAATGGGAGGCGGGCATCAACCTTGATCCTTCTCATTCTGGAAACTATTATCATGCAGCCAAGTTTTATTATGCTGCAGCCGACAAGGCCAGAAGCCTTGTTTATGGAGAGATCTTTGTGAACCTCGAAAGCTATTCGGTCCGCACCGCCGAAATCAAAATACTCTTGCTGGAGTCTTACAAGAGGATCTTCATGGCCAATGATCCCAAAGCGTTCTATATCAAACCCACCACAGCCTTTGAGAAATTGTTCTTGGAGGTGATGAACCGTCAATCTGCTCTCGCACTCAGGGGCATCACCACGGATAATTTGCTCACAATACGATCCCGTTTTGTATTGGATTGGTTCAATCTTTCAGCGGGTAAATTTCCCCACCAGCTTTTTGATCATATGCAATACCTCATGCGGGAAGGCATGTTCGAGGCCTACAACCAATGGCTTTTTGGCGCAAGTGCTGAGCCCAATGCTTTTCAATTGTGGATCAACAATAACAAGGAGCAATATGGCAGGTATGTCGACTACCAACGGAACAAACTGTTTCGCATGCCGGCCGACCAGCATTATTTCTAACGAGAAGTTGAACCCCTTTCCGGAGAATCTCCCCTGATGCCAAATGTATTTTTGGTCTTAGCAGTAGATCTTCTCAATCAGATCCCCAAACTTTTCCATAATCACCTTTCGCTTCAGTTTTAATGTTGGTGTGAGTTCACCTCCATTAATGGTCCATTCCGTGTTCAACAATTCAAATTTCTTCACTTGCTCTACGGGGTTAAACAACGGATTGTATTTTTCGATGATCTTTTTATAGTGTTCAATTACTTTGGGATTGCGAAGCATCTGCTCGTTTGAGCTGGCATCAATCCCGTTGTTGGTGCACCAGGTACTGAGGTTGGGGAAAGAAGGCACGATCAGTGCAGCAGTGAATTTTCTTTCTGCACCCACCACCATCATTTGTTCAATGAAAGGCGATTCCTTCATTTTGTTTTCGATGGGTTGGGGAGCTACATACTTTCCTCCACTGGTTTTGAAGATCTCTTTCTTTCTGTCGGTTATCTTCAGAAAATCGCCTTCTGTCCAAATTCCGATATCACCGGTATGGAACCAGCCTTCGTTATCGATGCATTCGGCAGTCAGATCCGGGCGCTTGTAATAGCCCATCATCACATTGGATCCACGGCAACAGATTTCCCCATCTTCAGCAAGCTTTACTTCTACATTGCGGATCACTTTTCCGACCGTTCCAAATCTTCTGCCATCTTCATCATATCGGTTCACGGAAATGACAGGAGAAGTTTCAGTTAGACCATAGCCTTCCATGATGGTGATCTTGCCGGCGGTGAACACACGAAGAAGCCTGACCTGGCAGGCAGCCGCTCCGGTAACAATCGCTCTTACATTTCCACCCAGGGCTTCACGCCATTTGGAGAAAATAAGCTTGTTGGCAATCGCCAGTTGCAGCTTGTAGAGTGGGCTCATTTTTTTACCTGCTTCAAATTTGCTGCCAACACCCACTGCCCAGAAGAACAGATTTTTTTTGATGCCGGTGAGTTCCTTGCCTTTGGCCATGATCTTCTCGTAAACCTTTTCGAGTAATCTGGGAACTGTAGAAAAGAGGGAAGGTTTCACCTCCTTGAGATTGTCACCAATCGTATCCAGGCTTTCTGCATAGTAGATGGAAACGCCACGGTACATGTAGATATAGCTGACTACTTTTTCGAATATATGATTCAATGGCAGGAAGGATAAAGACTTGTCTTTGGGTCCGCATACAGGTTCTAAAATATCCTCTACATTCATGATGTTGTCAAGGATGTTGTGATGAGAGAGCATCACACCTTTGGGAACACCAGTAGTACCGGATGTATAGATGATGGTTGCCAGTTCCTTGCTGTCAATCTTCGCTTTGATTTCTTTCAATTGCTCCTCTTCTTCCTTGGTTCCCATCCTCAGCAGGTCTTTCCAATGAAGCGCAGGCTGAATATCATTGAAGGTATAAACGGCTTGAACAGAGGGGGTTTTGGATCGAATGGATTGTACCTTGTCATACAGTTCCTGATCGCTGACAAAGACCAGTTTCACTGATGCATCGTTCAAAACGAATTCCAGCTCATTGACACTGATGGTGGGATAAATGGGAGCGAGTACGGCACCGCATTGTTGTACTGCCATGTCTAATATCAACCATTCGGGGCGGTTGTTGGAAAGCACGGCAACTTTGTCTCTTCCTTCGATCGTTCCATCCTGATAACCGATACCCACATGCATGAGTCCCATGCTGAGTTTGTCAACCAGGTCTTTTACTTTCTTGGTGCTGTATTTTCTCCAAACGCCATCTTCCTTGGCGGCAAACATGTCTTCCTGAGGAAATTGTTCCAATTGCCAGTCGATGCAATCGAATAGTCTTGTAGGTGTCAAAGCAAATCGTTTTGGTTATAGAGCGAATATGCTGAATTTATCGCAAAAAAGGTTTTTTGTTCAACCTTATCTGGTCATGGCTGCCGGAATCTCTTTTTTCAGCAGGTTCTTATAGATGAAACTATTGTTCTCATTGGTGGAATGCAGGTTCTGGTTACCGCCCCAGCCAT